>Ga0302320_10011693_pt1 | contig 18534 bp, 17 predicted proteins | sample Bog_T0_3_FD_202130 | JGI IMG/M metagenome (GOLD analysis project Ga0302320, IMG submission 202130) | Peat permafrost microbial communities from Stordalen Mire near Abisko, Sweden - Bog_T0_3 | ecosystem: Environmental > Terrestrial > Soil > Wetlands > Peat | place: Sweden: Abisko, Stordalen Mire...
ACCCAACAACGGTGCTCGTGGCCGCTGCGCTGGAAGCGTGACGCCCCCTAAAGGGGCGCTCTTGGAGTGCGGTGCGAATCCGCAGGTTAGCCGCAAACATCGTTCGTGCGGCGTACATGGCTCATTTACTCATCCCCCTTCCAAGGTGGCTTGAGATAAATGACTATGGTTTAAGGAACGGTTCTCCCCTCCTCTGAAGATTGCGCGGCGACGCGCACCGAGAAGCTGCGAAATGCGGCTGTAACGGTCAATGAGCTGTCAACAGCCGCCCTGGGAATCATTCCTTGAGCCTCCCTGCCTTGCGGGCCTTCTCCGTCAGATTGCGAACGTAGTCTGTTGCCATCTGCTGCATCGACCCCAACACCTGATTTAGGATGTGCTGAGTGAGGGCTACCTTCTCTCCCAGGGCATACTTCGGCCGGATCGCGGCTGCCCGGGTCACTTACGGCCGACCATTCACCCCCGGCGACCATAGAGGGCCACAAGCACCGCCGCCTACTTCGGAGGTTCTCCGACAGCCTGCGAGTTTCCACCAGCGGCATCCTTGGGCGTGTCGTCAAAGTCCTTTGCGACCTGGAACCAACTGCCGCCGAGGCGTAGCTGAGGAAAACGGCGTTATTTTCGTGGGCACTCATTTCGATTGCTCGTCGGCCAGACCGACGGTCGCGAGAAATTTCAGCCAGCGCGCGCCCGATCGCATCGGCTTAAAGAAATCGTCCGTTTTCACCCGGCCGATGCCGGGATCGCGCTGGCGCGCTGCCCGCTCTAACCACACGAACGCCTGATCCGTTTCACCACACCACGCCTTCACCTCCGCAATTTGAAGGCGGCATTCCCCGCATCCTGCGCCACCAGCTCCTGCAGCGCAGCGTCGGCCTGTGGCCGTTTTTTCCGCGCCCACGCGATCAACGCGATCCCCGTGCGGCGCACATAGTTCTCGGGTTCCTGGGCGGCGATTGCCGCCGCCTCGTCAAAGCGGCCCTCCTGCATCAGGATCTCGGCCCAAAACCCGCGAATCCCACTCGCACCGCGATGAAGTTCCACCAGGCGTTGGCAGACCGCGCCGCCTTCTTCCAATCTGCCCGTCGCACAGAGCGCGGACACCAAATAGATCCCGATCTCGGAGTTGGGCGGATCGAGCCCCGGCTTACTATTGCTTACCGAAAGCGCCGGGGCGCCGCGCCAACGATTTCGCCAATCTGAGACCTCGGCAACATCTGAAAGAACGCGTCGAACTTGGGTGCGTGTGAGTCAGCAAGGAACGCACGGCTCGAAAGGGCTTCAGGTCCATGATTAGTAGGTGATTACCCCATAGCGACGGCCGCCGTCCTCGATCCATACTGATGATATGTGGGGGGACGGCACAACTCTCAGGAGGCAACTTCACCTCCGAATGCTTGGCACCAGACTTTTGGTAAAGACAACATTTTATGGATCACGGGCACCTACAGAAAATACTGCTGGCGTCCGTGCAAACGTCACAGATGAAAACGACATGACCACGGGACGCAAAACCCGTTTGCTACAGTTAGGGACGCTCGAAAGTCTGTTCGCGGGAGCGCTGGCGGTCGCAGTCGGCGGTTGGGTGCTCTGCATCGAATCATTAGGGAGCGTGCATCCGGACTGGGTGGCGGTGAAACCGAATGGCGCTCTGTGTCTTATACTTGCTGTCCTTGCGCTGCTGCTCTTCCGCCTGCCTTCGACTCCCGACCCTCAACCCCGGCCACTTTTCCACAGCCTCTCCCGACTCTACGAATTACTGGCTGTCGCCATCAGGTTGCCTTCGCTCGCCGTATTCACCTTCGGCTGGAGACCCGCAATCGACCCGTTGCTAATTGCGGATACGGCGCCGTCGGGTGGAGGTAGCCCATGAGTTGGAATTGGAACTGGAAGGCCACATCACTCTGGCAACGCCTGCTTGTGGCAGTGCTGATTGTTGCGGCTGCTAGCACATTCCGAGCGGTGTTCTTTGGAAGCCTTGGTAAAGGCATTCCCTACCTGCTATATTATCCCGCGGTGATGGCGGCGGCCTTGTATGGAGGGCTGTGGGCAGGCTTCCTAGCCACGGCCCTTTCGTCCTTGTTGGTCTTCCTGTGGATCCAACATGGCTTAATGACCGCTGTCGAATCGCTGGCCCTGGCGATCTTTATTATCAGTTGCACTTTGATCTCCTTTGTCAGCAGGGCCGAGCGCCGCGCCGAAGTGCGGTCAAAGCTGGCCCGAGAAATTACCGAGGTCGCCAATCAGAAATTGCGAGGCGAGGCAGCCATGCGCGAACAAACGGAGATGACGCTGCGGGAAACCAAGGAATATCTTGAGAACCTGATTGGCTATGCCAACGCGCCGATCATCGTCTGGGATGCGAACGGCAAGATTACCAGCTTCAACCATGCCTTCGAGGAGATAGCCGGGCAGAAGGCGGAGCAGGTGCTGGGCCACGGCCTAGATTTCCTCTTCGCCGTGGACGAACGGGAGCGGGCCATGGGCATCGTGCGGCGGGCGAGCGCAGGTGAGCGGCTCGAGCTGGTGGAGGTGCCGATCCATCACGCAAGCGGTATCCAACGGACGATCCTTTGGAACTCAGCCCCCATCTTCAGCGCAGACAAGAAGCGGCAGATTGCCACGATTGCCCAAGGACAGGACATCACCAAGCGCATACAGGCACAGGCAGAAACTCAGCAACTCAATAATCAGCTGGAGCAGCGTGTGCGTGATCGTACAGCCGAACTTGAGGCGGCTAATCGAGAACTGGAGGCGTTCTCCTACTCGGTGTCGCACGACTTACGCGCACCGCTGCGTGCGATGGACGGTTTCAGCATGGCGCTTTTGGAGAACTGCCGCGGCAAGCTGGATCCGGCCTCACAGCGCAACCTGGAACGCATCCGGGCCAATAGCCAGCGGATGGCGGAGCTGATCGATGACCTGCTGAAGCTGGCCCACCTGTCGCGGGATGCCATGCTCCGCGAGCGCGTGGATCTGACGGCGATGGCGGAGGAGATCGGCGCGGAACTTCAGGATGCGGAAACCGGGCGCGTAGTCGAGTTGGTCGTGGCCCCGGCTCTAATAGCGAATGCCGACAAGCGGATGATGCGCGTGGTGCTGAACAATCTGCTTGGCAATGCATGGAAATTCACAGGGAAAACCGCGCCAGCCCGCGTCGAAGTAGGCGCGCGGGAGCAGCGTGGCGAGCGCCAGTTCTTCGTACGGGACAATGGGGCCGGGTTCGACATGGCCTATGCGGACAAGCTCTTCGGCGCGTTCCAGCGCCTGCACAGCACCTCGGAGTTCGATGGCAACGGGATCGGGCTGGCCCTCGTGGAGCGAATCGTGCACCGCCATGGTGGCCGCGCCTGGGCAGAGGGCGCCGTGGGCCTGGGCGCCACCCTCCATTTCACATTGGGAACGGAAAGGAACTAAATCATGGACAACGACAAGACAATCCTGCTCGTGGAAGACAACCCGGACGACGTGGAGCTGACGCGCCAGGTGTTCACAAAGTTCAAGTTAGCCAACCGGATCGTTGAGGCGCATGACGGCGTCGAGGCGCTCGACTATCTGTTTGGCACCGGGGCACACGCCGGCCGCGACATCAGCAAGGCGCCCCAATTGATCCTGCTGGACATTAAGCTGCCAAAGATAAATGGCATCGAAGTGCTGCGCCGAATCCGTAGCGACCCGCGCACGCGGCTCCAGCCGGTGGTCATCCTCACGTCATCGAAGGAGGAGAAGGATGTCGTGAGGAGCTACGCCCTCGGAGCCAACAGCTACATGCGCAAGCCGGTGGACTTCGCGGAATTTTCCGAGGCCATCCGCGTGCTCGGCCTCTACTGGCTCGTTTTCAACGAAACGCCCCCTCGATAGCTGATGAACGCGACAACCAAATCTTTGCGCTGCCTTATCGTCGAGGACGTGGAAGACGATGCCCAGCTGATGCTGGACCAACTGCGCACCGGTGGCTACGACGCGACTTGGGAGCGCGTGGACACGCCCGAGGCGATGCGCGCCGCCCTGGACCGCCAGCCGTGGGACGTGGTGCTTTCCGACTACCGGATGCCGCGGTTCAGCGGGCTGGCGGCGCTTGAACTCCTTCGGGCGACGGGACTCGACCTGCCGTTCATCATCGTGTCCGGCACCATCGGCGAGGAGATCGCCGTCGCTGCGATGAAGGCGGGGGTCGACGACTATCTCACCAAAGGCGAGCTGGCGCACCTCACGGTCGCTGTAGAGCGCGAGCTGCGCAATGCGGTGACACGCCGCAAGCACCGGGAGGCGACGGTCGAGGTACAAAAGGGCGAGGCGCGCTTAGCCATTGCGCTGGAAGCGAGCCGGTCGGGAGTGTGGGACCTCGATCTGCGCGACAATACCGCGTACCACACGCTGACCCACGACCGAATTTTTGGCTATGAGACGATACAGCCGGGCTGGGGCATTCGGAAGTTCCTCGAACACGTCATTCAGGGGGACCGCCCATTAGTGGAGCAGATTCTCCACAAGGCGGTTGCGACGCGGTCCGATATAAGCACTGAGTGCCGCATCCGCCGCGCCGACGGCGTAGTGCGGTGGATTCTCTACATAGGCGCTTTTAGGAAAGATGCTGAAGCAAAAACCGAACGCATTGTCGGTATTGTGCGTGACATCACGGAACGCAAGCGGGCGGAGGAGGCGCTTCGAAATCAAGCCGCGGAACTCCGCGCCCACAACCAGACTCTGACCCGCTTCAACGGCGTCGCCGTCGGGCGGGAACTACGGATGATCGAGCTTAAGCGCGAAGTAAATGAACTCTGCGGGAAACTGGGCGAACCGCCCCGCCACCAGGTCTCAAGAACCGAGGCGACCCCAATTGCAAAGCTGCAGACTAAGGTATGAACCAGCTACAGGCCCGAACTTTCGCCGCCGAGGATGCCGGTCGCGCTTACGTCCCATGAACCAATCAGACCGCCGCGATGTTCGAATTCTGGTCGTGGATGACGATCCCGAAGTCCTACGCGTCACCGCGCGATTACTGGAAAAGGAGGGCTATGCCGTCAACCGGGCCGCCGACGGATATGAAGCGCTGCGGTCTGTCGAGGACGACCACCCTGCATTGTTATTGTTGGATCACAATCTGCCGGGCATAGATGGCCTCGAGGTCTGCAGGCGAATCAAGCAGGACCCGGCCCTGGCGGATATTTTCGTGGTCATCATTTCGGGCAAGAAAATTGAGATCACCGACCGGGTGGAGGGGCTTAGGACCGGCGCGGACGACTATATCGCCCGTCCCATCGACAAGCGCGAACTGCTCGCCCGGGTGGAAGCCAACGTCCGCATCGTCCTCCTGAATCGCTCGCTACGCCTTCAGGCCGCCGAATTAAAGAAGAATGTTGAAGCCGCCGTCCAGGCCAACGCGGCCTCCCTCAATCTGATGGAGGACGCGATTGAGGCCCGAAGCCAACTGGAAACCGCGATTCAGGAATTGCGGAAGGAAATCGTCGAGCGCGAGCGAGCCGAGAAGTCCTTGCGTCTTAACACGATCGCTCTCACCGCTGCGGCCAACGCCATCGTCATCACCGATCGCAACGGCGCTGTAGTGTGGGCCAATCCCTCTTTCACTACAATGACCGGCTACACGCTGGCGGAGACCGTCGGCAAGAATCTACGGGAACTGGTCAAGTCGGGCCAGCACGAGCGCGTTTTCTACCAGCAGATGTGGGAAACGATCCTGGCGGGCGGCGTCTGGCGCGGCGAACTGGTGAACCGCCGCAAAGACGGCAGTTTGTATCCCGAGGAGATGACCATCACACCCGTGCGCGATTCCGCCGAGGCCATCACGCACTTCATCGCCATCAAGCAGGATATTACCGTGGCCAAGCTCGCGGACGAGGCGATGCGCACCAACAAGGCCCGATTGTCAGACGCCATGAAACTCGCCCATCTCGGAGGGTGGGAGCTTGATGTGGGGGGCGACCGATTCACCTTCGATGAGCTTTTCTACGAAATGCTGCGAACAACAGCCGATCGAGAAGGCGGCTATACGATGAAGTCTTCCCGCTATCTCGAGCGATTCGTCCATCCTGACGACCGCGCCATGGTCGGCGAAAATATCCGCCATTCCGCAGAGGTGCCCGAACTCGATTACATCCGCGAGGTCCAACATCGGGCCATTTTTGGCGACGGCGAGATCGGCTATCTGGCGGTGCGTTATCATACCCTGAAAGATGCGCAGGGCCGGATTGCCAAGATCCATGGTGTTAACCAGGACATTACCAAACAGCATATATCGTTCGCCAGAATTCGCGAGCAGGCCGAGATCATCAACCAGGCTCCGGTGAGCATCATTATCACAGACCTCGTCGGCAGGATAACCTACTGCAATCCAGCTTCGGTTCGAATCTATGGTTTCAAAAGGCCGGAGGAAATGATTAACCTCCTGCCTGAGGATATCTTCAATTCTGCGGCCACAGGAGCGTTTGCCATCGCCCTCGCCACAACCATAAGGACGGGGTCTTGGATCGGCGAAGTATCCTTCCTCGCCCGCGATGGGCGCCAGGTCACGACGTCCGACCACATGAGCCTCATCCTGGATGAGGCCGGCAAGCCCAAGGCTAGGCTCTCCATAGCCGTCGACGTCACCGAGAAGAAGGAGTTCGAGGAGCAGGCCCTGAGGATGCAGCGAGTCGAGAACCTCGGCATGCTCGCGGCCGGTATCGCCCACGACTTCAATAACGCGCTCGCCCCAATCGTCTTGGCCGGGCCGCTGCTGCGAATGCAGGTGAAGGATCCCGTAGGGTTGCACATGCTCGACATCGTGGACCAATCCGCGGCGCGAGGGGCCGCCCTTGTTCGTCGGATGCTGTCCTTCGCCCGCGGCACTGCCGGCAACAAGGCGCTCCTTGACGCCGGCCAAATAGTGCGTGAGGTGCTCGACCTTGCCATGTCCACGTTCCCGAAGTCCATCTTGGTTGAATCACACCTGGCAAACGACCTATGGCCCGTGATGAGCGACCCGACGCAGTTCCAGCAAATTCTTCTGAATCTCTGCGTCAACGCGCGCGACTCGATGCCAGATGGCGGCAAACTGACGCTTACCGCTGCGAATCGCACGATCGATTCCACCGCAGTTGCAAGGATCCCCGATGGGCACATAGGCAGATTCATCGAGGTTGAGGTGCGCGACACCGGCACGGGAATTCAGCCCGACGTGCTTGAAAGGATATGGGAGCCGTTCTTTACGACGAAGGGTGCCGGCAAAGGCACCGGCCTCGGACTATCGACTGTGCGCAGCATCATTCGCCAGAACGATGGCTTCGCCACCGTCGTCACTTCCACGAATGCGAAAAATGGGCACGGCACCGTGTTCACTTTCTTCCTGCCAGCAGCCGTTGACGGAATCTTGGGAGGCGACGCCGGCCCGAAGGGCAATCTGCCACACGGCGGCCGGGGAGAGCTGATCCTCCTAGTCGATGACGAGACATCCGTGTGCGAGATGGGCACCAGTATCCTCACCCAAAACGGCTATCTGGCGATCACTGCGTCCAACGGATTGGAGGCGATCACGGCCTTCGGGCTTCACGCCTCCAAAGTGCGGCTTCTTCTGACCGATTTGGATATGCCCTCTCTGGGCGGGCGGGAGCTGGCCATAGTTATCCACCGCCTGCGACCCGATCTGCCCGTCATAGTCATGAGCGGTGGTATCGCTCAAAACAATCAGAGTTATAGAGAGTACGCGACGGCGTTTCTGCCCAAGCCGTTCACGGCAGAGGGCTTGTTGTCCATCGTGCGCCAGACGCTCGACAAGGCTGACGCCGAAGTACCGCCGGCCGCCTCGGTTATCGTCGAAACCTGATTCCATCTAATGGCCTCCGTCCAGTTGATCATCGACGACGAGAACCTCTGCATGATAACGGACGAGATGCTGCGCTCAGCCGGTCACACCACATCCAACGCAAACAAATTTTCCCTCAGACAACCAACCACAGCCAAATCGCGCTCGGGCGCCTTCTCCTAGCGTCGGTTCGATTCCGACCCGCGCCTCCAATCCTAACTGTCTTCGCAGCACGGGAATAGGAGGTCCGGGGTCCATAACGGACACCAAAACGGACACCACCATAGCTACTCCTTGAGTACCCTGGGTAACCGGCTTTAACCCGCCGACTGCCCATTAACTCTCCGGGATCGTTTTCATCTATCCTCGCGGTTGCGCCAACAACAATGAGGACCCGATTCAGATTGAGCCGCAGGAGATGCCGGGGGGATAAATTCTATTGCGTGGACACCCAGACCGGTAAGCGCACGAGCCTGCGCACCACAAACGAGGACGAAGCCAGGCAACTCGTGGAGGCCAAGAACACAGCGGAACGGCTATCCTAGCCAATCTGCCAAAATTTGGGCCGCAATTCCCCTACCTTAAAACAGTACGGCCCACAGACCGCGCCAACGAGTTTAGGCAACGCTGCATCGGTTTAGGAATCAAAGGGGTCACTCTGCACAGCTACCGCTATGCCTGGGCGGAGAGAGCCAAAGTTGTCGGCTACCCTGAGCGCTTTGCCCAACTGGCCCTGGGGCACAACAGCAAGGCTGTTCATCGTGCGTATTCGAAGAACGCACAAGTAACGCTGCCACCCCTAGAAGAATACGAGCGCAACACGCCGATTACCGCGATAATCCCCATGCCCGTGCCAGCCGCGAGTTAGCATTGGCGCCGCTAAAACGCTCCAGGCTATGAGACCAAAGACCTGCATCGGGGGCTATGCTTGTTTCACCCCTAGCCTATTATCAATGACTGCTTCGTTCGGCTAAAGGCGCAGCGCTTTCGCGAATCGCAAACTTCACTTATTTCTTTGGATTCACTTCTTCCACGGTACCGAATAGCCTCTTCCCTCCTCTTTCCTTTGCCTGAACAATCAAGCCAGAGAATATACCGCTATAATCCGGGTACTGACGTTTAAAATAGCTCAGGAGTTTCCTATTCTGGACTTCAGCCTCACTATCTTTCTGCCAAGGCGAAATCTCGTGTACCATAATCACGTTTAGTTTCCCTGCGACTGCTAGCGGACCAATTTTCAGCACCTTGAATATCTCGTCACCGTCATTCCAAGTAAATGGAGGCGAACCGCGCAGTCCATTGGGTACCGATATTTTTGCAAGTTCCTCCGTAATCGCGTTCGCGATACTCAGTTGACAATTAGAACCCCGACTCGACGTCTCTCGCGCCGCAACACCGAGCATGACGGCATTGAACTCGTGCCCCGGTTTTGCGTGTTGCTCGCGCGCCATTTCAAAAAGTCTCACCGAATCGAGATCCGCAAACGTGGCCACATTGACGGAAAACGCATTGACCATCCATTGGTTCTGTTCGGGAACAAGCCACAATTCGAAGGCTATCTTGTTGTTCCGCAAGTCCGCCAACATTAGGACATGGGCTTGCTCGGCGACGTTAGTAGTCGCGAGGGACACCCACCCGTCAGGTTTCGTTAGATCCGTTGCACAGATAACGGATTTTGGGGCTTCACCAGTTATATGAACAAGGTATGTGTGCTGAATTGCTAGATTCTTAGGGGCGAATGCGCCAAACATCTCTTTGGCCAGGAGCGTCAACCTTTCGGGCTTAACCCCAATCTTCCCTCCCATCGTAAACAAATCAAAGGCATCACCTGGTTTGGGGCCTAACAGCGTATTGACGAAGCGTAAGGCAACCCCATCGATCTCTGCTTTCTTGTCTGTACCGATTTCGGCATCTTGAAGGCATGAAGATGTGAACACGCCAGACACAGACTGCTTACTGCACGCGAAGAGCCCCAATCCGAGGAGAACGAATACTGATAAGAGAAATCGCCGCACAGTTTATGCCTCATCAGTGGCCCTTGGGATTGGCAGACAATAAAGACCGTGAATTTAGGTATAAAGGGTCAGGAGTCGATCATCAGGTTCTCTTTTTTTTTGAAGATTCCTGTCCCGCCAATGTTGAGCGACCGCGTTCGTCAGCTTGGCTAACCAAATCCGATCTCGTGCAAGCTCCAGAATATCCAATGTCGCGAAATATTTTACACTGTTAGCAGTTGGAGCGCCCAACGGTTTCAAAAGCTTTGCGAACACCAAGATTGGCACGTCCGCAGCCTGGCAGTTTAGGACCCATGCCGCTTGCTCAGCGGTGAGCCGTGCCGGAAGCTGCCCCGTCAACGCCAGGAATCTGTGTTGGTCTTCTCTCATTACGGCCGGTCGGTTACACCGAGGTATAACAAGGAAAGGCGGGGTGCCCCGACGGCGCCGGCGCGCCGCTGCGCGGCGCATCCGGCGGCCGCCTGGGGCGACCCCGCACTGTGTTACAAGACTGCACCCAAAAGAACTCCAAGACTTCAGATCTTATTGGCATGGAGCCCAGCCGCGTTGGCCAGCGCCAACTGCCGTCCATCACAGGTGATAAAATTCTTCGCTCCAAGGCTGACCGCAGCAGCAACGTGCAGCAGATCGAGAGTACGCACTCCAAGGGCCGCTGTGTGTCTGTCACTCAGCTTGTCGGCAATTAGGAGAACGTCTTGCCAATCGAGTTGCGATTCGACGAGATTTCCGGCTGCAACGTCAGCGGAAATCTTCTCAATAGCACGCCTGGCAAGAATGGCGTCACAGTTGCCACGCCATACGGCGAGCTGAATGGCGTTGCGCAGCTCGCACCGCTGCCATGACGTGAAAACGAGGCTTGTAGGGTGGGTCTTAAGGTAGGTGAAAGCCGCGGCAGTGTTTGCATCGTGAAGCGCTATGGAAAACAAAAACGATGTGTCTGCGTAAACCATCGCGTAGAAAATCAGAAGCGATCACGGTCCTGAGCGAGCATTTCTGCGCCCGATATTGGAAGCATCGGCTGCTGAAGCAGCATTTCCATACGCGCGTTGAGGTCATGCCAGGGGCGCAAGCGCCGCGCGGGTTTCTTAACCATAGGTGGCGTCAACGTGGCCACAACCTTGCGCCGTGAGGTTATCGCGACAGATTCGCCGTTGCGGATGAGCTTAAGCACGGCCGGAAATGCGTTGCGGATCTGCCGAACAGTCGCAGTTTTCATGTCTCACCAATAAGTCTCACGAATCGAAGCTGTCAAGATTCTGCCGATGAAATCCTCTTGGGGCGTTTCCCGACCGGCAGCGAGCGTATCGAATGATTTCTGCACGAGCGAGGTGGACACCAAAACGGACACCAAAAGAGTTAGAACCGGCAGTTGACGCTATTTGGGGACGGATCCCCCAGGGGCCTCAACAATCTTGCAAGTAACAAGATTGGCACGTCGCCTGCCTCGCAACTTTGATGTTATCCTCGCCTACGATGGCGCATCTCCTGTCTCGAAGACGGCGGAGAAGAAAGTCGCGGTTTCCGATGAATCAATAACGAGATCCTCTGTGTCTCATATCCCGGGAATTCGAGCTGGTGCGAACCATTATTCCTCGGTAGATCTCACTTATCACCACCATTTAACTACTTGCTGTGGGACGGGGGGAGGTATGCCGCGATCGGTGTTCAAATCCGAAACAAACGTCGCGCAACCGGATAGGAAAACCATCCCGGCTGCCAGGAGGCCAATCGAAAGTCTCGCTTTCATCGGTAGGTAGTTTTCATAACGGAAATCTCATCTGCGTGCGTTGTATGGCTTTGGCCACACTACTATCTTCCGAAGACAAAGAGCAATCGCTTACCATCAGGTTGAGAGTCCAACCAGGTTTCCCAACAGGTCCTTTAAGAACCGATGCTCAACCACTAGAGCCCTTCGAGATCGACCCATTGAAACGTATTGGAACAGAGCGTAATAATTGAATCGAAGAATTTCTAGAACCGGGCGTGTTTTGTGGGGCTTCCGACGCACCCGTTGCTTCGCTCTGGAATCGATGGCGTAAAACCGAGCGTGTTTGGTTACACTGGCCCACCTCGCTCCCGAAAACCTTTGCCTGAATGGGCGCCTCCTTTTGACTCACCCGCGTGAACTCTCTCCAAGGCGCCTTCCTGGGACTGGTCGGCGCGCTTCTGGCCGGCTGCGCGCAGGCGCCGATACAGGCACCCGCCCGCCTTGACCTCGACCGCGTCATGACCGTCGAGACGTTTGACCCGGTCCTGCTCTCGAGGGCAATCTTCGAGGAGTCGAACCGGGTCCGCGTGGACCACGGGTTGCAGGCGCTCGCGCACATGGATGCGCTCGATGCCGCAGCGGGCGAGCAGGCCACCTATCTTGCGCTCTCCCAGACCGTAGGCCACCATAGCCCCTTCCCCAACGAGCACAACATCGGCGAGCGCATCACCCACGTCGGGCTCGCGACCTCGCATGCCGCCGAGAACGCGATCATGATGCCCGCCCGGCGCCCCGACGAGGAGGCAGTGCGCGACTACACCTATGCGGAGTATGCCGCCTTCCTCCTGGAGGGCTGGATGAACTCCCCCACCCACCGCGCCAACATGCTCGACCCGCGCGTGAACTCCCTCGGTTGCGCGGCGCGGCTTTCGCTCGGAATCGTGCCAGGCGACCCGACCATCTACGCGACACAGGTCTTCTATGCTAAGATCGAGAAGGAAGTATTCTCGGTCAAGGGCGGGTGACGATTCAATCGTTTCGCCTCGCAGGGACGCCAGAATCCGGCTCCGCAACATGAGCATGACGGGCTTCTCTATACCGCCCCTCCAAAGGGTCACTCACTCGCCCGCCGCGGTCCCTTTCCAATGATCCCGCCGGTACCCAGCGAGCCTGGGTCGCTTGAATGCTCTTTCCTAGTTGGTGTAGGCCTCGAACAGTGCAATGCCTGAATTGCCCTTGGCCGAGGTGATCTGTGCTGTGTACGCTCCAGGCTGCAGCGTAAGCAGAAGAGCCGAATCCGCACTGGGGTTGGGCAATGCGAAGGCTCCGGTCTGCTGCGCAGCCAATGAGATGGCGCTGGGGTTGGTGTTAGTCGTCCAGCTGGTGTTAGCAGCGACGACGTCGCCCTTGCTGTCGTAGACCGTTAGAACCGGATCCGGCAACGTGCCCGTTACGCTGAACTGGCTTAGCACAGGGCCGTCCGCGCGGATCAGGACCGTGCGTGGCGAGGTGCCTTCGATCACGAATCCGCCAATGAACGTCTGAGTGCTGCTCACGTAACCGCGGGTGGAGACATTCGCAAACACGGTTGGAGCCGTGTTTGAGACGAGGATGGTGCCGCCGGTGCCGGTGACGACAAATCGCTGCAGCGGCTCTGAATAAGCGGCACTTAATAGGCTGGCCGTGCTGACCGTCGAGGGGCTATCCCCAGCGAAACGCTGTGTCCAATTTTCACTGTCTGGCGAGGTGAGGAGAGTTCCCTGGTCACCAGCCGCAACGGCAAGTCCATTTCCGTAGGCAAGACCCCTTAAGGTCACGCTCGTGCCTGTGGGAGAGGCTGTCCAGCCGTCGAACGGGTCGGAAAGCTCGGTCAGTCCTCCGATCCAAGTAAAGTCGTGTATTGTAGTCCCGCTGGAGCCGACGACACAGGTGTCCCCGTGGCCCGCGGGCATGCCGACCACAGCCTCGAGGTCTGCCGAGGTCCCGCTCTCGACCGCCGCGAAGCCGGCTCCATTGTATCCCTTGAGCAGCACGCCGCCCTGTCCTGTTACCAGAACATGGTTGATGTTATACGTTATCCCGCGGAGGAAGCCCGTAACACCAGACGGCACAAGCGTCCAAGACTGCGCATCGTTCGACGTGAGTATCGTCCCGTTGTCACCGACTGCCACAAACATGCTGTACGCTGGGGCCTCGTCGGCGTAGACCACCCCATTGAGCTTGTTCGATGTCGGCGATGGCTGCTTCGTCCAGGTCGCAAGGTCAGGCGACACCAGAATGGTACCCTGGTCACCCACGGCCACCCATTTTCCATTTCCATAGGCGATCGAAACTAGCCACACACCTGGATCGATTTTTAGGCTCTGCCAGGTGAGCCCATCAGACGAAGTCAAAACATTCCCCTGATTGGTTACGGCCGCGAAGGTGCCGTTCGCGTAAGTGACGCACCATATGTCGTCGGTGACTCCTGCAGGGCTCTGGTTGCTCCAATAGACCTGGGCCAAGCCGGACAAAGTGCTGGAGACTGCGAACAGTGCAAAGGCAATGATGCGTCCGAGTGCTAACATGGCTTAAAAATATTTAATCCGTATATGCCTCGAACAGGACCGTGCCGGAGTTTCCTTTCGCCGACGTAACCTGAGCCGTGTAAGCTCCAGGTGGAAGCGCCAGCAGGAGGACAGAATCAAGACTCAGGATTGGAAGGGCAAATGCTCCGACAGAAGCAGCCGCCGCGGATATGGCCGAGGGAGTGGTGTTCGTATTCCAGCCAGCGTTCGTGGCCACTACGTTCCCTTTGCTGTCATAGACTGTGAGGACCGGATCGGGCAACGTGCCTGGTACGCTGAACTGGCTTAGAGCAGGGCCGTCGGCTCGGATCAGGACCGTGCGTGGCGAGGTGCCTTCGATCACGAACCCGCCAATGAACGTCTGAGTGCTGCTTACATAGCCCCGGGTGGAGACGTTCGCGAATACCGTGGGCAGGGCATTTGAGACCAGGATGGTTCCACCGGTGCCGGTGATCACGAACCGTTGAAGGCTTGAGGAGTAGGCTGTACTCAGAAGCGTTGCCGTGCTGACCGTTGTGGGGCTATTGCCGGAGAAGCGTTGTGTCCAAGTCGTGCCGTCAGCCGAAGTCATGATCGTCCCCTGCTCGCCAGCGGCGACGAAGTATCCGTTGCCATAGGTGAGGCCACGAAAGTCAACGCTAGGAATAGTCGAAGGCGATGATTCAAATGTTTGGCCCGGTGGATGGCCAACACTGACGCCAGACGAAAACAATATTCCCTGTCCGCCTCCCACTAGACTCACGCCACCCAACCCAAGATCTGGATAAATAAGTGCTTCTAGGTTTTGCGTCGTTATTTGCTCTCCTGGAAGAATCATCCCACGATTGTTCGGATAAAGACTAAACGCATAGTTGTTTGATCCGGATGAAGCCGGAAGCCCCTGAATGATGGTGCCATTTTGGCCGCATATCCATATGCCGTTTCCCAATCCCAAGGTGCTGTCGCCAACATAAGCAATGCCGTGCAGGAACCCAGTAACGCCCGATATTGCTGGTTGAAGCACCCAATTCTGGGCATCAGGTGACGTAATGATCGTGCCCGATTCCCCGACGGCCACCCAGATGGTTCCGTTATAAAGCACGCCGTTCAGCTTGTTTGTATTTGCGGACGCAGCGTTTATCCAGCTCTTGAGGTCCGATGAAATGAGGATCGTGCCCTTGTCTCCAACTACTACCCAAACGCCGTTTCCGTAGGCTATCGACACCAACCACACACCCGGGTCGATCGTTTGGCTTTTCCAAGCGAGTCCATCCGGCGATGTCAGCAAATTACCCTGGTTCGTTACGGCGGCAAAGGTGCCGTTGGCGTAGGTCACGCACCAGATGTCGTCGGTGACTCCTGAGGGACTGTAGTTGCCCCAGAAGGTCTGTGCTGCGCCGTGCGTCAGAAACGCAGCGACGAACAAGACAATCATTGCGAGGGTTTTCCTAGGGTGCACGATCAACATGAATTCGCGATTCTCACTTTACAGAGGGTATCGCAAGATTACGACACTCTTCCGGCCCAAACCCGCTACTCCTATACTTCCGGTTGCCGCCTGGGCTCTAGTGATCCGGACTGCCGATGTCCTGAGTTTTCGACGAAAAAGGATTTTGGCCGAAGAAAAGGTCATGCTTAGGATGCACCCGCCTAGCCGCAGGCGGCCACGTTGAGGTGATCCCCGCTAATGATGGCTAGCCTTCTGCCCCGCAGGATGCGTGTCCGGGTAAGGCGTCGGGTCTGAGGCACTTTTATGCCTTCATCCCTTTCTCCTGCCGTTCAATCCGCTCCAGGTTTGAACCCTCAACTGCTGATTTCAGGATTAATGGGTGGGCAATATGAGTCCGACCGGGCCCATGACTCCTGCCAGGTGTCCGAGGGCCCAATCCGCCTTTGCGCCTCGGTCAGGATTTCCAGGGTGACGCGTTCGAACCTGTTGCGGTCGAAGAAGGCCAGCCATCCGGATATGTATCTGCAACGGAAGTCGCGCAACGTGCGGCAATTCTGACTAGCCCGCCCCGGGAGCAAAGGCCAGAGCACCAGAAGATAGGCAAAGTATCTGAGTGTCATGATCCTCCTTTGGCCCGGGGTTAGGTTTCGCCGCGCGTATATGAATTTGTTGAGCGTGTAATTGTAGACCGTGAGCACCGGATGCCCGAGCTTATGGCTCGACTGCTCCCCATGGACACACACGAATTTGGGGCTGTATACTATCCTGAGACTCCGCTTCAGGGTTCTCGTGGAATACTCATATTCTTCGTAGCCGAAATAGTAGGCCTCCGGAAGAAACCCGACCTCGCTGATGGTCCTGCGCGCGATGAGGCAAAGCGTGCCCGCGGCCCATTGCGTGTCACATACCTCGTCGTATTGCCCCCGGTCCATTTCGCGCGGTCCCCTGCCTATGCCGCGAATGCTTCTCTCGTCGATCCTTCCCCCGGCATGGAGGATCAGCCCCGGCGGCGTCCTGGAAAGGCACTTACCGGTAACCATTCCAACCTCTGGCTCGACGCGCATGATCTTGAGGGGTTGGTCAAGGAAGCCGTCTAACACTTCGACGTCGTTGTTCGCCAGAAGGAAGAAGTCACAGTCTTCGCGCCAGGCCTCCCTCAGTCCGACGTTTACACCACATGCGAATCCGAGGTTCTTCCCTGTGAACAGGACTGTCGCCTCCGGAAACTCGCGCTGTATTTGCTGCCCGGAGCCGTCAGTGGATCCGTTGTCTACGATCCAAATCCGAAGCAAAGATGAAGGCGAGCCACTGCAAAGGCTTCGTATACAGCGCGCGGTCTCAACGTAGTTATTCCAGTTGAGTACCACAACCGCCACTCTTCCCGCACATCCATTCATACTCGATCCGGCAGTTGAAGCTGCCTTTTACGCGCCCTCCCATAGCTTGTGGGATACAAGTTGTTCTCTTCCTCTATTCGCCACCTTTTGCAGTCTTGCTTGCGGTCTTGTTCACGATTCATCGGGAATTTTGAGGGCACAGATCGACCTCAGGCATTTTGTTGTTCATTCTAATCGCCGATCGTTTTCCTTTGCGCAAGTTCTTCGGCTCCCAGGGTTGCACTCCCTTATTCGTAAGATGGCGGCACTGCAGTGACTCCGAACGCTTCGCGCCGCTGGCGTTTGGGCTCAGCGGCAAGATCGTTCAACGCGCGCATTCGCAGAATGCCCTTGTTACACTTCCGCCACTAGAGGAATTTGAGGCCAACGCTGTCCTAGGGAGTGTGATCCCTCTCGCGCCACCTCGGCCGAAAAAGGCCAATTGAATTGAATATGGCCCGTATTACGCCCCAAAATTACGCATGATCGGAGGGATCGTTATAGTGTTACTTGTTGTACTGTTGTCTGCCGCGAGTGCTTTTGCGTGGCTGGTTCGCCAGATTGGGTCAGCGCAATTCTCTTTTTGTCGCGTTGCGCTTGGCGCTTTGGGTGTTGGGGGCCTCGTTCTTGGCAGTCGCCTATATCTATCGGAAGGCTATGTGTCATGGGCCCCCTATTTGGACCAAATAGCGGCCGACTTTACTGGGCTATTATTACCTTTAGCTCATGGCGCATTGACGTGGCGCGACGTGGTTGCCGCGAACAATGAGCACCGCGTCATCCTTACTCGGTTAACGTCGCTGGCTGAAGTTTATGTCAATGGCCAATGGGACAATCGCATATTGGTTGTAGCGATTTTCCTCCTTCAATCAGCTATTGCTTCTTGGATATGCACCCTTTCTTGGGTCTTTTTGGGATGGATGCGGGGAACCATCGTCTGTTTCGCCGCGTTGCTTCCGATGTTTCTAGTATGCGACTGGGAGAATATGGTCTCGGGATTTCAAACCCAGTTTATGTACATGGTGTTGGGATCGCTGGTCGCCTTCTCGTTGATCAATGGACGCCGGGAAACATCTTTTGATCGTATCGGGAGCCTACTTATCGCTCTCTTGGTTCTTGGGACAATGGCATCGGGCCTTTTGACTGCCATCACATTGGCAGCAGCCAGCCTTTTCTTTTCGGTCATTTCGCGACGCGGCTGGCGATCGGCCGTGTTCTTCGTTTTGAGCGCGTTGACGGTAGCTGCGTTCGGATGGTTTACCCGACACGAGACTCCGCACACCCCGGATTTATACGCGCAGGATTTCGCTACATGGAGTTCCGCTTTCGCGGCCTACGGCGCTTGGCCCCTGATGCCTAACCTCCTCGGGTTTGTGCTTCTTTGGCTGCCCTCGATTTGGCTCTTAATTCGTACGATCCGGCGACGCGAGGTGCCCCCCTTCGTATCCTTTGTACTGGCGCTAGGATTTTGGGTGCTGCTACAGGCAGCAGCCCTAGCGTGGTCACGGGCAGGGCTAAGGGGCCTCGTCAGTGCCCGTTACACAGAAGTATTGGCTCTGGCCTTTGTCGCCAATGCCGCAGCCGGTGTCCTCCTCCTTCCAAGCGCTAAGTCTACAATTCGCAGCCGAGTGATAGCAT
>Ga0302320_10011694_pt1 | contig 18534 bp, 16 predicted proteins | sample Bog_T0_3_FD_202130 | JGI IMG/M metagenome (GOLD analysis project Ga0302320, IMG submission 202130) | Peat permafrost microbial communities from Stordalen Mire near Abisko, Sweden - Bog_T0_3 | ecosystem: Environmental > Terrestrial > Soil > Wetlands > Peat | place: Sweden: Abisko, Stordalen Mire...
GCAGCGCTGCGCCAGGAGCCGGTGCCAGGCACTGAAGTGCGCCGGGGATGGCATCTGAGGGTTGTGTAGTTCTCGTCGGCATCTCGCGGTGCCGGCTGTACGGGGCTCCGGATTCAATTATGTTTTCCCAATATAGATCCGTGTCTGAAGCAGACTTCAGCCCATTTTCCCAATCAGAAAGCTGCTCAAAGGAACTGTGCCAAGCTGATTGATTTCACCGCTGAGTGTGAAAACGATCTGATGCATCCAGTCCGCTACCTCATTCCATGTGCGAGCCAAATCAATCGTGCAGACTCTGACAGAGTGGCCGGATAGATTCAGGTCGCTAATGAAACCGGACTGTACCGCGGGGTATACAAGTAGGCCCCCGACTTCTTGGCCGGGGAGCGAAGCATCCAGGTTTCGCAGGTAAGTCATTAACTGATACAGGTGGGAGGAGCGGATCTTTGCCATCGAGCCCCAATGGCTTGACTGAAGCATCTCTTTGTAAAACTTACATTCCACGACGACCACCCGCCCATCACCGCGAAGAATGGCATCAGCATGCATCTCGGGCAGAAATTCACTCTGAACGGGACTATCCCATTGAATGTGTTCCTGGGACTTGACAGTCCATCCCTTTGAGCTCAGCTCTCTCCGGTAAAAGCGGGCAACAAAGAGCTCGAAGAGTTTCGCCATTTGCCGCTTGTCTCGAAGGAAGTCGCGGAAATGCTGATTTCCCGTTTGCTCATTAACGAGCAAGTTCTCATGCACCAATTCACAAATGTGCATGAGAAGCCGATAGTGAGAGTTGTTTCTGTGCAGCCGCACCTGGGCAAAGTGAGACGTTCTAATATTTAGCGGGCTGATGCCCTCCATCCTGCGGAGCACCGACCTGATTTCTGCTCTTTGACTAGAATCCAGCTCGGTGTAGGCCCCCAAGGCTTTCAAGGTCTCCTTCAGTATCCTGTTGTGGAGGAGGTCAGGCAGAAATTCCTCAAAATTACATTGGACCCTTCGATGCTCGAATAGAAGACGGCGGGTTGAAACTTCAAAATCGATCTTGCCTCTCACGGTTACAAGGATTTCAGACTGGGGAAGGTAGTTCTGATCAATCCCCCGCCGTAGAAGGCGCCGTGTCCCATTGATCAGGAGGCGGGCGAGGAGATCCTCAACTCTTGGTGGGTCTTCGATGCCCACTGCCAGCTCGTCAGCTTCTTCCAAGAGATCCCAGGCGTAGCAGAGAAGGTAGTAGATATTTTGGATCGGGATTGCGGTCATGTCACAGGCTCTGCAATTCCTTGATCCAGTGGTCGGACTTCTTCGGGTTGTCGAACCAGTACTCGCGAAGGAGGGGAACCGCCTGAATCGCCTCCTCGTTATGCGAGATCGACCGCAACTGCCGTTCAAGCTCTCCAAGTGACGATGCCATTTTTAGAACCTGGGCCTCGGGATCGCAGCATTCTCCAGATTGAATCCGTCCGAAGCCTGCGAATCAATCTCTTCCTGGGTCAGTTGAAACGCGTCATGCCCGTCGCGCGTCGGCAAAACGGGAGACCCGGCAAACAAGGCGGCCGAATGGATCAGCAGTTCGACATGTTCCTGATCGGGATGCTTGGCGACAACTTTGGCTGCCTGGATAATGACGTTCAGTCCCTGCTGAAGACGACGCACATCCGTAGCCAGTCCGACGAGATGCTGGAAATCGGCGTCGCGCAGAACACGGTAAGTGACACCCTTGCCGACGAGCGTACCAACGCCATGCTCGGGGATCTCCTCAAGCGTGGTATTTCCCCCTTTGCGGAACTTCTCAAACGAGCTCCAGGTCGGTCCCGGAACAAGGGCTAGGGCGGAAGGGCGGGCAAGCGTGGTGGACATGGTGAAACCTCCATAAGAAGAATAGCACAATTCCAACGATATTCCAACGAATTCGTTGTGACGCCGTTGTCCAATTTTGGTGCCGAGCTCGTGGGAGAGTAGAAACCCGAAGGTCATCTTCAGCGAGTTTCCCCGTTGAGCCGACGTTGCCGGCATCTGTCCTCCAACCCAAATCCAAATACCAATGCCTTGAACTTATTTACATTTACTTAGCACTTTTCAACCCAACAAGCCATACCGTATAACTCATTGGTAATAAGCTACATGTTCCACTCATAACCCAAAGGAAGGCAGTTCAGATCCAGCCCACGATTGGAAACGATCACGCATCCGTTACCTTGAGCAGCCGGCGCGAGATGCACTCTTTCAGGGGCATGGCTTCCTCGCATCCACGATCCGTAGCAGATGGTTTGCGAACATGATGACCTCAATGGCCTCTTGAGGGTCGGAGAAATCTACGTCACGATGCGATAGCGGGTTCTTGTATGAGCCGATGGCACCGGCAAAGAGTGCCATGCGCGCGTCCTTTTCTCCGCCATCGGCGGAGGAATCGGTCAACTGCCCCGTCGCCGGGTGGAAAGCGGTGCGCATTAGAGGAACACCAAGAACGCTGTTGGGCAATGCGGCCGCTTCCCGCACAGCAACTTCGACAGTTTTCATGGCCTGCAATACCGCTATGTCATAGTCTCCGCGCAGGAATGCAGCCCAGACCTTATCCGCGATTCGGGGATGCAAGCTGTCTTTTGGCAGCATGCGGCTTACCCGGAACGCAGCGAATTCAGTTTCATCCTGGAACTTCACTGCGCGGCGACCGAGTAGGTAGGAGTCAGTGCCGCCGTGCGTTCCCGAGGGAGGCGGAGATGACCTCATCAAGTACGACAACGATTTCGAGAACTCTGTTCAGTATGCCTACGACCAGGCTCTCGATGTAAGACAACGAATCAGTAACAACGAAGAAACGATCTTTTACGACGAAAAGGGTCGCGAATCCTTCAGACTGCGCCGGTCTGAGATTCGCCGTTTTCTTATCGTCTGCATCGCGATTACACCACGCGGTGAATTCGGTACTGACCTTTCCTATCTCCTGCAGAAGCCGGACGACGAGCCCTATCCGGTCTCGATCAGTCTGTTCGACTTCGGCACGATAGCCAAGTACTTAAACACACCAGACCAGTTTCTCGGCTATTTGTTAGCGCGAGAGCCGCTTCACGGCAGCGTGATGACCGGGGACGAGCTTAACTTTGCTGGGTATTTCCTGAAGTACGGGGATCTTAATCTCCCTGAAGGGATGCTCGTCGACGATTCGCACTCTTCCGTGTTCGATCGCAAATGGTACGCCGAGAAAGGCATCCAGGTGGACGAACCCGTTGGCGGCCCAGTAATCACCTCCATCGAACGCAAGGGAGATACCGGTGGGAACCTTTCGGAGACCACGTTCGTGGCTGGCGGATCGGACAATTCTCTGTTTGTGGCCATTGCAATCGCCATTGTTCACCTCATTCATAGATCGTCGGGGATTTAATCTTGCCGCGGCCTCTGGAATAGGAGCATCATGCGCTCGCCATTCCGACCTCTTTTAAGCCTCCATCGAATTGAGAGGCTCGTCCAATACTTCCTGTCTATGCCGCCATACCTTCCATCTATGGAGAAATCTGACAATGGCTGAGTCAAGGGAACTAAAAAGTGCCTTATTGACTAAAGAGGTGCTTTCTGTGGAAGCTGGCATTGAGATCGACTTCCGCACGATTGATTCAATTTGTGCCTTGGAACGTGGCAATTGGCGCACACCAACGTCGATGCCGGAGTGCTCGGCGCCACCTATGACGCCGACCTGACCGGCAAGACTGCGGGCCCGCTCTACTTCCACCTCTCCGACTGGCTTGGCACCCGGCGCCAGCAGACCGACTACGCCGGCAATGCACCGGGGTGCGTATCGGTCCATCCGGTTATACCCTGAGGGGCGAACTGCCTTCAAGGCCGCGCACAAGCCGAAGAAGTGAGCTACAATCAGGCAGTCGCTCACAGCGCCTCCTCATCGGGAGGCGTTCCTGTTTCTGCTGAAAGTGCTTAAGGATTGCTAAACCCAGGGCAAACTTAACGGGGTTTATAACCTTCGAGAGCGGTTTTGCTAAATGATTCTATTCAACTTAATGATTCCATTGGTACTTAATGCGAAGATAGTAGACGCATGAGCGTGTTGACCTCAGAAGCCGTAGTCTTGCGCACCTGGCCCCTGCATGAGGCGGACCTGATCGTGAGCTTTTTCACGCGCGACTACGGACGCGTGAAGGGCGTTGCCAAGTCGGCGCTCAGAAGCCGCAAGCGGTTTGGCGGAGCATTGGAACCGATGACGGTGGCGCGGGCCTGGTTTGCCGAGAAGCCCGGGCAGGAACTGGTCCGGCTGGATCAACTGGAGATTGTGAGCTCGCCACTTTCCGCCCCCGTCGACCATGTGCGCATGGCTGTGCTCAGTTTTTTTGCCGAGGTGCTGGACGATGCCTTGCCCGAGCACGATCCGCAGGAGACGGTTTTCCGGCTGCTGCTGGCAGTGCTGGAGCAGACAACGGTGGAACAGCCGTGGATGCCTCTGACCTATTTTTCGCTGTGGATGACGCGTCTGATGGGTTTGCTGCCGGACCTTAGCCATTGCACCGCGTGCGGCGAGGCGCTGACGGCCGGCGAAGCCAGCTTCAACACGCTGGGGGACGGGCTGTTCTGTGCGGTCCATCGGAATGGCAATGCAAGCAGCCTTTCCGCGGATTCGTTGCAACTGGCGCAAAGAATGCTGCGGGCGCCGGCATCGGTCTTTGCCGCAGAGCCTTGGCCGCGGCGGCGCGCGCAGGATCTGCGGCGGTTCACCCTCCAGGCTCTGGAGCGGCATCTAGAACGTAAACTGCGCACGGCGGAAGTGCTGGTGCGCCTCTGACAGCCACACCCGGAACAAAGCCCGGTGCATTGGAGACTACTTCTCCGAGGCTGATAAAATCGACCCTAGTTCCATTAAGGTCCCGACGAGAGAGAGCTATCCGTGCCTTCATCCACAATTGAACCATCCACGCCATTGTCCCAGAGCAAACCGGCGGCGCTGACCTTCCAGGAGTTGTTGTTCCGCTTGCAGGGATTTTGGGCGGCGCGCGGCTGTGTGTTGCAGCAGCCTTACGACGTTGAAGTTGGTGCAGGCACCATGGCGCCGGAGACGTTTTTGCGCGTGCAGGGGCCCAAGCCGTATCGCGTTGGATACGCGCAACCCTCGCGGCGCCCCGCGGATGGGCGCTACGGCGAGAACCCCAACCGGCTGTTCCGGCATACGCAGTTTCAGCTCATCCTCAAGCCCCCGCCGGTGAACGTGCAGGAGTTGTATCTTGAGTCGCTGGAAGCGATCGGGATCGACCTGACCAAGCACGATATCAAATTTGAAGAGGACAACTGGGAAGGCCCGACTGTGGGCGCGTGGGGTGTGGGCTGGCAGGTGCAGTTCGACGGCCAGGAGATTACTCAGTTCACTTACTTTCAGCAATGCGGCGGTTTGGACCTCGATCCCATCTGCGCCGAGCTGACGTATGGCCTGGAGCGCATTACGCAGGTGGTGCAGGAACTGGACTCGATCTACGACATTGTGTGGGCACGCGATCCGGAGACCGGTGCGGAAGTGACTTATGGCGATGTCCGGCACACCGAGGAATTGCAATACTCGGTGTATAACTTCGAGAGCGCCGACGTGGATAAGTTATGGAAGCATTTCAATCTGTATGAGGAGGAGGCGCAGGCGCTGCTGATCCAGGGCAATGCGCTCTTCGCAAAAGAGGGCGCGACGGCGGCGGAGAAGCACCGCTTCCCGCTGTTGCCCACTTATGAATTGGCGCTGAAATGCTCCCACCTGTTCAACCTCCTTGACGCGCGCGGAGCCATCAGCGTCACGGAGCGTGTGGGCATGATCGGGCGTATCCGCGCGCTGGCCGTGGGTGCGGCGAAGATCTACGCGCGGCAGCAGGTGAGCTAGCTCTTAGCTGTCAGCTATCAGCTTTCAGCTTTTCGTGTCCGGAATCGAAGTATCGGCCTGTCGCGATGAAGAAATAGCTGAAAGCTGAGAGCTGAAAGCTAAAGACTAGGTCCTGAACTTGAAGGTAGAAAGAAACCAGGTTATGGCTGATTTTCTGTTGGAAATAGGACTGGATGAGATACCGGCCCGCATGATTGCCGGGGCTGAGGCCGAGTTAGGCAAGCGCGTTAGCGACTTACTCACGCGTGAGCGGCTGTTGGGCGCGAACGGCAATGTTACCACCTATTCGACACCGCGCCGGCTGGCTGTGGTGGTGGAAGATGTTTTGCCCAGCCAGGCCGATACCGAAGAGAAGCTGACCGGCCCGTCGTGGAAGATCGCCTTCAAAGACGGTGTGCCCACTGCGGCGGCCGAGGCTTTTGCGAAGAAGGCCGGCGTGTCTGTTGCGGATCTCGAGAAAGTTACCAACGCCAAAGGCGAATATGTTGGAGCGACCGTGAAGCGGCTGGGACGCGCGGCTTCAGAATTGCTGGCGGCGGAACTGCCGAAGGAAGTGCTCGCGCTTTATTGGGCCAAGAACATGTATTGGCGCGCGGGCAAGCCGGAGCGGTTTGTGAGACCGGTGCGGTGGGCGGTTGCGCTGCTGGATAGCGCGGTGGTTCCGGTGGAGATTGCGGGGATCACCGCTGGCAATGCAAGCCGCGGCCATCGCGTGCTGCATGGCTATGCGCCGGTCGTTATTGATTCGCCGAAGAGTTACGTTGAGGCACTCCGCGCGGCTTTTGTGAAGGTGGACGTAGCCGAGCGCAGGCATTTCATTCGCAAGGCGCTGGACAAGGCGACGCGCACGGTCGAGGGTGCGCGCTGGCGCGAGGACGAGCCGTTGATCGAGACCGTTGTGCACCTCACCGAGTGGCCAACGGTGGTGATCGGCGGATTCGAAGCCGAGTACCTGAAGCTGCCCGAAGAAGTGTTGGTCACGGTGATGCGGGACCACCAGAAAAACTTCGCGGTGGAGAGCGGGGACGGGAAACTGGCTCCGCATTTTCTGGCGGTGCTCAACATTGAAGTCGACGACGAAGGGCGCGCAAACATTGTGCGCGGCAACGAGCGTGTGCTGCGGGCACGATTCAAGGATGCGCAATTCTTCTGGGACTTCGACCAGAGAATTCCGCTGGTCGAGCGCGTGGAGAGCCTGAAGAATGTGACTTTCCAGAAAGAGCTGGGGAGTTATTACTGGAAGACTCAAGAGAACTTGGTTGTGATCGAGAACCTCGCACTGAAACTCAGTAGCGATTATGGTCGGTCATTCAACATGTATTCAGTAAACACTGCGGCGAAATTAGCCAAAACAGACCTTACCACTGACTTGGTCAAGGAGTTCACTGAATTGCAAGGGGTGATCGGGGGTTTATACGCGAAAGCGCAGGGACTTATCTCGTCAATAGGTGAAGCGATCTATGACCAATACATGCCCTCATCGATGGAAGATTCGATCCCGCGGACCCGTGATGGTCAGCTCTTAGGTCTAGCCGATCGCATACAAACTATAGTCGCTATGTTTGGAATAGGCCTTGCGCCAACGGGTTCTAAAGATCCATTTGCATTGCGCCGCGCTGCGAATGGGATTGTGAAGATTATCGCTGAGTCCGATGAGTTGCCAATGAAATTGAGCGATGTCGTGGCAGCAGCTAGTCCAGTTGGGGCCAATAACGATCTTGTGTTGGCATTTTTACGCGAGCGTCTCAATTTCTATTTGAAGGATTTCCGGCGCTTTTCGTACGATGTCGTGAACGCGGTTCTAGCCGCCGGAGCCGATGACGTGCTCGATGTAGTTGATCGTGCGGAGGCTCTGTCAGCTGCGCGGGAGTCTGCTGATTTCGCGGCGATTTCAGCGGCGTTCAAGCGCATCAAGAATATTCTGCGGCAAGCGGAAGAGAAGGGATTTGCGCTTGGTTCGGCGAAGGACGTGACGCTGTCAGCGGAGGCACAACAGCTCTCCGATGCGGCTGCGGCGCTGGCGCCGGAAGTTGCGAAACTGCGCGAGGAGCGGAACTACAGTCAGGCCCTTGCAGCAATAGCCACGCTGCGGCCGGTGGTGGATGCGTTCTTCGACAAGGTGATGGTTCTCGATCCGGATGAATCCGTGCGCGGGGCGAACCTGGGGCTGATCGCGTCGGTGCTGAGTGGATTCTCTGGAATCGCCGACTTCAGCGAGATTGTTACGTCATAGGGCTGGAGTCCAAGTGCCTGCTTGTTGAGATTTATGGTTTCCCACCTTTGCGACGGAAAGAAATCGCAAAGATGGGGCACGGTGGTTTGTGCGATGAATAGGCATGCCTGTTGAGGTTCGTGGCTTCCCACCCTAGCGGCAAAGACAAAGACGCCGCGAGGATGAGGCACCCAGCACCCAGCTTCTTTCTCAAATTGCGAAGCCTTTGAACCATTGACGGCACTCATGCCAACGGCTGCTTGCGGTGTATGTTGGAAACGTACGCAGGAGGCGGCGGGTGAATCAGGCGGCATGGGGTGCGATGGCGCTTTGGTCGCTGGCTGGAAGTCTGCTCCTTGCTCAACAGGCGGCGCACAAGACACCCAATGCGGCAGCGCCATCGGCTCCGGCGGCTGCGAAAGCTGACACATCTCCGCACACGGTGTTTTTCATTCCTGTCGACAAGGGTGTCAAGCTTGAAGTGCTGGACTGGGGCGGCGTGGGGCGTCCGGTGGTGCTGCTGGCGGGGATTGGCTACGACGCGCATGTTTTCGACACGTTTGCTCCGAAGCTGACGGCGCGCCACCATGTTTACGGCATCACGCGGCGCGGATTTGGGGCTTCAAGCGCGCCTGCGCCAACCAAAGAGAACTACACGGCCGATCGCCTGGGCGACGATGTGCTGGCTGCGATCGGCGCGTTGCGGCTCGACAAGCCGGTGCTCGTTGGCCACGCCAAGGCCGGTCAGGAACTGAGCTCGATTGGCAGCCGTCATGCGGAGAAAGTGTCAGGGCTCATCTATCTTGACGCCGCATATTCTTATGCTTTCTACGATGCCAAGCATGGGGATCTATTGCTGGACGCGATTGATCTGCGGAACAGGCTGGATTTGTATCTCGTGGCCGGAGCGCCCGATCTGAAGGAGTATTTTAACGACCTGCAAGCCAGGCTGCCGCTGTTTGAGCGGGATGTGAAGGATTTCCAGGCGGAGCTGGCTTTGACTCCTCTGCCGCCAAGGACGGTTGCGCCTCCGCCGATCATGGTGGCGCTCGGAGCGGGGGCGCAAAAGTACACGGAGATTCACGCTCCGGCGCTGGCCATCTTTGCCGACCCGCACAATTTTGGGCAACTCTTCGCGGACGATCCCCAGGCGCGGCAGACGCTAATCATGGACGATTTCGCGCGCACTTCGGCGCAGGCGGATGCGTTTCAGGCGGGCGTTCCGGGGTCGCGCGTCGTGCGGCTGGCAAATGCGAGCCACGTGATTTTCGTATCGAACGAGGCGGAGGTGCTGCGGGAGATGAACGATTTTATGGACAAGCTGCCGCAGTGAAGAGGCCGGCGAGACTTGTTGACTCCGAGGTCTCAAAATCGAGACCTCGGGCACCCATGCGTTGTTGGCAGGGCAAATTCTCTCCGCATCTTCGGCTCTCCGCCCGCGTCTACAATCTATAGAGATGTCTGACACGCTTTATCTGAGTTTGTGGTATCCGAACCTGCGGCTGGCGACGCTTGCCGACAAGCTGACGACGGTGCTTGGAGCATTTGCGGCACACGGCGGCGAGGCGCGGGTCTATTCGGCAACAGTGTGGCCGGTGAGCTGGAAAGAGACGCCGATCTTCCAACAGGTTTACGGCCGGCGAAGCAAGAGGGCCGACGGGGTCGATGTTGCGGGCGGGCCGGGAGCCGAGCCCCGCTTGGCCGTTGAAGAGGCGCTTGAGTTGCTGCACGATGACTATGCCTACGAGTTCCAGATTGGCTGGAGTCTGTGGGAGGTCGAGGCCCCATCCGATCGGGAAACGCGCTGGGTGCGTGCGCCGCGGCTGGTGCGGGTTACAGGCTATGGGCCACTGTTCGACGAGGGCGCTTACGAGGCCGATGGGCACATCCGCGTGGACTTCGGCTCGGACTCGCCGTTCTTGGAAGAGGGCGTCGAGCTGGACTCCGTGTCCGCCCGGCATGTGGAAGAAAACGTGCGCCAACTTATTGAGCTCACGGCGGCGGTTGAGAAAGCTTCAGGGGCTACGGCGCGGCTGCTTTGGAGCGAACTGGGCGAGAGCCTGGCGCAGCGGCTCGCGGCACGTTTGGGAGTAGGTAACTGAGCGTGCGATTCACCATTGAACGGTTGCGGACTTTGGTGCTTCTGGCAGGCATTCTGCTGATTGCGTCGCTGGTCGTGTTTCTGGCTCGCGGCAAGCTGAAGAATCCTCTCAACCTGAAGGGGCTGCCGCAAAAGCTGGGGGTCAACATCACTCAGGACGAAAGCGGGTTCACGCTCGATCATTCGATGGGCGGGCATTCGCGCTACAGGGTCCACGCATCGAAGGCGGTAGGTTACAAAGACAACCACGCTATTCTGCGCGATGTCAAGATAGAGCTTTTTGGTGAAGACGGCAGCCAGGTGGACCGCATCGAGGGCGCGGAGTTCGAATACGACAAGAAGAACGACACGGCCACAGCCAAGGGGCCGGTGGAAATCACGTTGATGCGACCTGGTGTGGCTCCGGCGATTGCGCCCAAGTCGGTGACGGACAAGGCCGCGGCCCCCAAAGGCAAAGCCACTCCCATTGCCTCAGCGGCGGAGGCCGCCGAGCGTGGCGAAATCCACGTGAAGACCAGCGGATTGCTCTTCGACACAAAGAGTGGAATCACGACGACCAGCGAGCACGTGGATTTTTCCATGGTGCAGGGAAGCGGCAGCTCCGTGGGCGCTACCTACGACTCGAAGCAGGGCCTCTTGGTGCTGGATCGGGCGGTGGAACTGGACACAATGCGCAGCGGGCAGTCGGTGATCATTCACGCCGAACACGCGGAGTTTGAGCGAGCCGCGCATCTGTGCCGGCTTCATGCCGCCACCGCCGATTACAGGGGCGGGAAAGCGACAGCGGGGGACGCGAAGATTCTGTTTCGCGACGATGGATCGGCAGTACGGCTGGACGCTCTGAACGGCTTCAACCTGGTAACGGCGAATGGTGGACACATTGCCGCGCCGACGGGCTCGATGGACTTCAACGAGCATAACCAGCCTCGCCAGGGACACTTGGAGGGCGGCGTCCAGATGGATTCGACGCGCCAGGCGGAAAATGGCAAAGGGGGGCGGCAGATGCATGGAACCGCGCCGACCGCGACGCTGGCGTTTTCGGAAAAGGGCGAGTTGCGCCACACACACCTGGAGCGCGGCGTGGAGATGCACAGCGAGCAGGTGAGCGAGTCGGCCACCGGTCCGCTGCGCGTGAGCAGGACTTGGAAGTCGCCGCTGGCGGATGTGGACTTCCGCGATAACGGCCGTGGGCAGGCGGAGCCGGCGACGATTCGCGGAGAGCAAGGTGTGGTGGTCACTGGCGAGACGCAGCGCGGCAAGGCAGCGCCGGTGCCTTCAAAACTGGCTGCCGATGAGGTGATGGGCGAGTTTGCGGCTGATTCGGTTTTGTCGGCGATGACCGGAACGGGCCACGCGAGCATTGAGGAGACCAGTGCGACAGGCGCCCGGCAGACGTCGACCGGTGACCGGCTTGAGGCGCACTTTGGCCAGCCAAACGGCAAGACCGGCGTAGCCAGCGGTCAAGGCGGAACGGGCCAGATTCAGTCGGCTGTGCTCGATGGGCATGTGGTACTGATGCAGGAACCAGCGCCAAAGCCCGGTGTGCAGGCCCCAGTTCCGCTGCGGGCCTGGGCCGGTAAAGCCGTCTACGAGGCTGCGGGCGAGTGGCTGCACCTTACGCTGAGCCCGCGCGTTGAAGACGGCAGCATGCAGATGACGGCAGACAAAATCGATGTCTCGCATGAGTCGGGGGACGCGTTTGCTCATGGGAATGTAAAAGCGACGTGGCTCGATGCAGGTTCGGCCAAGGCCGGTCAGCAGGGCGCGCCGGGAAACAGTGGAACTGGCGCAGGCGAGGTCAACGTGGCATTGGGCGGAAAGGGTCCAACGCACGCGGTGGCTTCCGAAGCTCAACTGAGCCACGCAGCAGGCGGGACCAGCAGCCTGGCGACGTTCAGAGGGCACGCGCGGTTATGGCAGGAAGCGAATTCGGTTGCCGGGCCCTTGATTGTGCTCGATCGTCAAAGGCAGACGCTGGTGGCTACGAGCACCGATCCGGCGGAACCGGTGAAGGCAGTGCTGTTGAGCGCGGGCGGGCTGGAGCCGGGCTCTGCCGCGGGCAAAGATGCGGCAGGGAATTCCAAGACACCCTCGGTCATTCGACTGCACGGGGGCGACCTGAAATATTCCGACGCCGAGCGCAAGGCTGTGATGCGCGCCGGTGGGTTGGGGCCGGTTGTGGCAGAGACGGCTACGGCGACGTCGTCGTCTAACGAGGTTGAACTGCTGCTGCTGCCGATAGGCAACCACGCAGGCAAGGACGGCGGCCAGGCCCAGGTTGACCGCATGACGGCCCGTGGCCATGTGGTTGTCACCTCCCAGGGGCGGCGCGGAACCGGCGAGCAGCTTGTGTATACGGGTGAAACCGGGGATTATGTACTGACCGGAACAGCCGCCGTGCCGCCCAGGATGACCGATCCGGCACGTGGCAATGTATCCGGCGCAGCTTTGATCTTCCACGGCCACGATGATAGCGTGAGCATCGAAGGCGGCGGACGCAGGACAACCACGGAGACCACCGCACCGAAATAATGGCGGATATCGAGTTCGTGATCCTTGTAACCCAAACGCTTCGGTTTCTGTGGTAGGCTTACTTCATGCCAACCGTATTGAGGATTGGCGCTTTGCGTGTGGCTGTTTACCCAAATGACCATCGCCCGCCTCATGTTCATGTCATCGGGCGTGGTCACGAAGCAATATTCACTTTGAATGTTCCTCGGGGTTCTGTTGCAATTCGTGAGAATTACGGTTTCTCCGCGCGCGATCTGGTCGGGATTCAAAGTGTGCTTGCGGAGAATTTGTTCGCGCATCTGAGCGTGTGGGAGGGGATTCATGGTACTCGATGAGCAGATTGAACATGCAAACCGGCGCGCGCGTGAGTTTGGGGCCTCGCATCCTCGTGCAGTGGAAGTGCGCTATGACGTGCTTACCGGGCAGATTGTGCTTCAGCTAAGTTCTCGGCTTATTGTGGCGTTTTCGCCGCAGGATGCCGAGGGCCTTGAAGGCGCTACCCCCGCGCAGCTTGAGCAGATCGAGATTTCACCCTCTGGTTTCGGCATTCACTTTCCTAAGCTCGATGCCGATCTTTACCTGCCCGCGCTTCTTGAAGGTTTCCTCGGCACAAAGCGATGGATGGCCGGCAGACTTGGCGCCACGGGCGGCCGATCGACAAGCGCGGCCAAGGCATCGGCTGCGCGGAAGAACGGCAGGGCAGGCGGCAGGCCGCGAAAGGCGGCAACAGCGGCCGTGGCTGGAGGTCGCTGACCATGTTCATTTCGGCGAGATTGGACGGCGGCGAGCGATAATGCACAGGACGAAGGATTCTTGACGAATTGACGGGATGCCAGGCTCGATGGACACATTGATTGCTGAGGGGATCGGCAAGAGCTACAAGGGACGCCAGGTAGTGCGCGGCGTCGATCTGCGCATCTCGCGCGGCGAGGTGGTGGGTCTGCTGGGGCCAAACGGCGCCGGCAAGACGACCAGCTTCTACATGATCGTTGGCCTGGTGGCTCCGGAGACCGGCCGCATCCTGGTCGACGAGACCGATATTTCCCGCGTGCCGATGTATCTGCGCGCGCGGAACTTCGGCATCAGCTATTTGCCGCAGGAGCCGTCGGTGTTCCGCAAGCTGACGGTAGAGGAGAACATCCTCGCCGTGCTGGAGGCTCAGCCGCTGGGCAGCCGCGAGCGCCGCACCAGGACCGAGCGGCTCATTCACCAACTGAACCTGGGGCACGTGCGCACCACGCGGGGCTATGCGCTTTCCGGCGGGGAGCGGCGGCGGGTGGAGATTGCGCGCTGCCTGTGCATCCAGCCCAGCTTCATCCTGCTCGATGAGCCGTTCAGCGGCATCGATCCGATTGCGGTGCTGGAACTGCAGAAGATCATCTTCGACCTGAAGGCCGGCGGGATTGGGGTTCTGATCACCGACCACAACGTGCGCGAGACGCTGAGCGTGACCGATCGGGCGTACATCATCGCAGAGGGTCGAATTATTTTTGCCGGAACACCGCATGAGTTGGGCAACAATCCCGACGTGCGCCGCCTCTATTTAGGAGAGGGATTTTCGCTGGGTTGATTGGAGGGCGCGCGGCGATGCGAGGCGCAGGCGTGCGGTTTGTCAATACCCCATATGGGCCTGGAGGGGCACGAAAGTCGAGGTATCGATTCCCAAAATGTTCGTTGCCCAAAGTGGCACGAAGGGCGCGAATTGGGGTAATTTGACCGTAAACGGTTTTTGCGGGGGACTACACTTGCAGTAAGAACAACCGGGAAAGACGAGCCGATCATGCCGCTGTTGCAACCCAGAATGTCTCTCAAGGTGTCGCAACGCCAGGTCCTCACCCCGGGCCTGATGCAGATGGTCAGTGTGCTTGCGCTCAACAAGCTGGAACTGAAGGAGATGATCGATGCCGAGATGGTGGAGAATCCCGTCCTGGAAGAGATTGACGAGACGGTTCCGATGCTGGATGAGGTGGCCGGCAGGCAGGAGCGCCAGGAGCGGCTGGAGCGGCTTGAACTCCTCGATCGCCCGGATAACGGCGTCGTCGCGGAGCCGGCCGCAGCGCCCAAGGATGCCTTTGAAGAAGTCGATTTCGGATCGTACTTCCAGGACTATCTTGACCCAGGCTATCGCACGCAGCCGGAATACGAAGACAGCGATAAGCCTTCATTCGAACATTTTCTCTCCCAGCCGACGAGCCTCTCCGATCACTTGGCGTGGCAACTGGGAGCTCTGACGCTGGAGCCGCGGTTATACGAGGCGGCTGAATACGTTATCGGAAACCTGGACGGGGACGGCTACCTGGCGGCGAGTGAGGAAGAGCTGGCCGCGGCCCTGCGCCAGACAAGCGAGACCCAAGGCAAGGCGGACAGCGAGGTGCTGGCGCCGGAGGCGGCTCTGGACCTGGTGCGCCGCGCCATTGACCTGGTGCAGCATCTTGACCCCGCCGGAGTGGGCGCGCGCGATCTGCGTGAATGCCTGCTGATCCAGATTTCAGCTCAGCAGCAGGAATTCAGCCACATGTATGGCGGCAAGACGACGGAGCCGGTCTCGATATCGGCCAATGGCGACGACCCGCATCGCAGCTTCCGCGCTGAGGCTGAGGCGCAAATCGATGAGCGCCGCCGCAGCATGGAGGTGGCCGCGCTGATTGTGGACCGCCACTTGCACCTGCTTCAAAAGCGGGACGTCAAGGACCTGGCGCGCGCGGCTCAGGTTACCGCCCTCGAGGCTCACGCCGGAGTCGAGTTTATAAAGACGCTCGATCCGCGGCCCGGACGCCAGTACAACCGCGAGCAGACGCGCCTGATTGAGCCAGATGTCGTGTTTGTGAAGCGGGGCACGGAGTGGGAAGTCGCCATGAACGAGGAAGACCTGCCCAGCCTGCGCCTCAGTTCGCGCTACCGCCGTATGCTGGTGGCCGAGAACACCGACAAAGAGGTCAAGGATTACGTGAAGGAGCGCTTCCGCTCCGCCATGCAGTTGATGCGCAACATAGCCCAGCGCAAGAGCACCATTCTGCGCACCTGCGAAGTGATTGTCCGCCGCCAGAAGGACTTTCTCGATCATGGCGTCGAGTCTCTGCACCCCATGATGATCAAGGAAGTGGCGGAGGAGATCGGCGTTCACCCCTCCACGGTGAGCCGCGCGGTGGCCAACAAATACGCGCACACGCCGCAGGGTGTGATTGAGCTGCGCTTCTTCTTCTCCGAAGGCTCGAACGGGCCTGAAGGCGCCGACACACCGCTGCTGGTGCTGAAGCGCAAGGTGAAAAAACTGATTGAGGAAGAAAATGTCCGCCGTCCGCTCACCGACGACCAGCTAGCCGCGATGCTGAATGCGCAAGGGATTCAGCTCACCCGCCGGACAGTGGCCAAGTACCGCGAAGACCTGGGAATTCCGTCGACCCACCAGCGGCGTCGGCGCGACGGGTGAGGGAACCCGATTGAGGCGTGCGGTTTGGGGATGCAGTCACTCTGTCTTCGCTGTAGGTGCTTTGTTTTTGAAAAGAGGCGAGGACGGGGAACACGCAAGTCCTTTGTTTCGAGGGGTAAGACGGGGTGTTTTCCTCCTAACATCCTTTTTTTCATTGGGATGGGACGAAAAGGGGTGGGGCAAATCGTAGCGGTATTCCGGCTGAAGTTTGGTTCTACCGTGTGGATTCGCATTCTCCGAGCGCAATCGTTCTTCATCTCCCACCACCCAAACCGATTGTGCGCCAATGGAGAGAATTAATCTGCAAACTTGAGGCAAGAGATTTTTGGGGAATAGAGCCATGATCTGGCTGTCCTCTGCACGACCAATCTTACGAAGCCGTTCGCGGCCGAAACGCTAGAGTAAACTGGATTTTCTTCTTCCAACCATCCTCGCGTGAACAAACCGGAGGCAAAAGAGTTGCCGATGATTGAAAACAACCAGGCCAGCCAACCTGAAGGCTCCGCCAACGTAGCCGCCATTGAATGGCTGGGGATTCTCGCCATCGCCGCGGCAATGGCGATACTGCACCTGCTGACCAACGGCCGCTACGGATTTCACCGCGATGAGCTCCAGTTCCTTTCGGATGCACGTCACCTCGACTGGGGCTTTGTAGCCTATCCGCCCTTCACGCCATTCGTTGAACGCATCGGCCTGGAAATCTTCGGGCTCTCGCTCATCGGGCTGCGCCTTTTCTCCGTCATCGCCCAATTCGTCGCCATCGTCGTCACCGGCCTCATGGCGCGCGAACTCGGCGGCCAACGCCTGGCACAGGTCACCGCAGCCCTCGCCGTAGCGCTCTCGCCCTTGCCCATTTTCGAAGGCAGCGAATTTCAGTACACGTCCTTCGACTATCTGTGGTGGGTGCTGATTGCCTACTTCACCATTCGTCTCCTTCGCACGGAAAATCCCCGCTGGTGGCTCGCCATCGGCGCCGCGGTTGGCATGGGCCTGCTGACCAAGTACGCCATCGTCTTCTTCATCGCCGGAATTCTCGCAGGGCTTGTTCTCACGCGCGCGCGCCGATACTTCCTCAGCCCCTGGTTCTGGGCCGGCATTGCCCTCGCTCTCTTGATCCTTCTGCCCAATTTCCTCTGGCTGGAACGCCACCAGTTCATCTCCTACACGTTCTTGCAGCACATCCATGCCCGCGACGTGGGCGAGGGCCGCGCCGACGGCTTCCTGAAGGACCAGTTCCTGGTCTGCGTGAATCTCTTTGCCGCGCCTCTCTGGATTGCCGGCCTGATCGCTTTCCTGCGTCATAGCCGCTACCGGATGCTGGCCTGGATGTACCTGGTCCCCATCGCGATCTTCTTCTTCGCCAAGGGTCGAGGCTACTACACGGCCGGGGCCTACCCCATGCTGCTAGCCATGGGCGCAACCACCAGTGAACGGTGGCTCTCCTCCCTGCCTCGCTGGGGCCGGCGCACCATTGAATCCGTCTTTTTCGCTGGCCTCGCCGCATTCGGCGCATTCATACTCGCCGGTTGGGTTCCTCTTGCCGCTTCCGGCCCGCTCCGCGACTTCGCCCTGAATCACAGCAAAGACCTGCGTGAAGAGATTGGCTGGCAGGAACTGGTCAAGACCGTCGCCGGCATCCGCGATTCTCTGCCCCCCGAACAGCAGGCCAGCTTGGGCATCATCACCGGCAACTACGGCGAAACCGGCGCAATCGAAATGCTCGGCGCCGCCTACCATCTGCCCATTCCCATCAGCACCACCAACTCGGCCTGGCTGCGCGGCTATCCCACACCCCCGCCCACCACGCTGATCCTCATCGGTGTGTCCCGCGAAGACGCGGAAGAGGTATTCACCGGCTGCCGCGTCGCAGGACACAACGGGAACTCCGAAGGCATCGAGAATGAGGAAAGCGAGTATCACCCAGACATTCTTGTCTGCGGCCCACCGCGCCGGCCCTGGCCGAAGATCTGGAACGAACACCAGTCATTCGGCTAATAAAAGGGCCTGGGCCACGCAGCCGAGTCCTGGCCATACAGGAAAACAGCGACGCGATACAGCGTAAAGGAGCCATCGACATTTTGCGGAGGGCAACTGCCCACCGCCGCTTGTCGATAATCGCCGGAGGCCACCTTCTTCGCCAACTCCTGAGGCAGTTGAGTCACATCCGGACTTTGCCAGCGAATCAGAAAGCTGGGTCCGTCAGCCCCTCTGAACCGTCCCGAGGAGGCGCAATAGGCCCTTACCGCACTCGAGTCTCTCACGATGCTCAGCCCCTTGGCACGCAACATGCCCGCATAGGTAGCCTCAACCTGGGCTGGAATCAGGACCTGCACAACGCGCGCGTAATCGGCAACCGCAAAGATAACTCCGCCGTGCGCTACTACCGCAACACCCACGCGATCGATGCCGGGGTTCAGCAGGTT
>Ga0302320_10011697_pt1 | contig 18532 bp, 13 predicted proteins | sample Bog_T0_3_FD_202130 | JGI IMG/M metagenome (GOLD analysis project Ga0302320, IMG submission 202130) | Peat permafrost microbial communities from Stordalen Mire near Abisko, Sweden - Bog_T0_3 | ecosystem: Environmental > Terrestrial > Soil > Wetlands > Peat | place: Sweden: Abisko, Stordalen Mire...
CTTGATGTCTTTGGCGTTTCGCTTTCATTTGGTTGTTGGTTGCTTTCTACCGCCCTCGTAGGCGGAAGTCCATCAAACACCAAAAAGTCTTACTTCACAAGTGGTCCGAATTCCGGGGACAAGCTCAATCCGCAGTAATTGCAGAAATCGGAAATTGCAGCAATGACAATGCAAGATTAAGGCAGTTGACCGAATGGGTTCGGCGAGAACTCGATTTGGAATCAAAACATAAAGGTATTTTATCTGACGCAGAGCGGTTGATTGCAGACTGGCAAAAGGAGGTGAACGGAGGAATTGGTGATAAATCCAAGGCGGAGGCAAATTCAGAAACTGAAATGGACTGGACCTTTTCAAGCATTTCAAAGCAGGAACGAGTAAAAGTGGCGCGACAATCCTATTTCAAGTGGCAAGAAGAACTCGGAAATCATTGCGTCCTAATAAAGGGCAAGACTATCTATCGGAGGGAAAAAGATGGGATCGCATTTGGGATTACATATTCAAGCGACAAAGGCGGCAAAGCTTGGTTTCTCGGATTGCCGGAGAATTTGTTCCAAGAAGCCATCCTGCTATGCCAATACGGCCCAAGCTGGCCCCGCGCAGCGCGGCCCGGCTGAGGATGCTAAACCAGATTTCCACTTGGTTTAGCCAGGAGGCATGCGTTGGGGTGTGATGAAACCGCACTTGGGGATGTTGGCCCAACCACCGGTCATGTTTGGGCTTATGGGTGTTAAGGTTGTCCAGCACCATGTGGATTTCCTGCCCCGGGTGAGCGGCCACGACGTCATTCATGAAATCCAGGAACTCCCGCCGCCGCCGCCGGCCATAATGCCCCGCTTGCACTTGGCCGCTGGCGACATTCAAGGCGGCAAAGAGGGTGCTGGTGCCGTGACGGGTGTAATCATGCTGATAACCGCTGAGCGCCTGGCCACTGGGCAGGCACAGCCACCCCTGCTGGCGCTCCAATGTCTGAAGGCAGGGTTTTTCATCCACGGCCAGCACAATGGCATTGTCCGGCGGGTCCAAATAAAGGCCCACAATGTCCGCCGCTTTTTGGGCAAATTCCGGATCGGTGGAGACACACCAGCTGCGCCGCCGGGCCAGGCTGATGCCCAAGCTGCGCAGTTCCCGCCAGACTTGATGAGTGCTGACGTCGCCCAGTGCCCGCGCTAGCAGTGGACCGGTCCAAGTGGCCCGACCTTTGGGCGGGGCTTGGTCCAACTGTGCCAGCAGACGTTCCCGCGTGGTCTGGTCATAAGTGGGCACGCGGCCCGGACGAAAATCGTCCGCCAGCCCGGCCAAATGTCTTGGTCGAACCGCACGCGCCATTTGCAGATGCGGGCGGGCCGGGTGTCCAACCGGTCCGCAATGGCTTGATTGCTCAAACCATCGGCGGCCCACAGAATGATGCGGGCGCGCTCGACATGGCGGGCTTGCGCCTTGGGTTGCCGCAACCAACTCTCCAGTTGGATGCGTTCGGTTTCGGTCAGGTGAATCGAAGTCGCGGGGCGTGCCATGCCCCATCTTAATTCTTACGCTAGTCTTTGCAAGTAGATGCTAGCCCTTCCCGCGTTGGCGGGCGGCTTCGTAGAGGAAGACGGCGGCGGCGGTGGCGACATTCAGGGAGTCCACCGCCGGGGGCATGGGGATGGCGACGGTTTCGTCGCAGGCGGCCAGAACCTCGGGCGAGATGCCGTAGCCTTCATTGCCGAAGATGAGGCAGCAGTCGCCGGTGAGATCGGCTTGGGCGAGGGTTTTGCCGGTGTCGGAGGGGTGGGCGGCAAGGCAACGGATGCCGCGGGCCCGGAGGTCGAGCAGGGATTGCACGAGGTGGGCGGATTCCACGATGGGGAGGTCGAAGATGGTGCCCATGGAATTGCGGACGGCGCGGCGGAGGTAGGGGCTGCCGCTGGTCTCGCCGACAAAGAGGGCCTGGGTGCCGAAGGCGACGCAGTTGCGGACGAGGGTGCCGAGGTTTTCGGCGTTGCCGATTTTATCGATGGCGACGAGGAGCCGGGGCCGGGGCGCGCCGGCGAGGAGGGTGTCGAGGTCCGGGGCCGGGGGGATTTTGCCGAGGGCGAGGGCGCCTTGGAACAGGTCGAAGCCGACGATGGTCTCGAGCAGTTCCTTTTTGGCGAGGTGGACGATGATGGTCTCCGGGCGGCTCTCGAGCAGGGGCCGGAATTCGGCGAGCCAGCGGTCATCCACGAGCAACGAAATGACGATGAAGCGGCTGTGCAGGAGGCGGCGGACGACCTTCTCGCCTTCGGCGACGAAGATGCCCTGGCGGGCGTGTTCGAGGTTGCGGCGCAGGGTGGCGTAGGGCTGGAGCTCCGGGGTGTCGAGGGCGGTGATGGGCTGGACAAGAAGCATCGGTGCGATACGAAAAGGTCAGAGCTCGAGGGTGGCGGCGGGGATGTTCTGGGCGGCGATCTGGAGCTGGAGGTGGGTGGCGCCGATCTGGGCGAGGCGCTGCTGCATGACGCGCCGGGCGATCTCAGGCTTGTTGCACTGGGAGCTGAGGTGGCCCAGATACAGGTGCTTCAATTCGTGGGAGACGATCTGTTCGGCGGCCTCGGCGGCGGCGTCATTGGAGAGATGGCCGTGGCGGCCGAGGATGCGCTGCTTGAGGCTCCAGGGGCGGTGGGGACATTCCTGGAGGAGCTTGACGTCGTGGTTGGACTCGAGGACGAGGACATTGGCGACGCGGGTGCGTTCGATGACGAGCTTGGTCATGTGGCCGAGGTCGGTGGCGAAGCCGAAGTTGCCGGCGGTGGTGCGGACGACGAAGCCGACGGGGTCCTGGGCATCGTGGGGGATGGAGAAGGTGTCGATGGAGACATCGGCGATCTCGAAGCTGGCCCCGGTGTTGAAGAGGCGCCAGTTGAGCTTCTTCTTCAGGGCCTCGGTGGTGTCGAGGCCTTCGGCGGCGGCTTTTTTGCCGGTCCAACGGGCCTTGAGGGCCCAGATGACGCCGTCCTGGGTGCCGCGGTTGCAGTAGACTGGGATCTGGAGCTTGTCGGCAAGGCCGGGCAGGCCGGAGATGTGGTCGCTGTGCTCGTGGGTGATGAGAATGGCGGTGAGGTTTTCCGGGGCGCGGCCGATGGAGGCGAGGCGCAGGCGAAGCTGGCGCGGATTGAACCCGGCATCGATGAGGATGCGGGCTTCGGCGGTTTCGAGGTAGGCGCAATTGCCACTGGAACCGCTGCCGAGAATGGTGAAACGGACGGACACAAGCAGACGTTAGGGCGGGCGGGGGATGGGTGCAAACTTTTTCAGTTCCGGGGGCGGGATGATTTGACTTTTAGGCGTATTCGGTGGATTTATATACATATTATTCCGACGCCTGAATCACTCGCAGCGTGGGACATAGGCAGCAACCATTCAGACGACTGAAAAACGATTGGACATCCCACTGAATTCCAACCCGAGATGGACGCCAGGCCGGCTGCTGGTCCTGCTCGTGCTGTTGTGCGTCGGAGCCGGCCCGGTCTTGGGCGCGGAGCCGGCGCGGGTGAACTTGCCGGGACATGTGCCGGCCATGGTGCCGCACTTGACGGCGCTGGGCCGGCTGCCGGAAACGAACCGGCTGACGTTGTCCCTCGGGCTACCGTTGCGGAACGAGGCGGCGCTGGATAAACTGCTACAACAGCTATACGATCCAAAAAGCACGAATTATCACCGGTTTCTTACCCCGACGGAGTTTGCGGCGCGGTTTGGCCCCACGGAGGCGGAGTATGCAGCGGTCATGGGTTTTGCGGAGTCGAACGGGCTGACGGTGACGGGGCGGCATACGAGCCGGATGGTGCTGGATGTGTCGGGCGGGGCAGGGAGCATCGGCCGGGCGTTTCAGGTGACGTTGCGCACGTACCGGCATCCAACGGAGCGGCGGAATTTTTACGCGCCGGACACGGAGCCTTCCGTGCCGACGAATGTGCCGGTGGCGGACATGTGGGGGCTGAGCGATTATGGTCCGCCGAAGCCGTTGGTGCGGCCGATGGACCGGACGCGGGCCCGGCCGGCGAATGACAACGGTTCAGGTCCGGGCGGGACGTACGAGGGCAGTGATTTTCGCAATGCGTATGCTCCGGGCGCGAGCGAGGTGGGCAGCGGCCAGACGGCGGCGGTGGCGGAGTTCGACGGCTATTATGCCAACGACATCACGACCTATGAGTCGCAGATTGGATATACGAACGTGCCGTTGCAAAACATCCTGCTGGACTTTGTCTCAGGCACGCCCGGGTACAGCGGCCAGGCCGATGCGCCGATCGAGGTGTCGCTGGACATCGAGATGTTGATCGCGATGGCGCCGGCGTTGAACGAGGTGCTGGTGTATGAGGGGACGTCGCCCTACGATGTTTTTGACCGGATCCTCACGGATAATTTGGCCAAGCAGATCAGTTGTTCGTGGACCTGGGGTTACGGTCCGACGCATAGCTGGACCGGTGGGCGTCATTCCAGCAACACGCTGGATTCGTTATTGAAACAACTGGCGGCGCAGGGGCAATCGTTCTTTCAAGCCTCCGGGGACGGGGATGCGTACACGGGGAACCAGGCGCTGAGCACCAGCTTCGGTCCGATCCCGGTGGACAGCATCTATGTGACAAGCGTGGGTGGGACGTCGCTGACGATGAACGGGACGGGGGCGAGTTGGGCCTCGGAAACGGTCTGGAACTGGGGGCTGGACCAGGGGGCGTATGTGGGCAGCAGCGGCGGCATCAGCCCGAACTACACGATTCCCAACTGGCAGACGAACGCGAACCCGGCGGCCGCCGGCGGTTCCTCGACCTATCGGAACGTTCCGGACGTGGCGTTGACGGCGGATGCGGTGCATATCATGGCCAACAACGGCGTCGCGGAGAATGTGGGCGGGACGAGCTGTGCCGCGCCGTTGTGGGCGGGCTTTTGCGCGCTGATCAACCAGCAGGCGGTGGCGGAAGGCGGGGCCACGAACACGGTGGGCTTTTTGAATCCGGCGCTCTACGCGGTGGCGGCCGGCACGAATTACGCCGCGTGTTTTCACGACATCACGACGGGCAATAATTTATGGACGAACACCCCGAACCTTTTCTCTGCGGGCACCGGCTATGATTTATGCACGGGCTTGGGCACGCCGGGCGGGACAAACCTGATTAATGCACTGGCACCGCCGGCCCCGCAGATCGTGGGGCCGCCTGCCAGTCAGTCGGTGACCAATGGCGGGAGCGTGACTCTGGGCGTGACGGCCCATGGGCTGGCACCGTTTGGTTATGGGTGGCTTTATGACGGCACCCCGCTGGCGGCAACGAATGCCGTCACCGCGACGGCGAGCACGTTGACGCTCACGAACGTGACTGCGGCGAATGCGGGCAGTTACAGCGTGGTGGTGACGAACGCGTATGGCTCGGTCACGAGCATCGTGGCGGCACTGACGGTGCTGCTGCCCCCCGTCATCACCAACCAGCCCGCCGGCCAGTTGGTGCTGCTGGGTGGCAACATGCAATTCAGCGTGTCGGCGTCGGGCACCGCGAACTTGTATTACCAGTGGTGGAAGAACGGCACCAAAATGACGAACGGCACGGGCATTGCCGGGGCGACGACCAATTTGCTGTCGCTCACGGTCGTGGGGACGAACAGCGGCGGAAATTATTTGGTGGTGGTAACGAACCTCTATGGTATGGCCACCAGCAGCGTGGCGGCACTGACGGTATATCTACCGGGAACGATCACGACGCCACCGGCCGGGGAGACGGTGGATTGTTCCAGCAACGTGGCGTTCACGGCGGTTGTGGCGGGCTGGCCGCCGCCGGCCTGCCAGTGGAGTTTGGATGGCACGGCGCTGGCCGGGGCAACGAACATGAGCTTGCTGCTAACCAATGTGCACATGCCCAACCACACGGTCAGCGTGGTGGTCACCAATCTCTACGGTGGCGCGACCAACAGCGTGACATTGGCCGTGCAGAACACCAATCTTCCGGCGATCGCCCTGAACGGTGGCAATCCGATCTATGTGGAACTGGGCACGACGTTCACGGATCCGGGCGCAACAGCCCAGGATGCGTGCTCAGGGACGCTGGGGGTGACGGTCATTGGCACGGTGAACACAAACGTGTTGGGAACAAACTCGCTGTTTTATGTGGCCTTGGATGACGGCAACAGCAACAGCATGACGCGGCTGGTGATCGTATGTGATACGACGCCACCGACGATCGAATGGAGTTTTACGAATCTGGTGCTGGCGGCGGGCTCGAACTGCGAGGCGGTGACGCCGGTGTTGACCGGCACGAATTTCATCCTGGCCGCGGATTTGTCCGGTCCGCCGGTGATCACGCAGAATCCGGGCACGAATGTGATGCTGTCCCTGGGCACCAACCGGGTGATCCTGACGGCGACGGATACCTCGGGGAACGCCGCCTACTCGACGAATGTCATCGTGGTGGTGGATGAGACGGCACCGGTGCTGCTCTGGCAGCCACAAAGTCAGACGAACACGGCGGGCGGGACGGTGAGTTTTTCACTGACGGCGACGGCCTGCACACCGCTGAGTTATCAGTGGTATTTTGACAGAGTTGCGATTTCCGGGCAGACGAATACGGTCCTGACGATGCCTGGTGTTGGGTTGACCAATGCGGGGTGTTACGCCGCGATGGCCATGGCATCGGGCGGGTCCTCGACCAGTGCGATAGCGGTGCTGACGGTGGCGCTGCCGCCGGTCATCGAGTGGAGTTTCACCAATCTGGTGCTGGCGGCGGGCTCGAATTGTGAGGCGGTGATGCCGGATATCACGGGCACGAATTTCATTCAGGCGACGGTGTGGTCGGGGGTGCCGATCATCACGCAAATTCCGGCGACGAACACGGCTCTGCCTGTCGGCAGCAACTATGTGGTGCAGGCGGTGGAGGATTCGTTGGGCAACCTTGTTTATGCGTCGAATGTTATTGTGGTGGCGGATGAGACAGCGCCGGTGCTGGTTGGTCAGCCGCAAAGTCAGACGAATACGGTGGGCGGGAAGGCGAGTTTTTCGCTGACAGCGACGGCCTGCTCGCCGCTAAGTTACCAGTGGTATTTTGACAGCGCCGCGATTTTGGGGCAGACGAACGACTCGTTGACGCTGGCGCCGGTGAATTTTACGAATGCGGGGAGTTATTTCGTGACGGCCACGGCGGCAGGTGGGTCATCGACAAGCGCTGTGGTCAATCTGACGGTGGTGCTGGCAGACACGCCGTTGGTGCTGAGCGTGCTACAAAATCCGGGCGGCGGCGTGGTGCTGAATCTGTCCGGACCACCGGAGGCCACGAGCATATTGGAAATGACAACGAATCTGGGCATGGTGAATTGCTGGCAGATTCTGAACACGAATGTGCTGGATAACGGCGGGGCGGCGCAGTTCATCGATTATTCGGCCGCGAATGATACGCAGAGATTTTACCGGGCGCTGCTGGGGGGGGAATGAGCAGCCGCATTTCAATTCCCGGAAATCCGGCTTTTAATCTGTTCAAGCGTTGGCGGCAATCAACTTCAGCACGGAAGCCACGGCGTCCTCGATTTTCACGAATTGGACCGGACCGTTGCGGGGTTTGATCTCCACTTCGCCCTTGGCCAGGGATTTCTCGCCGAGCCCGACCCGGAGCGGAAAGCCCACGAGGTCGGCATCCTTGAATTTCACGCCGGGACGGTCGTCGCGGTCGTCGAGAATCACGTCCACGCCTTGGGCGGTCAGTTCCGCATAAATTTTTTCGGCGAGCTGCATGGTGGTGCTTTCCGGGGCGACGCTCAGGGGGGTGATGCAGACTTGGTACGGGGCCACGTTCAAGGGCCAGACGATGCCGTCCTTGTCGTTGCTCTGTTCAATCACGGCCTGAAGGGTGCGGGTGACGCCGATGCCATAGCAGCCCATGACGGACGGTTTGCGCGCGCCAGTTTCGTCGAGGAACATGGCGTTGAGTTTTTCGCTGTATTTGGTGCCGAGCTTGAAGACGTGGCCGACCTCGATGGCGCGGCGGATTTTTAGTGGCTTGGCGCATTTGACGCAGGGTTCGCCGGCGTTGACAGTACGGAGATCGAACCAGGCGGTGACCTTGATGTCGCGCTCGATGGACACGCTGCGGAGATGGAAGCCATCCTCATTGGCGCCGGTGGTCATATCGTTCGCGCCTTGGAGGCGTTCGTCGGCATAAATTTTGACGGTGGGAGGCACGTTGGCCACGGCACCGAGGGAGCCGGGTTTGGCGCCGAGCGTGGCGTGACATTCTTCCGACGTGGCGGGGCGCACGGCGACGGCGCCGGTACGGGCCATGAACTTGGTCTCGTTCAACTGGTCGTCACCGCGGATCAGCACCAGCACGGGGTGGCTGTCGGCGATGTAGACGAGGGTTTTGATCTGGCGGTTGGCGGGCACGCCATAGGGGGCCTTGCTCAAGGCCTCGATGGTGACGACGCCGGGCGTGGAAAATTTTTCAGGGGCGGGGCCGACGTCGCGGGCCGCGGTTTTGGGAATGCCGCTGATGGCCTTCTCGATATTAGCGGCGTAACCGCAGGCCTCGCAGAAGGCGACTTCGTTCTCGCCGGTTTCGGCGGGGACCATGAATTCGTGCGAATGACTGCCGCCGATGACCCCAGTGTCCGCCTCGACGGGAAACGCCTTCAAGCCGCACCGGGCGAAGATGCGGGTGTAGGCGTCATACATTTTCTGGTAGCTGGCCATGGCACCGGCATCGGTGGTGTCGAAGGAATAGGCGTCCTTCATGATGAATTCCTTGGCGCGCATGAGGCCAAAGCGCGGGCGGATCTCATCGCGAAACTTCAGGCTGACCTGGTAAAAATTCTTGGGGAGCTGGCGGTACGAGTTGATTTCATTGGCGGCGAGGGTGGTGATGACCTCCTCGGCGGTGGGGCTGAGAAACCACTGGCGGCCGGAGCTGTCCTTGACCTTGAAGAGAACGTTGCTGGCGGTTTCGGCGCGGCCGCTCTGCTCCCAAATCTCCGGCGGTTGGAGGGCGGGCATGAGGACTTCGATTGCGCCGGCGCGGTCCATTTCCTCGCGGATGATGTGCTCGATTTTGCGCAGGGCGCGCAAGCCGAGGGGAAGAAAGGTGTAGACACCGCCGGCGAGCTTGCGGATGAGGCCGGCCCGGAGCAGGAGCTTATGGGAGATGATTTCCGCGTCGGCCGGGGCCTCGCGGAGCGTCGGGATCAAAGTTTGTGTCCACTTCATGTTTGTTAAGCATAAACGAAAACCGGGTGGGGAATGAAGTTTTTTCGGTGGGGGAATTGCCAGGCCGGTTGCGAATGTGTGCCCTGATCCAATTTCACAGGTTGGCCAGGGCCTTGGCCACGGCATTTTCAAGCTCTTCGCCGCGCAAATCTTTGCCGATGATGATACCGTGGGTGTCCAGCAGATAAGTCATGGGGATGCTGTTGACACTATATTTCACCGCGAGCTGGTTTTGCCAGCCTTGACCGTCAAAATATTGTTCCCAAGGCATGCCCTGCTCCCGAATAAAATCAAGCACGGACGCGCGATCCTGATCCAGGCTTACGCCAATGATGTCGAAGCCTTTGGCATGTTCTGTGTTGTATATGTTAATGACATTGGGTAGTTCCGCGCGGCACGGTGGACACCAGGTTGCCCAAAAATCAATCAGCGTCACGCGGCCACGGTAATCTTCCGGCGAGAGAGATGAGCCGGCGAGGCTGGTCACATTGAAATTAGGAAATTTTTGGCCAACCGCCAGGCCCTCGGGGATGGAGGCATTGGGCTCGGCGGCGGCTTCGGCATCGAGCCGGTCAATCCAGATGGTCGAAGCCTGGGCGGCCTGGGTGCCGGGAAAATCGCGGATGATTTGCTGCCAGATGGCCCGTGCGCGGCTGGTTTTCTTGAGTCCGTCCGCATAAATATGCGCATCCAGCAGGTAGAGCCGCGCGAGCTGTTCGCGATTACCATTCTTCAAATGTTTGGTGATGAGAGTGTTGATGGCCTTTAGATTGGGGGCCAGGTCCGTCGCAGTGGTTTTATAGTCATCAAACTTGGCCTTTAACTGCGCCGTGACTTCGGCAAGGTTCGTGCTGAAATCCACCTCAGCCGAAGCCCGGGAGGCGGCAAGGTGATATTGAACCGGGACAATGGCCGTATTTTGGCCGGATGCAACCAAGGCAGCAGCCAGTAGGCATCCGATGAAGAGGAGTTTTTTATGGTTGACGCCGGCGGTACGGCCGGTGGTTTGTTTGTAAATGCCGGAAGCCAGAGTGTTTGTCGAGGATTTTTACCCGTTGGCGGACTGGTAAAAATGCCCGCCAGACTCCTGATAAATGAGTTGGTGGACCGCATGGAAGACAATGCTACGCACCAATGGCGGGCTGGTGCGCAAACTCCAATTACCCATGTAAATAGTCGTTGTTTGATGGTCGGATGGACTAAAAATATTTTACTAAATTAACGAGGAAGGCGGGCTGTTTTGGTTAATCAATTATCGTAAAATATTGTATTTAAATAGTTTGAAACAATTAGGAATATTATACATGGCCCCTAAAGGGGCCGCAAGCGGTGCTTGAATTAAGCGAACAAACAGGTTAAAGTGTTCGTTCGCTATGAGCGTAACAACGACAGCCGAACCAAAATTGACTCACAACGAAGTTATCAAGGATGCCATTCCGACGTTGGCGGGTAACATTGCCGCGACGGTTGCGACCCCGGGGGCGGACCAATTTTCTGCGGACGACCAGCAATTCATCAAGTTCCACGGGATTTACCAGCAGGACGACCGGGATCTGCGGAAGACCCAGAAGAAGTTCATGATGATGATCCGGGGCCGTATTCCGGGCGGGGTGATGACGCCGAAGCAATGGTGCGTCTTTGATGATCTGGCCACGCAATACGGCAACAACACGCTGCGCCTGACGACGCGGCAAAGTGTCCAGTTTCATGGTGTTCTGATGTCGGGGCTGGGGCCGTTGATCAAGAAGATCAATGAATCGCTGCTCTCGACACTGGCGGCCTGCGGCGATGTGAACCGCAATGTGATGGCCCCGCCGACGCCGGCTTACACGGCGGCCCGGGCGCAAGTGTTTGCAGATTGTCACCGGGTGGCGCTGGCGCTGGCACCCCAGACGGAGGCGTATCATGCGATCTGGATCGACGGCGTGCAGTTAAATCTGGACGATCCGGCGAACAAAAATTTTGTGGACCCGCTCTATGGCAAAACCTATTTGCCGCGCAAGTTCAAGATTGCGTTTGCGATTCCGCCGGTCAATGACGTGGATCTGTTCACGAACTGCTTGGGCTTCATCGCGGTGATCGAACAGGACAAGCTGGTGGGTTACAATGTCAGCGTGGGCGGTGGCATGGGGCGCAGCCACGGCAATGTGGAGACCTATACCCGGTTGGCGGATGTGATCGGGTTTTTTACCCCGGACAAGCTGGTGGATGTGGCCAAGGCGGTGCTGACAATCCACCGGGATTTTGGCGACCGGACGGACCGCAAGCATGCGCGGCTTAAATATGTGGTGGCGGAGCGTGGGGTGGAGTTCATTCGTACCGAGGTCAACCGGCGCGCGGGCATCGAACTGGTGCCGGCGCGGCCCTACGAGTTCACCACCATGAGTGACCTTTATGGATGGCGTAAGGCGGTGGATGGCTCGTGGTTCCTAGGCTTGTTTGTGGAAACCGGCCGGGTGAAGGATGTGACGGGGCACGCCCAGAAGACGGCTTTACGCCAGGTGGCGGAACAATTTCCGGGCATCGAATTCCGTTTGTCCCCCAACCAGAATGTGATTCTGGCCAATGTGTCCGAGGCGGACAAGGCCGGCATCACGGCGCTGCTGGCATCGCACGGGGTTAAGGTGGACAACCAGGCGAGCGTGCTGCACGCGGCCTCGATGGCCTGTCCCTCGCTGCCGACCTGCGGATTGGGGCTGGCCGAAAGCGAACGCTATCTGCCCGGCTTGCTGGACCGGCTGGAAAAATTGTGCGGGGAAGTGGGGCTGGCTGGTGAGGAGATCATCGTGCGTTCCACGGGTTGTCCGAACGGCTGCGCCCGTCCATATATGGCGGAACTCGCCTTGGTGGGCAAGGCCCCGGGCCGCTATCAGGTCTGGTTGGGTGGCAATCAATCGGGCACGCGTCTCAACCGCGTCTGGAAGGACGCGATGAAGGACGCTGACATCGAAACCGAGCTGCGGCCGGTGCTGGTGCGGTTTGCGAAGGAGCGGACGGCCGGCGAACGTTTTGGCGACTGGTGCGACCGGGTGTTTTTGAACGAACAAAAAAACTGAATTTACGCACATGACCGCCGAACAGATCAAACAGGCCAATGCGGAGCTGCGGACAAAATCGCCCCTGGAAATTGTGCGTTGGACCATCGCCCAGGCGCCGGAGAAGGCGATTGTCTCCACGAACTTCCGGCCTTACGAGGCCGTCATCCTGCATCTGGCGACACAGGTGCAGCCGGACATCCAAGTGTTGTGGGCCGATCATGGCTACAATCGGCCGGCGACCTATCTTCACGCCGAGGAGCTTAAAAAGCGGCTCAAGCTGAACATCCGGGCGTTTGTGCCGCAGGTAACGGCGGCGCATTACGACGCGATTTACGGGGGCGCGCCAGCGCCCACGCCCGAGAACGAGGAGCGCATCAAGGAGTTCAGCACGGTGATGAAGCTGGAACCGTTCCGGCGTGGCATTCAGACATTGGCCCCGGCCATCTGGCTGACGGCGCTGCGCCAGGTGCAAAACCCGAACCGCGCGGGCTTGGACATCGTGGTGGCGGATGAGAATTTCAAGACCATCAAGGTCAGCCCGCTGTTTTACTGCAGTGATGCGGATCTGGAAAGTTATCTGAAAACCCACGACCTGCCCAATGAGTGGGATTATTTTGACCCGGCCAAGGCGGATGAGAAGCGGGAGTGCGGTCTGCACGCGAGCTGGGGCGGCAAGACGGTGACCGGTGGCGCGGGCGTTTAATAACTATGAGCAGCTATCACTTGGATCATTTGCAATATTTGGAGACGGAGGCGATTCACGTCATGCGCGAGGTCGCGGCGGAGTTTGAACGTCCGGTGCTGCTATTTTCCGGCGGAAAAGATTCCATCTGCATGCTGCGGCTGGCGGAGAAGGCGTTCCGGCCGTCGGACATTCCGATGCCGTTTTTGAACATTGAAACCGGCCATGAATTTCCCGAGTTGCTCCAGTTCCGGGACAGCCGGGCCAAGGAGCTGGGGGTGAAGCTGATTGTGCGCACGGTGGATGACGCCCTCAAGAAGGGGCTGGCCACCCTGGCACCCGGGGAGATCAGCCGCAACAAGCTGCAGACGCCGGCATTGCTGGGGGCGATCGAGGAGTTTCAATTTGACTGCGCCATTGGCGGCGCCCGGCGGGATGAGGAGAAGGCGCGGGCCAAGGAGCGGTTCTTCAGCTTCCGCGACAGCTTCGGCCAGTGGGACCCGAAAAACCAGCGGCCGGAGATTTGGAATCTTTACAACGGCCGCCTCAATCCCGGGGAAAACATGCGGGTGTATCCGATCAACAACTGGACGGAGATGGACGTGTGGGAATACATCAAGCGGGAGCAACTGGCGGTGCCGACGATTTATTTCAGCCACGAGCGCAAATGTTTCCGGCGCGGCGGGCAATGGCTACCGTTGCCGCCGGCGCACACGGACGCCGGCCAGCCGGATCCGTACGCCGGGGCACGGCCCAAGGCCAGTGAGCCGGTGAAGAAGCTGGTGGTACGGGTGCGCACCATTGCGGACATGATCAGCACGGGCATGATCGAATCGTGCGCGGACAGCGTGGATGACATAATCGGGGAGGTCGCGGCGGCCCGGGTGACCGAGCGCGGTTCCCGCGCGGATGACAAGGCCAGCGAGGCGGCCATGGAAGACCGGAAAAAAGCGGGTTATTTTTGAGGATTGGTTGAAATGAGCGGAACTGAATTCAACCCGGAAAAACGCATCGCACTGTTTCAGCGAAAACAAGTGCGCCGGGTGATTCACAACAACGAGTGGTGGTTTGTAATCACGGATGTCGTTGCGGTGCTTACGGATTCGCTCAATCCTCAGGGTTATTTCAAGGATATGCGGCGCCGTGACCCGTCCTTGGCGGAAACCCTCAAAGGGGGGGGGCAAATTGCCCCCCCCCTTGGTCTCGAATTTGAAACGGCCGGCGGACCCCAGATGCTTCAGTGCTGGAATACCGAGGGAATCTTTCGACTCATCCAATCGATTCCCAGTCCCAAGGCGGAGCCATTTAAGCGCTGGCTGGCCAAAATTGGCTATGAACGCATCCAGGAGATCGAAGACCCGGAACTGGCCGCTAAACGTACCCGCGCCATTTATAAAGCCAAAGGCTATTCTGATGATTGGATTGAAAAACGGATGCGATCCATCGCCATCTGCGACGAACTGACGGGCGAATGGCAAAAGCGCGGTGTCAAAGAGCAGCGTGAATATGCCATCCTTACCGCCGAGATTTCCAAGGCGGCCTTTGGCCTTACACCGACAGAATACGCCGACTTCAAAAAACTCAAACGCGAAAATCTCCGCGACCACATGACCGATCTGGAACTCATTTTCTCCATGCTTGGCGAGGCGGCCACCACCGAGATCGCCCGCAACCGGGATGCCCAAGGTTTTCCACAAAACCAGCAGGCGGCCCGCTCCGGTGGCAAAGTTGCCGGCAATGCCCGCCGTGAACTGGAGACAAGAAGTGGTCGCAAAGTGGTGACCAATAGGAATTATCTGGCACTGGAGCAAAAATTAAAAAGCTGAAGTCAACACCATGTTCCCAAGATTACTTAATTTTTAACTCATGCCAAACACGCAACATCCCATCGAACTTCTGCGCTTCAACACCTGCGGCAGCGTGGACGACGGCAAGTCCACGTTGATCGGGCGCTTGTTATACGACTCCAAAAATTTGATGGAGGACCAGCTCGAGGCATTGGAAAAATCGGCCGACCTGACGGGCGGCGGTCAGATCAACCTGGCCAACCTCACGGACGGCCTGCGGGCGGAGCGGGAACAGGGGATTACAATTGATGTGGCCTACCGATTTTTTGCGACGCCCAAGCGGAAGTTCATCGTGGCGGACACGCCCGGGCATGTGCAATACACCCGCAACATGGTGACAGGAGCCTCCACAGCCAATTTGTCCATCGTACTGGTGGATGCGCGGCAGGGCGTGATCGAGCAGACCCGCCGGCATACGTACATCTCCTCGCTGCTGGGCATCCCGCATTTGGTGGTGGCGGTGAACAAGATGGATTTGGTGGGCTGGAGCGAAGCGCGGTTTCGGGAGATCCGCGATGAGATCGAAGGTTTTCTGCCGCGCCTCGGGGCGTTTCGCGATGTGAAGTTCATTCCGATCAGCGCATTGAACGGCGACAACGTGGTGGAAGCCTCCACCCAGACGCCCTGGTATGAAGGCCCGACGTTGCTGGGCCATCTGGAGAACGTCCATATTGCCAGTGACTGGAACTTGGGCAACGTGCGTTTTCCGGTCCAATGGGTGAACCGGCCTAATAATCCGACGGACCAGTCGCTGCATGATTTTCGCGGGTTGAGCGGCCAGATCGCCAGTGGCATCCTGCGCAAGGGGGATCCGGTGGCGGTGCTGCCCATCGGGCTGAAAACGACGATCAAGGACATTTGGACCTTGGAGGGATCGGTGCCGGAGGCGTTTTGTCCGCAGTCGGTGACGCTGTGCTTGGAGCATGATATTGACATCAGCCGGGGTGACATGATTGTGGGCCTGCAAGGGCTGCCGGGGCGCAGCTCGGAACTCACGGCGCAGGTGTGCTGGATGAACCCGCGTCCGCTGTCGGCGGGCAAGAAATATTTTCTCAAGCACACGACCCAGACTGTGCAGGCGGTCGTCACGGGGCTGGAAAGCCGCATCAACATGGGGACCTTCGAGGCGGAACCCGCGCCGCCGGCGTTGGGCATGAATGACATTGGGGTGATCCGGATCAAGACTGCCCGGCCGCTGGTATTTGATGGTTATACGACCAACCGCCTGACCGGGTCGTTCATCCTGATCGAGCAGGGCTCAAACGCGACGGTCGCCGCCGGGATGCTGCACCCGCCCACGGAGGAGGCGAAGCCGGAATACGCGGACTTCGCGATTTGATTCAGGGAAAAATTAGCGCCAGGATTTTGGGTCCGGCGAACACCCAGAGCACCGCCGCGAGGGCGATGTAAGGCCCGTAGGGCATGCGGGAGGACCATTCCCGCCGGCGCAGGAGGATGAGCCCGACCCCGGCGAGCGCGCCAATCAACGAGCTGATCATGAGGGAAAACAAGGCGCCCTGCCAGCCGATGAAGGCGCCGATGGCACCCATAAATTTCACATCCCCCAGGCCCATGGCCTCCCGCGGCAGGACGATGGATTCGCACCAGGCCTCCAAGTAGGGTACGTCGGCCGGGTCCAGTTTTTCCTCCCCGATTTGGAGCGCCGCCGGTGACAAACGGATGTCCACGTCCGCATAACAGCGGTCCACGAGTTCCACGCGGCGGGCGGTGAACCGGATGGTGTCCGACCGGCGGTAAAAAATTTCTTCGTAGGGAATTTCGCGTTCACCCAGGCAGAGGGTGGTTTCAGTGAAAATGATTTTCGCGCCCGGTTCCAATTTAAAAAGCTGCCGGCCAAACATCAATTTGCCTAGGCGCAGAATGGTATACACCATCCCCGCTCCGGCGGCGATGCCGAGGACGCTTCGTCCCAGGGCGGTCCCGTTCTCGGTGGCCCCATGCAGTTCCGGCAGGAGGAATGAGAGTGCGAAGCCAAGCACGATCCCGCCCAGTGTGATTTCATCAGGGATGATGAAATGTTCCAGGTCGATGAAGGTGGCGACTATCAGACCGGCCAGAAAGATGGCCATCACCATAGCGAGGGGCAGGGTGCCAAGGGGATGCTCCGGGCTGCCGAATTTCAACCAGCAGCTTAAGAAGGCCAGGCCCGTCAGCAGTTCCACGAGGAAATAGCGGAAGGAAATCGGGGCCCCGCAGTTCTTGCAGCGGCCGTGACGAGCCACCCAGGTAAGCAGGGGGATATTGAGGTAAAACGGGATCGTGTATTTGCAATGCGGACAATGGGACGGCGGGGAGACGATGCTGATGTCCAAGGGCATCCGGTGGATGCACACGTTTAAAAAACTGCCAACGATGCAGCCGAGGACGAAGAACAGGACCGTCCAAAAATGGAAGGGCACGGTTTCCCAGACACTGAGGTTGAAGATGCCTTCAGCGCCCATAAATGCTTTGTTCGAGGGCCTGGCGCATCACGTCCAGCGGGGCGATTTTTCCGGTAAAGATCTCAAAAGCCGCGGCGCCTTGATGGAGGAGCATGCCTAGGCCGTTGGCGGTCCGGCAGCCGGCGGCCTGCGCCGCCAACAGCAGCGGCGTGGCGGCGGGACGGTAGATGGCATCGTAAACGGCCAGGGCCCGATTCAGGGGGAAACGGGACAAATCCAGCGGCAGGGCATCGGCCGGTTTCAGGCCCAGCGAGGTGGCGTTGATGAGCAGGTCCACCGACGCCGGAGGCAGGCCCACGGCGACCTGCACGGCGGGGAACCGGGCGGTTATTTCAGCGGCCAATTCCTCGGCGCGTGTGGTCGTGCGGTTGAACAGAAACAATTCGGCCACTTTTTCCGAGGCGAGCTTCAAGGCGATGGAACGTCCGGCGCCGCCGACCCCTAGCACTAAAACGCGCCGGCCCGGCAGTTCCACCCGCAAATCTTCCCGCAAGGAGCGGCTGATGCCGTCGGCATCGGTGTTAAAGCCCCGGGTTCGCCGGGTCACGGGGCCTGCCTGACCGTCCGGCTCAAAGTCGGACAACCGCCGCCATTCGCCATCCGGACCCCGGCCTTCAAATCCGATGGTGTTGACCGCGCCCCAGGTGCGGGCCGATTCATCCAGCACATCAACCATGTCGAGGGCGAGGATTTTATGGGGCACGGTGAGGTTGAGACCTGAAAAGTTCATGGCCAGGGCGCCCGAGATGGCTGTGCGCAGATTTTCCGGGGCGACTTCAAAGGCGAGGTAGCGCCAGTCCAGCCCGAGCGCGGCGAAGGCGGCGTTGTGCATGGCCGGCGAGGCGGAATGCCGGATGGGCGAGCCGTATACGGCGCAGCATCGCGTGGCGGCATTAATCGCTGGTTGACCTGATTGTGACACGCCCAATTTATAAGCGGCCCCGGGGCCGGTTCAAAGCGCAAACTCGGGGTGAACGCCAATTAATCCAAGGGAAATCCTCCGGCTGGGCCGGAGGACTCCCGAAGTTTGAGCGCTCCGGGAGCGCGTTTGTGAGTCTACCGATCGTGAACTGCTCAAAGTTTACGAAAGGAAAAGACCCTGCAAACGAATGAAAGTCTGAAGCCCACGACGTGGGATTGCAAATATCATGTTGTGTTCATTCCAAAATGTCGGCGGAAGGTGCTGTGTATCAGGGGCTCCGGCGGGAATTGGGGACGGTGTTCCGCAGTTTGGCGGAGCGTTGGGAATGCAGGGTGGCAGAGGGGCATCTGATGCCCGATCATGAGCCGATGCTGTTGAGCGTGCCGCCGAA
>Ga0302320_10011699_pt1 | contig 18530 bp, 10 predicted proteins | sample Bog_T0_3_FD_202130 | JGI IMG/M metagenome (GOLD analysis project Ga0302320, IMG submission 202130) | Peat permafrost microbial communities from Stordalen Mire near Abisko, Sweden - Bog_T0_3 | ecosystem: Environmental > Terrestrial > Soil > Wetlands > Peat | place: Sweden: Abisko, Stordalen Mire...
CCAACGTGACCTGCTTGTTCAGCAAAAAGTCGGTCAGGCCGGTGGCGTTGTTGGCCCGGAGCATCCGATGAATGCTCGGCCGGCGCAGGTCCGAGTCCACCACCAGGGTTCTCTGATTGTTCTGGGCGAAGACGACGGCGAGGTTGAAAAGGGTGGTGGTCTTGCCCTCGCCGGCGCCGCCGCTCAAGACTGTAATCGTGGTCCAGGCATCGGATTTGCGGCCGAACAACAGGTTGGTCCGGAGAACCCGGTAGGCCTCGGCGTGCGGGCTTTCCGGCCCGTCATCCAGCAGATTTCCGACGTTTTGCGGGATGACCCCCAGAACCGGCGCCTGCAGCGAACGTTCCACATCGTCAATGGTCTTGACGCTGGTATCAAGGTATTCCACGAAGAAGGCCATGCCGATGCCGACGATTAATCCCAGGACCAGGCCCACCGGAATGATCAGCAGCGGCCTGGGGCTGATCGCGCGAAGGTCCGGCCGGGCACTGTCCCACACGATCACGGTGCGCATGGGCTGTTTGGTGACGGCCCTTTCTTCGATCACCTTTCGTTCCAAATCATCCACCACCCGCTGGGTGTTTTCCATATCGCGTTTCAGGCCGACATAGGCGGCGTTGGTGATGGATTCGTTTCTGGCATCCGTCTTGATCTGGTCCTCGTAGGCTTCGATTTCATCCAGCACCCGCCGGTCATGGTTCACGATCGAAGCGAGGCCGCTCATGATGCCGGCGACTTTGGTTTCGTAGGCATTGGTGGCATCGTGATAATCTTGCCAGGCGGCCCGATACATGTTGTTGCTGATGCCGTATCCCGTCTGGGACGCTACGGTAAAGGCTAGCCGCGCCCGGGAAACTTCCTCGGCCTTGGTCGCCAGTTCCGGGTCAAGATTCCGGTAGAGGGTGGTGCCGAGCGCCGCTTCCAAGGCGGCCTGGCCGTTGCTCTGGAGAGTGAGGAGATTATAGAGGGTATTGGACTGCTCGTTTAGCTCCACTTTCGCCTCGAGCCGGCGAAGCTCCAGGTCGCGGATCGCCTCGGGCGCGATGGTGATGGCACTCACAAGGCTGTCTCCAATTTCCGTGATGCCCAGGTTGGTCTTCATGACCGAGAGGTTGCTCTGCATCTGGGCCAGGACGATTTTGTTATTCGTCAGTTCCGCTTCCAGGCTGTCCAATCCGGAAGTGCGATCCTGCTGCCACGAGTTGGTGCGCCGTTCGCGGTAAACATCCGCCACGGTATTGGCAATTTTCGCGGCCATCTCCGGATCGGGGTTCTTGACCGAAATCTCGATCAAGCTGGTGCCGCGCGTTTGATCCGGCGTCACGCGATTGGCCAACGCGGCATAGGTCCGATCCATGGTCCAGTCCTGGGATCCTTTTTCGTCCTGGTCGGCCAGGACATGTTGCAGACTGAGGTTGGAAATTACCTCGGTCAAAATGGCCCACGACTTGATAATCTGAAACTGGGTGGTCAGAAAGTAAGGGTCCCAGCCTTGGGAACTGGGCCGATTCCCGGGCACGTCGATCTCCGGATTGTCTTTCTGAACCTCAATTCGCACTGTGCTCATGTACTGCTTCGGCAGCAGGTAGGTCAGCACCGAACTGGTGATGAAACAGAGCAGGAAGACGGTCAGAATCAGGCTCTTGCGCAGGCGGATGACGCGCCAATAGTCCAAAAAATGGAGCGTCATTGCCGGAGTTTCTGTCGTCGTTGCGGTATCCATATAAATAAAAAAAGAAAGCTAGACCGTACACATGTTACGCTCTAGCTCTCTGACCTAAAGCACGAAAAATCGTTCAATAGTTGGCGCGGAGCCCGATATAAACCTCGTCCTCGGTATAATCGCGTCCGGAAATGTCAGACACCAGCTTGGACCAGTTCCAGCCGGTTTCCGCATTGAGATACTCGGTGAATTTGTAGGCGAAATTCAGTCCAAAAATATAGTAATCTTCAGACTTGCCATCGACGGTGCCGCCATTGAACGCAGAGTGCTGGAACTGGCCGAGCAACCCTCCGGTGAAACCGCCGGCGATTTGGTGGTTGACGGAGAGGTAGGCGGCGGTGTCGTCGGCATCCAAAGTGGGAGAGCCATTGGCCGCAGGCACTGAACCGACCACGTCGGTCGCACTGTGCTGATGCCTCACGCCCACTTGCGCGAGCGAACCGCTCATGTACGTCCAGGTCAAATTGGCGTCCACATAGGGCCCGGTGGTGCTGGCGTGGGCGTTGTAATAGTCCAAGTACTGGGCGCCGGCCCGCAGCGTGGCGCTCAACGTGGAGGTAAAATCTTCCACGGCCTCTACGTAGCCGTAGTGAGAATCACTGTTGCGGATGTTGCTGTAAACATTGCCCGCTCCGCCTGGTGTTTGAGTGCCTGGAGCCCCACCAAAGATGATTGCTTCCGGGCTGGTGTAGCCGGTATGGCCATATTGATACCCGCCCGCCAAGGTGAGATCATTCATCGCCTTCCAACGCAAGCTGGCCGCCGCCAATTGCTCCATTCGATCCAGCAAGGCGGAACGGCTGGGGCTGAGTGCCGGTTGCCCGGCGACGGCAGCGCCGTTGACATAGCCCGGATTAGGGACATCGCCGAAGGTCTGCTGGTAGGCGTAAAGGTTGTTGTTGTAGGCAAGAACCGCATCGAAGTCCTGGCTGAGGACGTCCGTAAACGTTAGCGTGCCGTTATTGTGAACGTTGTCACCGGTCGTATAGAGCGGCGATGACGAGATCGAGGGGTCGATTACCGACGGCTCCTGGGCAACCACAAAGGAATCAATGGCCTTCAGGCTATAGCGTTCGGAGAAATTCTGCGTGACGTTCATGTTGAACTGGTGGGACGACTGGGTTTCTGAATATCTGTCAAAATACTTCAGATCATAAATGTAGCTGAGGTTCACCGTCGTCAGGTTCATGGTCGTGTTCATGGCGACCATGGGCGCGACTTCGACACCGTAGGTCGACTTGGCCACCGCGTTCGGCAGCGTCAGGGGATTGTCATTGTAAAAGCCGCGCAACGTAGCCGCGACCGACCATGGTTTGGCCAATTCGGCAGGAGTCACAGTTGGTGTAAATTGAGCATTTAAAGTGGATGCTCCAAAAGCCGCCAAACCGACAGATGCGAAGAATTTTTTCATAAATTGTTTAATGTGCTACCCTTAGATGCACAAAGCGCGTCTCGAGGTGCTTTGTTCATTTCTTCGATTTTTACGTTGAACCCAACGTAATGTCAAAAGAAAATTTCGATATTTCTTTGTTTTTCAGGTTCACCCACAACGATTTCAGTTGAAAGTGAACATTCAGTCACGTTCATAGTCTAATGCCTGATACTCCGGCGGATTGCAAATAAATAATTTTAATGGGTCTTTCGCCAGCGGTCCTCGCGGTCGCTGATGAACATCTGATCCGGCGGCCAATTGGTGATGGCGTAACGCAGCGGGAAGCCGGTCGGCACCTCTTCATGCCCCCATCCGGGCAGGCTGTCCAAATAAAAATAGCTCCAGTCGCCCTGGTTATTTCGTTGATGGACAATCATTTGCGATAAAAAATGCCGGTCGCTTGTCCGCTCCGTCAAGAAGACTGCATGGACCGGTTGGAGCGCGTTAAGTTCCTGGAAGGCGGCGTCATCATTGAGCGGCAGCCATCCGCACGCCCGGTCTCCATACCACGCCACCGCCCACGGAATATCGCTGATCATCAATTCGTCCTCCCGCATCATCGCCGCCGTTTTCTCAATATGATAGGGGGCGTAGGGTGAGTAGGGATCGAATTTGGGCGGACCGATCAGGGCCAGAAGCAGCGGCGCGCACAAGACCACCGCAAAAAGTCCGACCACGCCGCGACGGGAACCTGGATCAGCGGGCACAATGTGTTCCATTAGCGTAAAAAAGACTCCCACCCCAAAGACCAGGACCAGTGGCGAAAGAATCACCAGGAGGTTCTCGGAGTTGATCACCGGCTGGTCCGCGCTGACGTGGGTTTGGCAGCCCGCTTGAATCAGCGCCAGCAGCAGCAGCGTCCCAACCAGCCACAGCCGGATTCGCTGCAAGGCGGGACTGCGAAAGGGCAGCAGCAATCCGCACAGAAAAAAGGCCGAGGCCCAGTTGCCGCCGAGGCGGGGCAGAGCGTCTTTGAGAATCTCGCCGCCGTTGACGATCAGTTTGTCAATGACATCATGCGGCGTGGTGTTCGCAAACGCGGACGTCGGATCAAAGGTACGTTCCAACGTGTCCGCCTCCAGGCGCGGCGTGTTCTCGACCAGCGCGTACCCGGCTGTGCCAAAGCAGGTCTGGCTCAACACGGCGTTGCGGGCGACCCAGGGGGTCAACACGGCCAGAAATGCAATGGCAGTGGCGAGAGCCAATCGATAGCGGGCCCGGGAAAAGAAGACGCCCTCGAAAATCAGGACTGGAACGAGAATCCACGCAAACGAATAAAGGCTGAGAGCGCCGATCCCCGCCACGGCGCCCGCCACCGCCGCCAGTGCCAACGAAGCGCCCAACCCGGCCGCCGGCTGGCGCCGCTCCCGCTCGTCCAATGCGAGCAGGCACCACACCAGCAGCAGAAACAGCAGGATCAGCCACATCGTTGGCAGGGCCTCGCCGCTGAATTTCCAATACAATTCCGTCCCGGAAAAGACGACGGCCGAAAGCCACGCCACCGCGCTGTCAAACAGACGCCGCGCCACGTGAAAGAGCGCGAGCGCGGCGAGGAAAAAAATAACTTCGTTGATCCCGCGAATCCACGTCTCCGGTGGAAAAACCCAGGGCGCGTCCCGGTTCGCCGCAAAACGAATCGGGAGCACTTTCATCAACCCCGCGAGCAGAACCGGATATCCGGGCGCGTGGCTCAAGTCGGGAACGGGATGCTGGAGAACCTGGCTCTTTTTCGCGGGATCGGCTTCCTGCAGGAAATGGAGGACGAGCGGGCGGATGGATTCGGTGGTGTAACCTTTGCCCGCGGACAACCGCCGCGCGAGATGGGCCGTCTCCATTCCTTCCGGGCTGGCGAAACCTTCAAACTGGTGTGTCAAGTTGAAATAAAGCGCCAGCGCGGCAAATGCCAGGCAGACCGTCACCCGCTTTAGTAAAATCAGGCCGGCGCCTTCCTCCATCGAGTGAATAAACCCCTGGACGCGGTCATAGATTGTTTTCGGCATTTAAAATCCTTCGAGATGATAAGAATGGAGTTTGCGATGAAGCGTGCGCCGGCTCATGCCCAGCTTGGCCGCGGCGGTGGTGCGATTGCCGCCGGCCTCCTTGAGCGCGCGGACGATCAGTTGTTTTTCCGCCTCCGCCACCGTCACGCCGGGCTGGGCCGTCCATCGCGCCGCGGCCGTGGCCGGACCGGTTGTTCGCACCGGCGGGGGCAGGTCGCGCAGACTGATCCGGTCGCCGCGGCAGAGGACCACGGCGTGTTCGACCGAAGTTCGCAGTTCCCGGACGTTGCCGGGCCACGCATAATTCATCAGGGCTTCGAGCGCGTCGGTCGTGAAATCGTTCACCGTTTTGTTGTTTTCCGTGGCGAACTCACGCAGGAAAGTTTTGGCCAGCAGCGGCAGATCCTCGGCCCGTTCCCGCAACGGCGGCAAGGTGATCTCCACCACGCGCAGCCGAAAATAGAGGTCTTCCCGAAATTTCCCGGCTTTGACCTGCTCGTCGAGATTTTTGTTGGTGGCGGCGATCAGGCGCACGTCGGCGGTCAGGGTCTTGTTCGAGCCCACTCGCTCAAACGTGCGCTCTCCCAAAAAACGCAGCAGCTTGACCTGAATGGTGGCGTCAATTTCGCCAATCTCATCCAGGAACAGGGTCCCCCCCTGCGCCTGCTCGAACCGGCCGACCCGCTTCTCATAGGCTCCGGTGAAGGCCCCTTTCTCATGCCCGAAAAGTTCGCTCTCCAGGAGCGTGGGCGAAAGGGCGGCGCAATGGACGGATACCATCGGCTGGGCGGCGCGGGGACTGAGCTGATGGATGGCGCGGGCCATCAACTCCTTGCCGGTGCCGCTCTCCCCCAGGAGCAGGACCGTCGCCCGCGTTGGGGCCACCTGCTGTACGATGTCCACGATTTCCTTCATGGGCGGGGATTCCGCCACCACGTTTTCCAGGCCGAATTTCCGGTTGAGCTGCTGGCGCAGCGCCACGTTCTCCACCTCCAAATGTTGTTTCCGCAATGCCCGGTCGATGCGCATCTCCAGCTCGTCAATTTGCAGCCGCCCCTTGGCCACATAATCATCCGCCCCGTTTTTCATCGCCTCCACCACCAGCTCTTCCGAGCCGTAGGCCGTCATCAGGATGCAGACCGGAGGTCGCGCCAGGGATTTGGCCCGCAGGATCAACTTCATCCCGTCCTCCTGCGGCAGGCGAAAATCTGTCAATAATACCTGGAAATTTTCCTGCTCCAGCAGGCTCATGGCGGCCCGGGCGTCTTCCGCCACCCAGACGTCATAGTGTCCTTCCAGCGCCGCCCGCAAACCGTCCCGGGTCGGTTTCTCGTCATCGACGATCAGCAACAGTGGTTTGGAATTCATCGCAACAACTTCTGTGGCTTGTCCCGGCGGGGCAGCCAAATCCGGAAGGTCGTGCCCTGTCCGACGCGGCTCTCCAGTTCAATGTGCCCGCCGTGTTGCCGCACGATGCGTTGCACAATCATCAGCCCCAAACCGGTTCCCTTTTTCTTGGTCGTGTAGAAGGGTTCGAAGATCAAATTCACCTGATCGGCGGGAATGCCGCCGCCCGTGTCGGACACGCGCACCCACACTTCTTCCGTGTTCTGGCCGGTCTCGATCGTCAACGTCCCCCCGCGCGTCATCGCCTGCATGGCGTTCTTGATCAAATTGACCAGCGCTTGTTTGATTTGAACCGGGTCCAGCGGCGCGGGCGTCAGCCGGCTGGCCAGTTCCTCGCGCGCGGTCACGCCGCGATTGTCCAGTTCCGGACGGAGCAGTTCCAGGGTTTCGCGCACCACCTCGTTCAGCGACGCATCCGAAAATTTCGGCGGCGAGGGCCGGATGGCCTGGAGGAATTGGGTCACAATGTAGTCCAGTCGCGCAATTTCGCCTTTGGCCACGTCAAGGTAATGCTCGAGTTTCTGCGCCGCGTCGTCGGCATCCTCCGCGCTGTGGCCGGACCGGGAAAGCGACCGGGCGTGAGCGGGCTTGCTGGAACGGATTTTTTTCACTTCCCGGCTCATCAACTGCAAATGGATATGGAGAGCGTTGAGCGGATTGCCGATCTCATGCGCCACGCTCGCCGCCAGCAGGGTTAGCGAGTGAACCCGTTCGCTTTCGATGGCTTCAAACGTTTTTTGCCGCGCCTCGGTCGCGTCGTGCAAAATCAGGGCCAACCCCGACGCACCGCGCGATTCGTTATCCAGCGGGGCGACATAGAGGCGCAAAAATCGCCGGCGGGGGAAGTTCACTTCAAACTCGTGGCGAGTGACGCGCGGTCCGCGTTCCGCGGCGGCGGCGCGAATGCCTTTCCAATCCAGCTCCGGCAGAAACTCGTTGATGGGCCGCCCCTCCACCTCGTCCGCCGGCCAGTTCAAGAGCTGGGTCACGGCCTGGTTGAAGTAGATCACTCGGCACTGTTCATCCAGCACCAGCACGCCGTCTTCGATGGCGTTAAACAGCGTCTCCAGAAAATTGCGCTCGCGCGCCAGCCGTTGCACGACGGTTTGCAATCCCTCGGTATCGAGCCGCCCGATGCGGCCCAGGACCTTGTCCAAGAAACTGGATTTTGACGCCATTTTACGTGAGGGACAATATGACACAGCCCCCGCGCCGCAGGGAATGAAAAAGTGAAAAACGCTTGCGCCGGTTCGGGAGGGGCGAGTTCGACGAGCCCCCAATTGCTCTACGAGAAACCCAGCGTTGAGATGGCAGAAACGGAATCCCGTCTTGCGGGAGTTCGCGCCCTGTGTTTTCCTGTTCGGACCTTTTATGAGCGCGCCCGAAAGAAGACCGTTGGAGAGGATCACCCTCACTGGCTACAAGTCCATTCGGAAGCTGGAGGCGTTCCCTCTCAATAGTGGATTAAACGTGCTGATTGGGGCGAACGGCTCGGGCAAGACCAACTTCATCCGCTTTTTTGAATTGCTGGGGAATATGATGGACCCCAACAAAGGACTGCAAAATTATGTCAGCGCGCGAGGCGGAGCAGACGCGTTCCTGTTTCGCGGGATGAAGGTGACGCCAGAACTCCACGCAGAGCTGAGATTTGGGCGCGGCGAATACAAGTTCACCCTGAAGGCGGCGGACGACCGATCTCTTTTTTTTGCCCACGAATCCACGACTTTGTTTGACTGGAAGGCGACGCAAATCAAAGGATTGGGTCACAAGGAGAGTGGTTTGGCGTTCAAAGGATTTCCTATCGCTGCAAGCCATCCGACGGATCGCGAATTCACAAGCGGCATGCAAGACTGGCGGATTTACCATTTCCACGACACCTCCCCATCTGCCCCGGTTATGGGATTGTGCAACACCGTGGATTGCGATGTCTTGCACGGCAACGCCTCGAATCTGGCGGCGTTTCTGAAACGGATGGCGCAGACGAACCCCGCTCACTTCGCCCAAATAGAGGAGACGGTCCGCCAAGTGGCGCCTTTTTTCGGAGCGTTCGTTCTCAAAGAAGTGGCCCCCGGTCAGACCCAACTGCTCTGGAAGGATCGCTATTGCGATTTGATCTATTATCCTACCCAAATATCTGATGGCACCCTGCGTTACATCTGCCTGGCGGCGTTGCTACTCCAGCCCGACCCTCCTTCCGCTATTATTATTGACGAGCCTGAGCTTGGGTTGCACCCCTACGCAATCAAATTGCTGGCGAGCCTGCTGCACGAGGCGGCCGGTCGCGCGCAATTGATCGTTTCCACGCAGTCGTCGCCGCTGGTGGATGAGTTGACCCCGGAACAGGTCATTGTTGTCAACCATCGGGACGGGGAGTCGCTCCTGGAACGTCTGGATGCAGCGAAGCTGGCCGACTGGCTGCAGGAATACACCCTGGGCCAGTTGTGGGAAAAAAACGAACTCGGAGGTTCGCCGTAATGAAGTGGCTCCGCCTTTACGTGACCGTCGAAGGCCAGTCGGAGAAGGAATTCGCGGATCGCGTGTTGCAGCCGCATCTGGCGGGGTATTCGATCGAGGTAAGGCCCCGGGTGGTCGTGACGAACCGAAAATTGGGAAAACGCGGCGGCGTATTGGACTTCGAGAAAATCAGCGGCGACCTGCGCCGCCTGATGAAACAAGATCAACATCCGGAAGCCCGCTTTACCACCATGGTGGATCTTTATGCGCTGCCGGCGACATTCCCGGGCTGGGCCGAGGCGCAAAGAAAGAAACTGCCGGCGGATCGGGTCGCGGTGTTGGAAGAGGCGTTGCGGGCCGAATTTGGCGAGCGCCGTTTCCTGCCTTTCATCCAACTCCACGAGTTTGAAGCGCTCCTCTATTGTGATTTGGGAGAACTGCAAAAGCGAATCTCCTGTTCCGAGGCGGGAATTACGGCGTTACAAAAGGAAGTGCGGGGCTTGGAGCCCGAGGAAATCAACGAAGGCGACTCCACCGCGCCCAGCAAACGGATCATCCGCCATCTGCCGGTTTACGAGCGGAATAAAGTGCGTGTCGGCGCGGCCGCCGCCGCCGCCATTGGTCTCCCTGTCCTGCGCAAAAACTGCCCTCATTTTGACGGGTGGGTTTCCAAACTGGAGCGGTTGGCGGAGAATCCGAAACGTTGAGCAAAGTTCGGACGAGCAGGACACCTTATTTCCCGCTCTTGCCCTTTCTTCCAGCACTTTGGTATGCTCGCCGTCACCAGTGAATTACAAAGAAATCCTCGACGCCCTGTGTGAATTGACTGCGCGCGAGCGCATGGATTTCTTGCCGCTGGTGCCTGGGCCGGAACCCGTTTCCTTCTACCCGCCCATTGAGAAATATCTCCACGATTTACAGGCCCACGCCAAACCGGAAACCGCCGCGGAAGATCTCTTTACCGCCATCTGTCAGGACGTGCTCGGCTTCGAACCCACCCGCCAGGTCGGGTTGCGGGAGGGTTACGTGGATTTCATTCTGCCGGAACCCTCCGGCCGGCCGGTTCCGCTGGAACTGAAGCCGTTGTTCAAGCGCGACAAGGACGGCTCGCTCTGGCGGCACGAGGCCAATCCCAAACATCACGTCGCCCAAATCCTCAAATATCTTCGTGACAACGAATATCTGGTCCTGACGGACCTGCGCACCGCCTGGTTCTTCAGCGTCCGCGATTTTTTTGCGGAAGAGAAGCCGTTCACGCAAATCCCGTTCACCGACTTCGTGGCGCGCTGCCGCGAATCCCGCAGCATTCTCGACACCCTGCGCCGCCTGGAAGACACGGCGGAAAAACCGGAACTGGAAAAGGAGTTCTTTGAAGACCTCAAGAAATGGTTCTACGAATTTGAAAAGGTCAAGTGGACTCCGCCTGATCTGGCGGCCGAAACCATCATCCTGTTGATCAACAAGCTCATCTTCGCCCGCACCATCGAGGATTTCGGCCTGGTGCCCTACCGCTACACCCAAGACGCCTTTGTCAAACATAACCGCGACTGGCAGGCCAAGGGCGCCAAGCGCATCGTCCCAAAATTCCTGGCCGAATTTGAGGATTTCTTCGATAAATACTACGACACCGAAATCTTTTCCACCCGCATTTGGGACCGCCTGGACAAGGACCCGGACAATTTGCAGCGGTTCTGCGACAAGCTCGTTTTCATCCTCGGCATCAATCTTTGGGACGAAACCTTCAAGCGCGGCATTGTCCACTATAATTACCGGCGCATTGACGAGGATATTTTCGGGAAGAGCTACGAAATGTTCCTCGCGGCCAACCGCAAGGACGAGGGCATTTACTACACGCCCGCCGGCATCACCGGTCCGATGGCCGATTCGCTGGTCAACTCGCTCGCGGGCCAGATCGTGGACCAAATCTGCGCCACCGTCGGCAGCCAGCAATGCGACTTTGCCCGGGCCGATGCACTCATGGCGCAACTGGCCGAAATCCGCGTGGCCGACACCGCCTGCGGCAGCGGTGGTTTTCTGATCAAGGTCCTTCGCGCCTTCTGGCAGCAATACCGTCGGATAGACGACGCCTGCGCCTGGGTGCAACGCATCATCAAACCCACCAACGGCGAACTCTACCTCGCCGAAATGCCGCCCAACGTCGAAGCTGCCCTCAAATTCCGCCGCCGCTGGAAATTGGACAACATGAGAGAACTCGTGCGTCGCGTTGCCGAACACCACCTGCGCGCCGAGATAACCGACCCCGTACGCAGAGGAGCGGCGACGCTTTCGTGCTGCCGCGCGATTATTCCCCTTGTCGGTGAGGATCTTCGCTTCGATAGGCTTATTGGGACAACTCGCGCATTTCCAGAATTCGATTTGGTTTTTGGCATACCGGCGTCGATTGAAACAGGGTGCCATCATCGCAATCGGCGTCTATCGTTTACGCAAAGACGCAAGCATGGTAGAACGCGAATATCGTGATTGAGTTGAGAAAGTGATCTATGCTCTTACAAGAAATTACGCTACGAAACATAAAGTGCTTTAAGGAACTGACGCTCGATTTCAGCGAACGAATTCATCATCCCAAGGATGTCGGGTCCGTTCGGCGGTGGACAACTCTTTTTGGAATGAATGGAACTGGCAAGAGCACATTGTTGCAGGCGATGGGAATCGTCCTGGCCGGGCCGGGCGCTGTTAAAGAACTGATGCCGGTTGCGGAAGGTTGGGTTCGTAAGGGATGTGACTACGGCGAGATCGAAGCCAAACTCTTGTGGACTGAAAACGATTCAGCAATGAAGCGGCCACGCAAGTCCCAGCCGTTTGCGATTCGTTATCTAATCGCCGGCGAGAACTCGTCAAAGCTCCCGTCATCACTGACGGAGAAACCAAATCCCGGCGACATTGTCGCGTGGTCGGGGCCGGGTGAGGCGAAGAGCAAGGAAGCCTATACGAAAGATCGCGGAATGCTACAGGAGACAGCCTACCAAGAGCAGATTCGAGGTTGGTTAAGTTGCGGGTACGGACCTTTTAGAAGGCTCAGCGGCGGCTCCGAATTTGCAAACACCATTGTCGCAAAAGGCAGGCGGGCGGCGCGATACGTGACCTTGTTCCGCGAGGATGCGGCCGTGACCAATGCTGCCGAGTGGCTAATGGCCCTGCATAACGAAAGCCGCGACGGCTACGCGGAAAGCGCCAAAGCCTTGGAATGTGTTCGGTCTGCTGTGAAAGAGAAGTTGTTTCCCGAAACAGTGGAAATCGTCGTGGATAGCAAGGGGGTGCAATTGAAGCGGGTTGGCGAGGATGCCTTGGATTTTCAGGATTTGAGCGATGGCTATAGAAGCATGCTGTCCTTGAGCGTGGATATGCTCCGATGGTTGACGAAAGCCTTTCCGAATGAGCCGGATGTTATGAAATGCTCGGGGGTGGTGCTCATCGATGAACTGGACACGCACCTTCACCCAAAGTGGCAACGCGTCATCGGGTTTTGGCTGAGGGAAAAATTCCCAAACATCCAGTTCATTATCGGAACACACAGTCCGTTTCTAGCTCAGGTCAGCGATGACGACGAGACTAATCCTCTGGACCTGAGGGCGTCCGGTAATATCAAGTTGATTCGGACACTTGACTGCGTAAGCGCGGTTCACGCTCAGGAGAACGCGCAGGTGCTCAGCCCGGAACAAATTCTCCAAGGCGAGCTTTTTGATATGGTGTCGGTTCTCTCGCCGCCGGTTGAGCAAAAACGACAGAGGTTTGCAAATCTGAGCATCAAACAAGCAGAGTCCTTCCTTGATGCCGGGGAGGAGCAGGAGTTTAAGCAGCTTTCTTTGGAGCTTGACCGGCTTCTCGTGGGGGCAACCCTCGAAGAGCGGGCGCTGGAATCGAATATTCGCGGCGCTTTGGATCAATCCAAGGCGGCAATCCAAGAGCTGAAATGATACACGTCAGAAGAGGCCCGCCTCCCGGTGATTTTGGCAAACGAGCGAAAGCCTTGCGGGGACGATTCCGGGCGGCTCGAACGAAAAATCCACAAATCGCAGCAGCGGTCTTCTGGAATTCCATTCGTCGAAGTTTACGGGAGGACGCCAGAGAGTTGGCCCGCCGTTTTCATTTTAAATGCGCCTATTGTGAGTCCCGAATGCGGCACGTTTCCCACCCGCACATCGAACACTACCGGCCGAAATGCCAGGAGCGTTTTGAAGATTTGATGTTTGACTGGGGAAACTGGCTGCTCTCTTGTGGCGCCTGTAACGACAAAAAATGGGCGGAATTTCCGGAACGGGAAGGAGCGCCCTTGCTTTTGGACCCCACGGTTGATGAACCCCAAGATCATGTCCGCTTCCGGCGCAACCTTGTTTTTCCACTGAGTGATCGGGGCAAGGAGACTATCCGGTTGGTCTGTCTGTGGCGTCGCGATCTGGAAAAGGAGCGTGGATTGTGGTTGCTTCAAATTGACACGCTGCTACTTCTCGCCGCCCACTCGCAAGACGATGATGTTTTACGGGCAAGCCGGGATGCACTATTGTGGTCCATGCAAGTCGAGGCCCCTTATGCCGCGATGACGAGACAATATCTTGCGGAAGTTTGTCCCAAGTTCGCGAATCCGGCCGTACCGCATCCGATTATAGTTGACGAGAACATGCAGCAGAGAATTGCGGATTTGGTGGTTAAACATCAAAGCACGGCTTGCCGCCTGACCTGACCAACGTGGTTTTTCCTGGGCCGAACCGACCGTATCGCCAGAGTTCCCGAAAGTGCTCACCTCACGGTGTCGTCGTCACCACACAGTCATCGACTGGAAACATCTCACCGGCACCTTCACCTTCGGCAGCGGCCCCACCAAGGCCGAACTGGACGAAATCATCCGGCAATCCCTGCTCCTCTGGACCTGAGGCGCTGCCTCATTTTGGCAGGAAGTTGGAGGCAGGAAAATGAACGTCCGGCACGACTGATTTTTCTGCCCGCATGTTTCTGCCATCCGTTTCGGCGCGAAGTCTCTCTCTTTACCGGTTGCAGAGCCGTACAGGCTAAACTGTGGCCGCGCGGAACGAGGAGAGAAGGTCGAAAATGGCGAAATGGAAACAATGAGCACCTAATTTTCACACGAATGATCCTTGAAATGGCGACAGTCCCTCCGCAGGCTGCTGGTTCGGTTATTAGAATTATGATGATTAAGAACGGTATTATCTCGTACGGTCGCCGCCTGGCGGTTCTGATTAGTCTGACAAGCGGTTTGGTTTGCGCGGCGGCCGCGGCCCCGGCGGCGGGCGATTCACCGGCCCAATCCAACACGCCTCCGGCGGCGGGCGATGCTGACGCGGTCGGCAAATCCGTGGTCAAAGTTCTCGCGACTTTGCGCTATCCCGACCGGATCCAGCCCTGGAACAAGAAACCGCCGGTTTCATCCGCGGCCAGCGGCGTGGTGATCGAAGGCAAGCGCATCCTTACGGTTGCTCACGCGGTCGCCTACGCGAGTGACGTGCAAATTGTGGGGAATGATGGGGGTGACAAATTCAATGCGACGGTGGAGGCAATTTCTCCGGAAGCGGATCTGGCGGTGCTCAAACTGGAGGACGATTCCTTCTTTGGCGCCCATCCGCCCCTGGCTCGCGCCGGAAAATTGCCAGAGTTGAAGGAGCCGGTCGCCGCGTATGGGTTTCCAGTGGAAGGCACCAATCTGTGGAGCGGCAAAGGCCAGGTTTCCCGCATTGATTTCACGTCGGTGAGCGGCGCGGGCACCGTCCAAGCCCAGGTGGATGCTCCCATTGACCCTGGCGCCAGCGGCGGCCCAACCGTCGCTGACAACAGGATGATCGGGCTGTCATTTTCGCCTCCGGGCAAGGCCGCCAGCATCAGCTACGTGATCCCTTGCGAGGATATTGATTTGTTCCTGAAGGGGATCCGTGCCGGGGGTTATCACGGCCGCCCGGTCCTGAACATCGTCGTCCAGGACCTGCGCCAGCCCATCCTGCGCTCCTTCCTGGGCGCCGATAAATCGGTCCATGGTGTGGTGGTTCAGCAAGGGGTTCCAGCCCCGGCCAATGGTCCGCTGCGAAAATGGGACATCATCACCCAGGTGGGCCACAATGATCTCGACGACGACGGCGCGATCCACCTGGAAAACGGCTTGCGCCTTGGCTTTCCTTACCTCTTCGGTCAATTGGCGGCGAACGGAATGGTGCCGATGACCGTGATCCGGTCCGGGCAAACCGTGCATCTGGACGTGCCCGTCCAATCCGCCCCCAACCGCCTTCTGCCGGATCTCAACGGCGCGTACCCGGACTATTTTATCTATGGTCCGCTGGCATTTACCGATGCTTCCAAGGACTTGTTTTACGAAATGGTCAACGGTATTGCGGGTGGCAGCGCCGGCGTCAACGGCATCCTGCGGCTCCTCGGCCAGGATACGCCGCTGGTGACTCGTTGCGACGATTCGCCCAAATTCGCGGGAGAACGGCTGGTCATGGTCACTAGCTTCTTTCACCACAAGCTGTCCGAGAACTATCCCAATCCCGTGACGCAGGTGGTCAAAGCCGTCAATGGCGTTCCCATCAAGAACCTCGCGCATCTGGTCGAAGTTTTGCGCGACTGCAAGGAAAAGTTCGTCTCCATCGAATTCTTCGGTCGCTACAGTGACACACTCGCTTTTCCCCGGGAAGAGATGGTGGCGGATACGGAGTCAATCCTGTCCGACAACAATGTCCATAACCAGGGATCGGCCGACATGCTGGCCGTTTGGAACGCAAAAAAGCAGGAGTGATGCGGCCGGATTCAGCTTTGGCAAGCTTCCAGGTCCAGATAAGCGGGCCGGGCTAATCGGTATCCAGGCAATGGCGGACCGTTTCGGCCAGGACGCGGGTCGGGAAGGGCTTGTGCAGGAAAACGATGTCGCTGGCGCCAGCCAGGTTTCCGCGGGCCAGTTCCTGGCTGTAGCCGCTCATCAAGAGGACTTTCAACGCCGGCTTTTCCGCCCGCAGGAGATTGATAAGGTCCAAACCCGTGAGCCCTCCCGGCATCACCATGTCGGTGATGAGCAAATCGAACTGGCCGGTGTGATCCTGCCAGGTCTTTAGGGCCGCGACTCCAGAATCGGCCGCCAGCACGGCGTAGCCGAAGTTCGCCAGGGTGTGAAAAAGGACCTCGCGCACACCTTGTTCGTCTTCCACGAGCAGGATTCTCTCGGTGCCGCCGCAAATTTTTTTGGGGACGATTGCCGATGCCGTGCCCGCGCCTTCCGAACTGAGAGGGAGGAAGAGGCGGAAGGTGGTGCCGGCCCCGGGCGTGCTGGACACGTCCACCCAACCCTTGTGTTGTTCGGCAATTCCAAACACGGTGGCCAGCCCCAACCCTGTCCCTTTGCCCACGCCTTTGGTGGTGAAGAACGGTTCAAAGATGCGGGGCATGTGTTCCGGGGCAATCCCGGTGCCGGTGTCGCGGACGCTGAGACAGGCGAAACGGCCGGCCCGTTTGCGCGGATTGAGTTTCGCCTCGGCTTCGTCCACCGCGACCAATTCCGTGCCGATGATGAGCCGCCCGCCCTTGGGCATGGCGTCGCGGGCATTGACGGCCAGATTCATGAGGACCTGTTCGATCATGCCCGGGTCGGCCTGCACGGCGGGCACGACGGCGGCGAGATCATTTTGGACACGGATGTTCTCTCCCACAATCCGCCGCAGCATTCTGGAGAAGCTGGAAGTGAGATCGTTCAAATCCAGAAGCTGCATTTGCATCGCCTCGGTGCGGCTGAAGGCGAGAAGTTGGCGGTTTAAGTTGCCGGCGCGGTCGGCGGCTTTGCCGATCTCGGCGAGATGTTCCTTGGCTTCGACCGGGAAGCTGGCCCCGTCCAGCAATACCATTTCAAGATTGATCTGGATTATGAGCAGGATGTTGTTGAAATCGTGGGCCACACCGCCCGCCAGCAACCCGATGCTTTCCATTTTCTGGGCCTGACGAAGCTGCTTTTCGGTTTCCTTGCGCTGGGTGATGTCTTCGGCCGTGCCGACAATACGGTAAACTTGACCGCTCTCATTATTCACCGGATAGGCCCGGTCATGAATCCAGCGGATCGAGCCGTCCGGACGGACGATGCGATAGCTTTCGTCGTACTCGCCCAAATGCTGTTTGTTCACGGCGGCGGTCAGGACGCGCTGGCGGTCGTCAGGATGAATCGCTTCGAGCCAGCTTTTCGACGATTGGTAAACACTCTCGCAGGTGCGCCCCCAGATTTCTTCAAAAGCGGGGCTGAGATAAAGCATCTGATGCTTGCCGGGATCGGTGATCCAGAAGACTTCGTTGATGTTCTCCGCCAGTTGCCGAAATTTTTCCTCGCTTTCGCGCAAGGCTTCCTCGGCCCGTTTGCGCTCCGTGATATTGGTGTGGGAAACGACCACAAAACGTCCCTCCCGGCCCAACGGCGTCACGTTCATGGAAAACCAGCGCCACTCGCGCGGGCCGTGACACGGATACTCCAGGACGAAGTTTGTTTTCGCGCCTTCGATCACCGCCGTGATGCCTTCGCAGGCCGCCAGCGCCTCTAGCGCCGACTTGCCCGTGCTGCGGCGGCAGACCTCCAAGTAATTGGCTCCGACGCCGAGGTTGGGGGTCAGGCCGCTGGCGGTGGTGGGATTTTCCAGGGCGAAGCGACGCCAGCGGGCGTTGACTTCCACGATGAACCCTTGGCGGTCGAGCACGGCGATGTGGGAGGCGACCGAATCGAGGATGGCTTCCTTGAACTCCTCGCTCTCGCGCAGTTTCGCCTCGGCCCGTTTGCGCTCGGTTACATCCTCACCCAGGCTGGCGGTGCCGATGACGTTTCCGGCCGCATCGCGAAGCATGGTGTTGTTCCAAAAAATGTCCTGCTGCCGGCCATCTCTGCTTAGAATTGGATTCTCATGGTGAGGCGGAACGGTGCCGGTTTCGATGTTGTCGAAGAACAGCTTTCTTGCCGTTGAATCCGATTTGGGACTGAACCGGGCGAACCAATCGCTGCCAATCACTTCCTCTCGCGTCCACCCGGTTAATCGCAGGAAGTAATTGTTGCAGAACGTGACCACGCCATTCTTGTCCAGTGTCAGCGCGATCATCTGGACATTCTCCAGCATCTCCTGGAAGCGCCGTTCCGATTCCCGCATCACGCCCTCGGCCTGCCTGCGCTCGGTGACGTCCGTCCAGACGCCGACCAGTTCCTTCGGTTGTCCAGCGGCATCCCGCACCACGCGGTTGCTGTCCTGTATCCAAAGATAAGCGCCATTCTTATGCCGCAAGCGGTATTCGAAGGTGTAGCTTTCCCCGGCGATCATCTCGGGCAGCGCGGCCAGGACGCGGTCGCGGTCGTCGGGATGGAGGTGTTCCAGCCACCAATGGTACTTCATGGCTTCGACGGGGGTGAAACCCAGCAGGCGCTCCACATTGTCGCTCACCAGGACGGGAACCATGTCCTTCCCGTCGCTCCTCAGCGTGTAAATAATCGCCGGGCTGTGCGCCACCATCTGGCGCAAGGCCTCGTGGGCCTGGCGCA
>Ga0302320_10011701_pt1 | contig 18528 bp, 14 predicted proteins | sample Bog_T0_3_FD_202130 | JGI IMG/M metagenome (GOLD analysis project Ga0302320, IMG submission 202130) | Peat permafrost microbial communities from Stordalen Mire near Abisko, Sweden - Bog_T0_3 | ecosystem: Environmental > Terrestrial > Soil > Wetlands > Peat | place: Sweden: Abisko, Stordalen Mire...
TCGGGATTGTTGCCTTCGGCGATGTATTGCTTGATGAGCGGCACCGTGCTTTTGGGATAATAGTACAGCGCAATGCCCGTCAGCGTGCTGACCGGCTGCTTGGGCTTTTCCTCGAAAAACGTGATGCGGCCCGCCGTGTCCGTCGTGATCGAATTGTATTTCTTGATCTCCTCGAGATTGCCCACGTCATAAACCGCCAGCACCGGCGTGTTTTTCTGCCGGCAATACGCGCCGAAGTCGCCGAGCGGTTCGCTGAACAGGTTGTCCCCGGCCACCACGATCAAATCGTCGTCCATGTTCTGGGTTTTCAGCACATAATGGATGTCCCCAATGGCACCGAGCTTGTTCGAGTCGTCCGTCGAACCGTCGTTGACGACGGTGAATTCAAACTTGGACTTGGTGGCGCGATAATGGTCGGCCCAGGTTTGGAACTGGGCGGCAAACTTCGCGTTGGTCACCACATACACCCGGTCGATTTCCGTGATCGGTGCCAGGTTGTCCAGAACGTGCTCCACCATGGGCTTGCCCGCCACGGGCAGCAGGGGCTTCGGCTGGGTCAGCGTCAGGGGATAGAGGCGCGTGGCGTAGCCCGCGGCCAGAATGATGACTTTCATGTTTTGTTTTCGAACAAGCTCGGCGCGTCCGCCCGCGCCAGCAACTCGCAGCGCGCATAGATTTCCGAAGGCGACCCGCACCCCAGCGCAAACGTAGCCAATTCCTGCGCCTCGGTCAATTTCAAGCGCCGGATCATGTATTTTATCTGCGCCACCCCCGCCGGCGCGGTGCTCAATTCATCCACCCCCAGGCCCAGCAGCAGCGGTGCCAGGTTCGGATCGCCCGCGATTTCGCCGCAAACCCCCACCCAGATCCCGTGCCGGTGCGCCGCCTCCACCGTCAGCTTGATCAGCCGGATGATGGCGGGGTGCGTCGGCTCGTAAAGGTACGAAACCTTCTCGTTGGTCCGGTCGGCGGCCAGGGTGTATTGGATCAGGTCGTTGCTGCCGATGCTGAAGAATTTCACGCGCTGCGCCAGCTCCTCCGCGATGATCACGGCGGCGGGAATTTCTATCATCACGCCGACCTCCAGGTTCTCATCGAAGGCCCGGCCCTCGGCGCGCAACTCCGCCTTGTATTTTTCCACCAAGGCGTTGGCCTGGCTCAATTCATCCAGCCCGGAAATCATCGGGTACATCATCTTGACGTTGCCCTCCGCGCTCGCGCGCAGAATGGCGCGGAGCTGGCTCCGGAACAACTCCGGCTGCGCCAGGCAGAGCCGGATGGCGCGCCACCCCAGAAACGGGTTCATTTCCGGCGCCAGTTGCAGGTGCGAGGCGAACTTGTCCCCGCCCAAATCCAGTGTGCGAATGATGACGGTTTGCGGTTTCAGCGCCACGGCCACCTGCCGGTAGGCCTGGTATTGCTCCTCCTCCGACGGCAGCTTTTCCCGGTTGATGAACAAAAACTCCGTCCGGAACAGGCCCACTCCGTCCGCGCCGTATTTGATCACCGCCGCGGTGTCGCCGGGATTCTCGATGTTGGCGGAGAGGTGGATGGGTTTGCCATCCAGCGTGACGGCCGGCTGCCGCTGGATTTCAAGAAGTTTCTCGTCCAGTGAGGCCTTGTGCTGCTGCAACTGGCCGTACTGAAAGAGGGTCTGGTCGGTCGGGTTGACGACAATCGCCCCGTTGTAGCCGTCCAGCAGCGCGTAGTCCCCGGTTTCCAGCTCCACGCTGGCCTGCTCCAGGCCGACCACTGCGGGGATGCCCAGCGACCGCGCCATGATGGCCGTGTGCGAGGTCTTGCCCCCGATGTCCGTGGCGAACCCCAGCACCAGCTTTTTGTCCAGTTGGGCCGTCGTCGAGGGGCTCAGATCGTGGCTCACCAGGATGCAGGGTTCCGCTATGTGCCGGAGATCGAACGCGTCCCTGACCTCCAGCAAATTGTCCAGCACCCGGGCCGTGAAATCGCGGATGTCCGTGGCGCGCTGGCTGAGGTATTCATCGTTGGCGGCCAGCAACGCTTCCGCAAACCGCTCCGCCGTGCTGTGAAATGCATGCTCCGCGTTGCAATGCTTCTCCTTGATCAGATGGAAGACCTCGTTCAGCAGGTTGGGATCATCCAGCATCTGCAGGTGCGCCTCAAAGATGTCCGCCTCCTTCGCTCCCAGATTCTGCGTGACTTTGTGCTGAATCTCCAAAATTTGCAGCCGGGTCTGCACCAGCGCCTTCTCAAACCGGTCTATTTCCGCCGGCACGGCCTCCGGGGCGATTTCCCGGCGGACAACGATATGGCGGGCGCGATGGAGGACAAGAATTTTGCCGCGGCATATCCCCGCCGAAACGGCGATGCCGCGAAACACTTTTTCTCCCTTTGGCTGAGCAGACATACCTTCAAGGGGAGAAATAACCTAAAGCCCGGACGTTGAAAAGAAAAAGCACGATAAATATGCAACCCCGCCGCCGGGCAGGCTGACGTCATTTAAGAAACTGGGGAGCGCACCCGCCTCGGGTGCAGCGGTGGACGCCCTCGTCCGCCGCCGCGAGCGCGCCAGCGCGAGCCGGCAACCTCTTGCGGTTTTTTCCATGAACACAGCGTGCCGCGAGGGCGGGTGGATGTTTTTAAGAAACTGGGGAGCCCGCCCGCCCCGGGCGCAACGGTGGACGCCCTCGTCCGCCGCCGTGAGCGCGTCAACGCGAGCCGGCACCCGTGTTTCTTCCATGAATGCAGGCCACCACTCAGGTGGATGGGGGCTCTTTACGCGCGTTCCATGTACTTGCCGGTCCGGGTGTCAATTTTGATCTTTTCGCCGGTCTTGATGAAAAGCGGGGCCTGGACGGTGATGCCGGTTTCCATGAGGACGGCTTTCTGCACGTTGTTGGCGGAATCACCCCGGACGCCTTCCGGCGCGTCGGACACCGTCAAGACGACGCTGGGCGGAATTTCCACCGTCACCGCTTTTTCTTCCACAAACGTCACGGTCACCAGGCCGTTCTCCACAAGATAGCTCTTGGCGTCCCCGACCAGTTCCGCCGCCAGGGTGACCGACTCATAGTTTTCCGGGTCGGTGAAAACAAAATCCACGCCGTCCTTGTAGCTGAATTCCATCTTCTTGGTGATCATCGGCACCGGCTCGATTTTCTCCGTGGAGCTGAAGCGCACGTCGGAGGATTTCCCCGTGCGGATGCTGCGGAGGGTGGCCTGCACAAAGGCCCGCAGGTTGCCCGGCGTGCGGTGCTGCATGTCCAGCACCACGCTGATGTCGCCATTATAATTGATGGCCATGCCCCGCCGTAGATCGTTTGCTGTCGCCATAAAATGTTCGTTAAATTGTCGTCCCCGTTGCCGCTTACGCAACGGGAGTCGCAAATTATGCCTGATTCCACCCCCAATGCAAGCCCGGATTTAACCCGATTTTTCCCCGCGGGCGGCTCCGAGTTGTCCCCCTCACCTATTATTTTTGCTTTATCCTTTATACTTTCCCCCCTCCCCCCCGTTTTCAACCTCTGCTCCTGCCACGTGGCCGGCGGCCGCTCCCAAATGTGGCAGGTGGCGCCCGGTTCCCGGTCTGGCGCGCCGTCGGCCGAGGCGACCTGACATCTCGTTGCTCGGCCGGCTGGTCCGCGCGCACCGACCAGGCCGCCGTAAAAAAGCGCGGCAGAAAAATTCCTGGCCGGGCAGGTTGTTTGCCCTCATTTCTGCGGACTCAGTTCGATGACGCAGCCGCCGCCGGGATGCAAGGCCAGCCGCACGGGGTCGCCGCGTTTGACCACCTTTTCCTCGCGCTGCCAGCCGTCGTCCCGCCCCGGCGCGTCGGCCAGTTGAATCAGTTGATATCGGCCGCGGCCGAGAAAATCCAGCGGGAAGTCCAGCGTCGTCGCTTCGCCGCCGTTGATGACGCCAATGAACCACTGCTTGCCGCTGCGGCGGGCGAAGGCCGCGCATTTCCCGATGTCGCTGCCGGGCAGCACCACCGTTTCGTCCCACACCGGGGGGATCGCTTTCAGCGCGTCCACCGCCGGATTGTTAAGATAATTCGTCGGGTGATCGGCATAGCACAGATACGGCGAGGTGAACACGATGGCTTGGGAGAGTTCGCGCGCCCACGTGAACCCGCGCAGTTCTTTGGGATTGAACACCGTCGGCGTGTAATCGCCCGGTCCGATCACAAACCGGGTGAACGGCAGGATGCAATCGTGCTGCGGCGGCAGCGTGCGGCGGTAACGCAGAATGTGATACTCGTGGCCGCGGATGGATTCGCGGGTGATTTCATTGGGCCAGGTGCGCTCCCGGCCGATCGGTTTGTTCGCGCCGTGGATATCCAGCATCAGTTTTCTGGCGGCGGCGTCGCGCAACGATTCGTCGTACCAGTTGACCCACCGCACGTTCGCCTGCGGCTCAAAATCAATTTTCACCCCGGCCACGCCCGCCCCGGCCGCATGGTCCAGGAAGGCGGTGCGCGTCGCGGCGGTCGCCACGTCGCTGCTGTTCACCCAGGCCCAGATTTTTACCCCGTTCGTCTTGGCATAATCGCAAACCTCGCGCAGGCAGGCCCAGTTGTCCCGGCCGTTGTCATGCCAGCCCTTCCAGCCCTCGTCGATGAGGTAATACTCAAAGCCGAGCTGTTTCGTCCAATCCACCCATTGATGCTGGTCCGCGTAAACCGGCCCGCCGCTCGACCACCATTGCCAGGAGGAACGGCCGGGCTGAATCCAGGCCGCCTTCGCCAGTTCCGGCGGCGCGGCCGGGCAAAGATTGCGGATGAGATCGCTGTTCACCAACGCATTCAGATCGCGGGCCAGCAAGGTGACGCGCCACGGCTGGACCACGGCGTCGTCGCTCGTCCAGCCCGTCGGGCTGGCATGGAAATATGCGCGCAGCGAGTGGTTGGTCGTGACCTGCACGCCCAGATCGCTGTAATTCAAAAGATTCGCCTCCGTCACCAGCGCATACCCGCCGCCCGGCAGCGTGAAGGTGATCGGCAGGGGAATTTTTGCGCCCGCTGCCAGTTCCTCCAGCCGGCTGCTCTGGAAAAGCCCCTCATAACTGCCAAAATCCGTCTGATACCACGCCCGCGGATTGCCGGACACCTTCCATTCCGTGGCCTCGCCGTTGATTTTCCGGCCCGGCTTGGCCCCCAGCCGCGCGCGCCACGCCACGCCGTCATCGTAGGCCCGCACATCCAGATCGTAGTTTTCGCCCCCGGCGGTGCGGACGGACACCGTGGTTTCGCGACAGTGGTTGTTCGCCTCCGCATGACCGCCAAACATGGCATACGACTCGCGAATCGTGCGTGAGGAGGTTTTGCCAAGCTTGACCTCCGCGCCGAGATCAACCTCATCCGCGATGATGCCCAGGCGCGACTGGGCCACCACCTCGCGGCCATCCAAGGCCACGGCGTAGCTTAACCCGCCGGCATCCGTCACGGTGATGACGGCTTTGCCATCCGGCGAACTGACCTTGATTTCCGCCGCCTGAACCGCCGCGCCCAGCACGCTGAAAAGTGCGGTTGCCAAAAGGAGCTTTTTCATGAAGGAAAAAATGTGGGAATGGGAACGGGTTGTAAACAAGATAAGTTCTTCGGCGGCGGCGTCCCCCCGTCCGCCATAACTTCAGGCGGAACCTTGGCCCTTCCTTCCTGCCCAGAGCCCAAAGCCCAGAGCCTGCTTTCAGCCTGTAGCCTTGCTCTTTTCCCTCCTGCCGGGCTTGACACCCCCAAGGTTTGTGGGATATATGAAGTCAGCCACCATTACGTGTGGTGCTATGCGCTGTCCCAATTGCGGTTGTCAGGAAGATAAAGTGGTGGATTCACGTGCCTCACGGGAAGGCGCGACCATCCGGCGCCGCCGCGAATGCACCGCCTGTCAGCAACGGTTCACCACTTACGAGGAAATTGAACGCGAGGGGTTGATGGTCCTCAAGCGCGACGGCCGGCACGAGGAATTCTCCCGCGACAAGCTCTTGGCCGGCATCCGCAAGGCCTGTCAAAAGCGCCCCGTCTCCCCCAAGGTCATGGAAGACCTCGTGGACCACATTGTCGCGACGGTCTCCGGCAAGTTCGAAAGCGAAGTGCCGGGCGAATTTGTCGGCACCATGGTTATGGACGGTTTGCGCGCCATTGATGATGTCGCCTACGTGCGCTTTGCCAGCGTTTACCGCCGGTTCCAGGAAGCCACCGATTTTGTGCAGGAGGTCAAAAAACTGGAGGCCAAACAATGATTGCACTCTTAAACGAATGTCTGTTGTTCCAACTTGCCAGCGGGGAGAGCGTCCCCTGCTCGCCCGACATGATTTCGGTCGAGATCATCGGCGGTCACGAGCGTTTGCTGGATCCGGACGTGCTGCGCCACGCCGCCGCCTCCGTCTTCCACTACTTCAAAAACGAGCTGCTCCGTGAATCGGTCACCGTCGGCGAATTTTCCCTTGCCCTGGAAAAGGTGCTGCATCAGCTCGGTTTCGCGTCGCCGGACGAACCGTCCGCCGCCCTCTCCCGCCCGGTCATCGAGTCCGACCTGCGCGTCATCGCCTGCCAGTCGGCCTTCAGCCTCGAGCTGTTTTTCTTCCCCGCCCTGCGCCTGGAACTCCGCAGCCAGTTGCGCCGGTCGCCCCAGGTGTTGCGCTTTCGGGGCCTGCGTGGCTGCGTCAAGCAGATCATCGGCGCCCGCCGCTGGAGCGGCCGTTGCGAACGCCTCCAGCAGCAAATTGTCGGGTTTTTGCGCGCCTGCCTCAACGCCGACCGTCAGCAGGTCCAGTGCGCCCTGGTCGTGGAATGAGCCCAAACCTCCATGAGCAAAACCCTCTTTGAGAAAATCATCGCCCGGGAGATTCCGGCGGCCATTGTTTATGAGGACGACACCGTGCTCGCCTTCCGCGATATCAAGCCGCAGGCCCCCGTGCATGTGTTGATCGTTCCCAAAAAAAACCTCTCCCGCATCGCTGCCGCCGGGGCCGCCGACCAGTCCTTGCTCGGCGACCTCCTGCTCAAAGCCGCCGCCGTCGCGCGCCAACTGGGCCTGGAAACCTCCGGCTACCGGCTCGTCATCAACAACGGTCCCGATGGCGGCGAAACCGTCCCCCACCTGCATTGCCACCTCCTGGGCGGCCGCCCCCTCGCCTGGCCCCCCGGCTGACGGAAATGAACAATCCTCGCCCCTGTGGGCCGGGTCCCCTGACCCGGCGTTACGAGCGCCTCGGCGCGAGCATTGAATGTACTTTCACGCCAGAGCCGGGGTGCGGGCGGGCTTGTCGCGCCACAGCTCCAGCGACGGGGGAAGCGCCAGCGAGGGGCGGGGTGGACATGATTGTTTGCTTTGGTTGTGTAAAGTGAAGCGCTGATTTATGTGGAGTCACCGGTTGGCGGCGCGGACGGCGATCCGGATTGGCCGGGGAGGTTCTCGGTCTGGCCGAATTTTGTTAGAACTCTTTGACGCAAATTTGCCTGTGCGCTATCGTACTGCGGAGCCGGTTGAATGCGCGACGAAACCGGAATGCGCCCGTCCTCGGGCGCAGCAACGTGCGAGCGACGATCACCCTTGAAAAATGGGGAGATATCAGGGCCTGCGGAGCTTGCCGCCGCCGAGGACGATGGCACTCCAGTGTCGCCTATCCCACCGTCCTGGCGGTAACTGCGTGGTTTCGGACGGTAAAATCACCGGTGCCCGATCTCATGCACTGCGAGTTGTTCAACCATAGTTAGGCTGGTTTAACTATGTCAGCTATTCGAGTCATGATTGGTGTGCTGATTGGCGCTTGTATGCTTGCGGGCGAGATAACGGTATTTTGGTGCTTCAGCTTGCCTATGAAGTGGGTGTTCTTTGTGTTTATAATTCCAACGGGACTGGCAGTCGGCTTCTTCCTCCAGATGCAAAGTCGCCAGGCGTTAAAACCCTATTGGAATCGAGCCTGCACGGGCATTCGTTGGAGACGGAGGTTTCCGGCGGCACCGAAGACAGAGATTCGTGAGTTCCTTGATCTGTTCATAGAAGCCTTTATGTTTCGTCAGAGGCGTCGGTTCTGCTTTTTGCCGGACGATAAGGTCCTGGATATTTATCGGGCGCTCTATCCGCCAGGCAGTTTGGCCGACAGTTTGGAATTGGAGACGTTTTGCATGAAGTTGGAGAAGCGATATGGCATTAATTTTGCGACGTCTTGGCCTGAGGACATCACCCTTGGAGAGATTTATGCAAAGACCCACTCCGGGGTGGTCTGACCTTTCGCCGGAGGCGTCCACCGTTGATGGTACGAGTCGGCGGCAGTTCGGCTCAAAAAGAGGTCACCCTTAGTTTGGTTCCCGACAAGCGGTCGCTCATTCCCCCTGCCCATGAACCCTGAATTGCGCGATTGCGCCGGGTCGTGTGGAGTGCGGTCCCGCCGTCGCGGGATCGCCGCTTTTAGATGGAGCGGACAGGTCCGCTCGTTGATAAGGATGAAGATTTGCCAACGGCTGGTTCATGGGCGCAATGCGCGGAAAATTTTCAGGGGTTCTCTCCCCGAGGGAGAGGGCCGTGGTGAGGGGGAACAGATGCCAGCCGCGCCGGATCAACGCCCCTCCGCCTCCGTCAGCAATGCTTGCAGCGCCCGGTGATCCACCTTGCCGGTCCCCAGTTTCGGAATCTCCCGCACCACTTTCACCTCGCGCGGGACGCTGAGATTCGTCAGGCCCCGCGCCTGGATTGCGTCGCGGATTTCCCCCAAAGTCAGTTTCGGTTCGTTGGTCACGGCGATCAGCACTTCGCCCTTGTTCTCATCGGGCCGCGTCACAATGGCGGTCTGGCAGTGCAGCCCGTAATTCGGAAACGCCCCCGCCAGTGCGTCCTCCACCGCCGTGAGGCTCACCATCTCGCCGCTTACTTTGGCGAAGCGCTTCAACCGGCCCAGGATCTGCAGGTAACCGTCGGCATCCAGGCTCACGATGTCGCCCGTGTCGTACCAGCCGCCCAGCGCCTGGAAGTGTGCGTTGGCCTCCGCGTTCAGGTACCCCTTCATCACGTTGGGACCGCGCACCTGCAGCCGCCCGCCCGCCTCCACGCCTTCGACCGGCTCCAGTTTGTATTCCATCCCCGGCAGCAGCCGGCCCACCGACCCATAACGTGGTTCCAGCGGCGTGTTTAAACTCACGCAGGGCGCGCACTCCGTGGCCCCGTAGCCTTCCAAAATCCGCACGCCGAATTTCCGCGACCAGGCCAGCGCCGTGGCTTCCTGCAACTTCTCCGCCGCGGAAAACAAATACCGCAGGCTGCGAAAGTCATACGGATGCGCCTTCCGGGCATAGCCGTTCAGAAACGTGTTCGTGCTGATAAATACCGTGCAGTCGCGCTCGTACAACATGGCCGGCACCTGGCGGTAGCGCAGGGGTGAAGGATGGAGGAAAACAAAAATTCCGCGCACGAGCGGCAGCAAGGTCCCCGCGGTCAGACCGAAGCTGTGAAAGAGGGGCAGGCAGTTGAAAAGCCGGTCGCAGTCCGTTAAATCCGTCACGGCCAGCATCTGCCGGATGTTGGCCAGGAGGTTGCCGTGCGTCAGTTCGACTCCCTTCGGCACGCCCTCCGAGCCGCTGGTAAACACCACCACGGCCGTCGCCCCGGTGGCCGGCGCCGGCCCGCCGGCCGGGCGCCGGTGGAACCGGTGGCGGAGCACGGCGCGGATTTTTTGCCGGCCGGTGATGCCGCCGCGCACGTCTTCGAGACAGATCACTTTCAGGCCCGCTTTCTGAAAGTCCCCGGCGTTCAGCCGCGCGCGTTCCAGAAACGCGCGCGAGGTGATGAGGTGCTTCAGTCCGGCCAATTCCGCGCACGCGAGCATGGTCGGCGTGCCGGCGGAGTAGTTCAGCAGGGCCGGCACCTTGCCCAGGCTCCATAGCGCAAGGATCGTCACCGGGGTCGCGTTGACATTGGGCAACAACACGCCGATGCGTGCGCCGTCCCCCACCGTGTCGCGCAGGCCCTCCGCCAGCACGCCGGCCCCCAGCATCAACTTCCGGTAAGTCAGCGTCTGGAAGGTCGTGTCTTCCAGGATGATGAAGCCGGGCTGTTGGCGGGCGGTTTCCGCCACCGCCGCGAGCACATCCGCCGCGCCGAACGCCATCTCCACCTCGAACTGCTGCCGGACCAGTTGGTCGCGCAGCCAGCCGGTCAGCCGGGCCCGCGCCCGCCCCGCCCCCGGATCCGCCGCTTCCGGCGCCACCAGCACCGCGCTGAAGTGGACGGTCACCGTGGGAAAGCACCTCTTCCAGCCCGGATTGGGCGAAAACGGCAGGCGTTCGGCGCCGCGCAGGTGGGCGGTGATCACTTTCGCCTTCGTTTTGAAAATGAGAAAGCCCGTGCCATCGAAAAGCTTCATCAAGTCCCCGGTGCGCGACAGCCGGCCTTCGGCAAACAGCACCAGCCGCCCGCCGCCTTGCAGAAACTCCGCCATCCGCTTCACCGCGTACGGCGAAGCCGGATCAATGGGCAGGGTGTGGCGGTTGATCATGATCCGCCGGTGCAACCAGCTTGTCTCCGCCGTGAGGCGGGAAGTGACGACCCTCCACCGGTCATCCAGACACACCCAGATAAACAGCCAGTCCAGCCACGAGACGTGATTGGGCACCAACAGCACCGGGCCGGCGACGTTCAGCGCCTCCTGGTTGCAGGCCCGGAACCGGAACAAGACCCGGAGCAGTAAGCGGAAAAAAGTTCTCATGGCTGGGGGAAGGGCCTGCCGGGCGCAAATGCCATCGGAAGTACACCGTTCCGCGGCACCGCCCTGACCATGAAAACAAGTTTAAGGACCGGCCGGGACTTTCCCATGGGGTAAAACCCTACCAGAAAAAATCAAAAAAAGCGCTTGCAAAGTTTTATTCTGAGACTATTGTAGTAACAGATATGGCGAACAACCTCCAGTTCTCGATCGCGGTTCACCTCCTGGCCGGGCTGGCCTGCGGCGGTGAGCCCGACGGGCTGACGTCCGCCCGGCTGGCCCTGAGTGTGAACACCAGCCCCAGCTTCGTCCGGCGCACGCTGGCCCGGCTGTCCAAAGCCGGCCTGGTGGAAACCACCACCGGCCCGGCCGGTTCGTGCCGGCTGGCCCGGGCGCCGAAGCAGATTTCGCTGCTGGATGTTTACCAGGCCGTGGCCGCTCCGAAGGCCTTTGCCATCCACAGCTACGCCGAGCACAAAGCCTGCCCGGTAAGCTGCCACATCAAGGCCGCCCTGGAACACGCCCTGGCCAAAATTCAGGGGGCGATGGAGGCCGGCCTGGCCGGGATCAGCTTGGCGCAGATCGTGTCCGACGTGCGGAAGAAATAAAAAATTTTAAACCTTTCTGTTACTATATGAGTAACAATAAACCAAACCAACCACCAAAAACCATCATGAAAATTCCAACCGCATTCACCCGGCGCCGGACCCCCGGCTTCGTCCGCACTTTCAGCGAAACGGAGGCTGCGGACGGCGGCCCCGCCCTCCCACCGCCGCCCGACGACGCCGAATTGCTGGACAGCTATTCCCGGACCGTCACCCGCGCCGTTGAGAAAGTCGGGCCGGCGGTGGTGAACCTCCGCGTCCGCGGCGTTCAACGCGAAAACCGGTCGGGGCCGGACTCCGGCGGCAGCGGTTCGGGATTCATCATTGCGCCGGACGGCTTCGCGCTCACCAACAGCCATGTCGTCCATGGCGCGGCGGACATTGAAGTCTCGCTGGCGGACGGCCGGGTGTACGACGCCAGTTTGGTGGGCGACGATCCGGAGACCGACCTGGCCGTGATCCGCTTCAATGGGTCCCAGCTTGTCCACGCGCAATTCGGCGATTCAAACGCGGTCCGCGTCGGGCAGATTGCCATTGCCATCGGCAGTCCGTTGGGCTTTCAACAGACGGTGACGGCGGGGGTGGTCAGCGCGCTGGGGCGCACCATGCGCTCGCAATCCGGCCGGTTGATTGACAATGTCATTCAGACCGATGCCGCGTTGAATCCCGGCAACTCCGGCGGCCCGCTGGTCAATGCACGGGGCGAAATCATCGGCGTGAACACCGCGATCATCCTGCCGGCTCAGGGCATCTGCTTTGCCATCGCCAGCAACACCGCCGAATTCGTGACGGCGTGGCTCATCAAGGAAGGCGTCCTCCGCCGCGGTTGGATCGGCGTGGCCGGCCAGAATGCCCCCATTCACCGGCGGGTGGTGGTCTTCCACCACCTGGCGGCCGACACCGGCGTCCTGGTGGCCGGGCTGGAACCTGGCAGTCCCGCGAGCCGGGCCGGTTTGCGCGTGGGGGATGTGATTGTCGCGTTCGGCGGCCGGACCGTGTCCGGCATTGATGAATTGCATCGGTTCCTCACGGCGAAGGTGATTGGCGTCCCTTCGCCCGTCACCGTCCTCCGGCACACGGACAAACTGGAACTCATGGTCATCCCGCAGGAACTGGCCCCCAGCCCTCAACGGAATTAGAGCCGCCCGGCAGTCCAATGCCACCAGGATTTCAAGACCTAAATCTGTGTAAAGACATTGATTTACAATCATTTGCCCTGATTTCAGGCCGTCGCCTGCCCCGGCCCAACGGGCCGTGATCCCTTAGCCCAGCCCAACGGGCTGGGTGGGGTCGCCCCCCGGAGTTCGGCGGTCCCGCAAGGCGGGAGCCGCGATAAAGCGCGTAACCAGTTGATTGCAGATGTGTTTTTAAAGATACGCGCACTGAAATCCAGGTGGCGCCGATTGGCAATCGGCTGTATCGCGGATTGGTAATCTGCCGGCTAGCCGGCGGGTTCACCGCTCCGATCCCCTGCTGACTCACTTTCTATTTATACTTTGGTATTTATAATTTAGCCTTTCCCCGTCGCGCCAAAGTCCCGCCTTGCTGGACGACGGCGAAACTGACCAGACGATGTCATCGCGGACGAGATCGTGTTGGAATCCAATCCACGGCTGCTATGGTCCTTTCAAACTAGGCTTGACAAACCTATAAAATGGAGCCATGCTTCCGCTGGCTTTATAAAGCCAGCGGAAGCATGGCTCCATTCAATATTAATCGCCTTTTTCCAAAATCCAATCTATTGACAACACAGCATCTTCCCCGTATGCTCGCAAGAGCATACGGGGAAGATGCTGTGAATAACAATATGCCGCCAAAACAAGTACCAATGGACCGATGGGAGGTCTTTATGCGAACGTTGGGTGACCGTGTGTCAGCGGCCTCCGAAAAAAATCTGACCGCACGTTGCTGGAAACCCTCCACCCTCCGCCGCGAAATCAGAGCGGTCACCAAATCGAACCAAGCTGTGTTGCGGACAACTTTCCCGCCTGCTCATATGGTTATTGAGCAGCTCAAGCGAATGGGTTGGATACACTCAATCCAAGTGCAAGCTCCGAGCGACGTTGAGTTGGGTGAATTCCTCCTGCTGGACATGGAAGCCGGAAAAGGCGGACCCATTTATCCATTGGAACTTCTTCAGGCTTATCTGCCGGACGGCGTCGTCTGCTATTTTAGTGCCATCAACTATTACGAACTGACCACCCAGGTGGTCATGCATCACCATGTCGCCCGGCTCAACCCGCCGAAAGCTAAAACAAGTTTGACGGCGGTCCGCTCAACGGAATCGGAACCGGCGGCCGCAGCCGTGGAGCGGAATCCGCTCGGGACAGAAATTTTTCATTTTGAGGATATTGGTTATTACCTGAACAAACGCGATGCCTCCCTGGTTCCCGGCCTCCAGCTCCGCGTGGTGTCCCCGCGTTGCTGGCTGCGAATCACCACCCTGGAGCAGACCCTGCTGGATGTGCTGATGCAACCGGTGCGTTGCGGCGGTGAAGCGGTCGCTCTGGAAGCCTGGGAAAACGGGGTCAAGCAAATGGACGCGGATCGCCTGGCCGAACATTTGGCGAAAATACAGCGTGATGATCTTGACCGGCGCGTGGGTGCGGTTCTGGAATTGATCGGCGCGGATTTTGAGGCATCAGCATTGGGGCATCGGCTGAATACAGCCAAAGACCGGTTGTTCACACAGGAGATTTCTGATGTTCCGCTCCTGGCTGGTTTTGAATTCCCGCAGCGGAACAAAACTTGGAAGGTGCGGACTCCGTAACCATCAATTGCCATGAACCGTGAAAGCCGGGAGCATTGGGTCAATGAAATTCTCAATGAGGTTTTTCTGGCGGTGATTGCCTGGGAACCGCTCAAGAACGCCCTGATTTTCAAGGGTGCGCGAATTTTGAGGCTGCATCTGGGGGACAGCCGGCAGTCGTTCGATATTGACAGCGCCGTCTCCCCCGGGTTCGTTGCATCCACTCCCGGCCTCGCCGGGCAGGCAAATTTTTTGGAGGAACAAATTCCACCGGCATTGCGACGCCATTTCGAGCGCCAGAATCCGGTCATGTTCAAGCTGGGCCGGGTGGAGGTTGCTCGCAAACCGCCGAAAGGTCACCAGCGTGGATGGATGGAATGCGTTTCTTTTGCGGGTGGAGGTTCAAGACAGCCGCCTGACTGCAGTCCGTGGCCTGCCAGTCTCGCCTGGTGGATTGCCGGAGACTGGAATCATTCACGGAAAATTGGTCCCAGGCCCGAGAACGCTACGAGACCGATGCGAGCTTGCTGAGTATTCCCTTTGGTGAAGCCGACCACGCACTGAAAACGGTTGTCGGTTTGATTGAGACCGAGGAAAAGGCGGCGGCCACCGGCGACCCCGCCACCACGCAGGAGTTTATCCGCCGGGCGAAAGCGGGCTATTACGAGGCGCTGAAGGCCTTTCCCGACCGGCAGGCCCGCCGCGAATGGAAACGGCGGTTCAAGCAGGAAATGCGCGCGCACCGGGACCGCTGGCGGCATCAATGGCAGGACTGGCAGGACGGCCCGGCCCCCCTGCATCCTGGACTGGGCCTGACCTTGCCGCTGCTCTCCCTGCTGCACGGCGCGGTGAAAATCCTCTGGCTCTGCGCCCTGGTCTCCCTGCTGGCCACCGGCGCCGTCTTCGGCCTGGCGCTCCCGGCGGGCCTGCCGCTGTGGGTGGCGGTGCTGCTCCTGTTTCTTCTGTACGGCATTCTTGCGGGGCCGTTACAGGCCGCGCGCCGCGCGCGTCATTGGGGTCTGGGCCGGGCGCGGCCCTTCTGGGCGCTGATCTTCCTTTTGGACGCCGCGGTCTGGCTCGCGGTGGCCGTCGTCCTGTTCTGTCTGGCCTGCCACTACTTCCCCGAACTGAGCGCCGCCGTGGGGAACCTGCCCGACCTGATGCACAAAGCCCTGGACGACATCCGCAACTGGTGGCCCGCGAAATAATCCGCCCTAAGGATCTCTGGGGCGCTTGACACTGGCCCCGATTGCAAACCGGCCGGAGCGCGGCGTTTACGCCGCTTCACCGTCCGCAAGCAGACAAGCCAATTCGAACCGCTCACCCCCGTTCGCACCTTGAAGCGATCCCGCTTTGCGGGGCCTCGCCCCGGTTTTCGCGCATTCTTGAATCAGCCCTGTGATCTCCGCCATCCACTTTGGTGGGGTCCTAATTTGAAATCAGAGGTTTTTCTTTTGGGTTTTGAATATCAGAAACATAATCCCAAAAATTATCGCCGTTATTACTAACTCAGCCAGCATCGGGCGATTATCAATCATTAATGTTTCGGAAGCTGCATTTGAAGAGGAAAAACCAATTAGCATCCTGATGTTTAAGACAACGTTGAGCAGTATGCAGGAAAACAACGCGATGGCTGCAAGCAGCAAATTTTTTTCTGTTTTTTGTTCATTTCTTGCCTGTTCTCCCCAGCCTTCAAGCATTTCCGCCACCGTCCATGCGCTGCTTTCCACGACCGCCGCTTGGGCCGGGGCCATGCGGATGGCACCATGCGCTTTCACGAAATTATAATGGCAGAAATTCAACGCCACCGCGTCCATAAAATCTCCCAGTTTTTTGCTGAAGGCGTTCGTCAGCCGGGTCAGGCGGCGGCAGTGCATCCGCAGCGCGTGATTCTGCCTTTCAATGTGAGAGGTGCAAATGCGGTCAACGTCGGGCATCCCGGAGATCACGGAATTTCCTTTTTTGCAAACTGGACGTCTTTGAACATTCCGCTTATGCTCACGGTCTGATTTCCACGCCGTCCGACGGTTGCTGGTCAGGCGGTTGCTAATATGATTAAAAACTATTGCTGGTCCTTGCTCCTGGCCGCCGCCCTGCCGGCCGCCGCCGCCGATCTGGCCGCCACCAACGCCCCCGCCGGGACGAACCCCCCCCCCTCCAAAGCCGACCTGGCCGCCCTGCCCGACGCCTCGCACAAGCCCGTCTTGATCACCAACACCGTCGTCATCGCCGGCGAAAGCGTCACCTACTCCGCCGAGACCGGCATGCTCCCGCTGCTCAAACCGGACGGCTCCCTGCGCGCCTCCGTCTTCTACGTCGCTTACACCCGCCTGGGCCGGACCAACAACGCCGCCCGGCCGCTGACCTTCTGCTTCAACGGCGGCCCCGGCTCCTCCTCGGTCTGGCTGCACCTCGGCGCGCTCGGCCCCCGTCGGGTCAAGATGAACCCCGACGGCACCCTGCCCGCCCCGCCCTTTGGCCTGGTGGACAACGAATACTCCATTTTAAACGCCAGCGACCTGGTGTTCATTGACCCCATCGCCACCGGCTTCAGCCGCCCCACCAAAGATGAAAAAGCCGACCAGTTTTTTGGCGATGAAAGCGACCTCAGCGCCATGGGCGAATTCATCCGGCTCTGGACCACGCGGCATGAACGCTGGCTCTCGCCCAAGTATCTGTGCGGGGAAAGCTACGGCGTGTTCCGCGCCGCCGGCCTCGCCGAGCATTTGAATTCCGCCAGCGGCATGTATTTGAACGGCCTCATCCTCGTTTCCGGCGTGCTGGATTTCGGCACCATCTGGGGCCAGACCGGCAACGACCTGCCCTACACCCTCGTCCTGCCCGCCTACACGGCCGCCGCCGAGTTTCATCACAAGCTCCCGCCCGATTTGCAGACCAATCTCCCCGCCGCCCTGGCCGAGGCGCGGACCTTTGCCCGCGGCGACTACCTCTCCGCCCTCCGGCAGGGCGGCGCGCTCCCGGCGGCCGACCGCCAGAAAATTGTCGCGGAACTGGTCCGGCTCACCGGCTTGAAACAACAAGTCATCGAGGACAATAATCTGCGCATTGACGAAGGGGTCTTCCGCAAACAACTGCTGCGCGACCAAGGGTTGATCTTGGGCATATACGACGCTCGCATCACCGGCCGCGATGGCAACCCGGCCTCCAGCTACCCGGGGTTTGACCCCTCCAGCGCGGCCACCCGGGGGCCGTTTGCCGCCGCCATCAACAGCTATGTGCGCACCGAACTCAAATTTGAGGACGATCTGCCCTACGAAATGCTCGCCGGCGTGCAGCCGTGGAATTACGGCGTGCAGAACAACTACGCCAACGCCAGCGACAAACTGGCCGCCGCCATGAACCAGAACCCCTGGTTGCGCGTGCTCGTCCTCGGCGGCGAGCGCGACCTCGTCTGTCCCATCGACACCATGCACCATGCGCTCGACCACATGATCGTGGACGCCAGCTACCGCACCAACATCGTCTACGCCGAATACGAAGCCGGCCACATGATGTACGTCAACCTCCCCGACCTGCGAAAAATGCAGCAGGACCTCGAGCACTTCCTGCAGCCCTAGGAAACCTCTTAAGAAACTGGGGAGCGCACCCGCCTCGGGTGCAGCGGCGGACGCCCTCGTCCGCCGCCGCGAGCGCGCCAGCGCGAGCAGGCACCCGAGTTTCTTCCTAAATCAGCACCTAGAGGGCGTCCCCGCCTTGCCGACTCACCCCCGGCGATACCGCCGGTTGCCAATCCCCCGTCCACTCCTGTCCACATCGTCCCGCCTGCGGATTGACAATCCGCACCATCCCCGCCCTCGCGTCCCGGCGCGTTTTCAAATTCCCTGTCGCGAAGCGCCCCCCGAAAGTAGCCAGCTACGAAATGGCTGGGCTGAACCGGTCCGGTAACCCGATTTCGTCCTGTAAGGACGCTGGAAAATGGAGGCGACGAACCCTGAACCTCCCTCGGAAGGCGATGTGAATCCCATGGAGTGCGGTCCCGCCGTCGTGGGATCCCTGCTTTTAAACGGAGAGGACACGTCCTCTCGTTGATAAGGGTGATTATCGGTTGTCGGTCTTGGGTGCCCCATCCTGACGTCACCCGTTTGGGCGAACAAAACCGCAGACACGGCGTGCCGCGATTGCGGGATGCGCGCCGTCGTCCAATGCCCAACTACTGCACCATTCACAACACTCGCCAACTGGCAATCCAGCGCCACTGACTTTTGCCGACGCACGACCACTGGAACCATGGTATTGCTGTGAGTCTGACGATGATTCTTCCTGGAAGCAGATGGGTGACTAGACGAGGCGCCTGGGGGCGAACGAAAGCAAATGACGAAAACCCAGGTTCGGAGCCGCGCGCACAACGGACGTTCCGGCGGCAGGCAGGCAACCGGATTTACTGATGAGACGCTGGGATGCACGACCAAGCCGGAGTGCGCCCGTCCTCGGGCGCAGCAACGAGAGAATGCCAAAAGGCCTTGGAAAACCAGTACGTCT
>Ga0302320_10011703_pt1 | contig 18527 bp, 18 predicted proteins | sample Bog_T0_3_FD_202130 | JGI IMG/M metagenome (GOLD analysis project Ga0302320, IMG submission 202130) | Peat permafrost microbial communities from Stordalen Mire near Abisko, Sweden - Bog_T0_3 | ecosystem: Environmental > Terrestrial > Soil > Wetlands > Peat | place: Sweden: Abisko, Stordalen Mire...
GAAACCACCGAATCCAGCGCCGAGGCTTGGATTTATATCGCGATGATACGAATTCAGCTCCGCCGACTGGCTTGATTCCTCATCATTCATGAATTTTCAGACGCACTCTAACATACTGATAGGCTCCATAGGTGACTTTTAATTTCTCCATTATTCCATCCAAATCAGTTCGCGGATGAATCCATCGCCAGTTAACGGTTCTCGCTCGCGCGTGATTTGTCCTGGTGGTGTCGCCTTGGACACGACCAGTCCTTACAATTCCTTGAGGGACGAAACTTGGTTGCCGGAATGGAGTGCTGGCCTGATCAAATAAAATGCTAATCCCAGGACAGCACGGAATGGAGACTGCCAAGTTTGGTTCCGGTGATAGAGCATCTTTATATTTGGCAGATGCTCCGTTTTGGATACTGCCTTTGGATACTGTTTGCCTTTTTCGGGCAAATTCCAGCCGACTCGGGAGGAAGTGAAAACTCGAAATAGTCAATGAATACAAGGCCACACGACGTGTGAGGAAATGTGCGGAAATTCATTTTGGACTTAGAAGGCAGATGCTCTATCCAACTGAGCTACGGGCGCAACCGGGTCAACTCTAGTGCGGCGGGCGCGCCGGCGCAAGTTCGGTTGCGCGCAATGAAGCCGGCTTATTTGGAAAAGATTGGCCGTACGCGCTGCGCGAGTAGCTTGTAACCGTCGGCGTTGAAATGCAGTTGGTCCGCCACGAACAGTTCCGGGCGCGGCCGGCCATCCGCGCCGAGCGGCAGGTCGTAGGTCTCGATGTATTTCAAGTGCGGCGTCTGGCGGGCGAAATTTTCCACCAGCCGGTTAAATTCCCTTTCCTGCTCATGCTGCTTCCACCGCGCCGGCGTCGGATTCCACGAGATGAAAACGATTTCCGTGTCGGGCAGTTTCGCGTGAACGGCAGCGACGAATTCTTGGAAATTTGCAAACACCTGCTCCGGCGATTTGCCGGCCGCCAAGTCATTGCCGCCGGCTCGGAAGATAATCATCCGGGGCGCGTAGGGAAAAACGATGCGCGGCGCGAAGTGAGTGGAGTCCGCCACCTCCGAGCCGCCGAAGCCGCGGTTGTAAACCGGCTGGCCGGGAAAATCCTGCGCGAGCGTCGTCCAGCGCCGGATGGTCGAGGAACCGAGGAACTCCACCGCGCCTTTGGGAGGCGGATTCGTGAGGTCGGATTGCTCGAAGGCGGCGATTTCATTTTCCCATTGGGCGAAATTGTGGTTGGTCTCCGTGCCCGCTGCCGGTCGGGATAGGCAGACCAGCAAGGCGGCGGCCAGTGAAATAATTCGGAGTGGCTTCATGCCGCGAGCTTAGGCGCAACGGCGTTCCGGGAAAACAAAATTCATTCGTTTACCGGCCGGCAATTACGCGTAACCGAAGTGGCGCATCGTCTGGTAAACTACCAACGCGGCGACGTAGGCCAGGCCGCTCATGTAGGCGATTTGAAACAGCGGCCATTTCCAACTGTTCGTCTCGCGCCGCACTACGGCCTGCGTGGAAAGACACTGCGCTGCCAGAATGTAAAACACGAGCAGGCTCAAACATGTTGCCGTGGTGAATACCGGCGATCCGTCTGTGCGTTTGGCGTGGCGCAGCGTGTCGTAGAGCGACGTGCGATTGTTGTCGGCGGCATCCTCGCCAACGCCATAGACAATGGCCAGCGTAGAAACGATGACCTCGCGCGCCGCGAACGAACTGACGATGCCGATGCCGATCTGCCAGTCGTAACCGAGTGGCCGGATGACCGGCTCGATGACGTGGCCGATTTTTCCGGCAAAAGAATTTTGCAATGAATATTGCGCCGTCAATCGGTTCGCATTGGCGCGCAATTCATCGGCTTTGGTTTGTTCGCCGGCTTTTTCAAACTGCACTGCCTGCGTCTGCATGGCGACCGCTGTGTCGGGCGGTGAAGATTTTGGGTAATGCGACAGCGCCCACAAAACAAGCGAGATGGCTAGAATGATCGTTCCGGCCTGTTTCACAAAAATTTTTGCGCGGTCAAACGTGTGCAGCAGCGCGGTGCGTATTCCGGGCAGGCGGTAGGGTGGCAGTTCAATCATCAACGGCTTGGTGCCGCCGGGCAAAATCGTGTGTTTGAACAGCAGCGCGCAACCGAGCGCAGCGATGATGCCGATAGCGTAGGCGGACGTGAAAATCAACGCGGCCTTAAGCGGCGAATTCGGAAAAATCAGCGCCGTGACCATCGCGTAAACCGGGATGCGCGCAGAGCAGGTCATCAGCGGCGTGATGAGAATTGTCACCAGGCGGTCGCGCGGATTTTCGATCACGCGCGCGGACATGATGGCGGGAATCGCGCAGGCGTGCGCGGAGAGCATCGGCACGAACGCCTTGCCCGGCAGGCCGAACCGCCGCATCACCTTGTCCATCACAAATGCCGCGCGCGACAAATAGCCGGTGTCTTCGAGCAGCGACAGCGCGAAAAACAGGATGCAGATCTGCGGCAGAAAAATCAGGATGCCGCCGACGCCGGAGATGACGCCGTTCACAATCAGGCTTTGCAAATCGCCCGCCGGCAGCAGTCCGCCGGCCCGGTCGCCCAGAAAGGCAAACAGATGGTCAATCAAATTCATCGGAATTTGGGCCACCCAGAAAATGAGTGCAAAAACCGCCAGCATCACGACCAGGAACACGGCCACACCGATGGAGGGATGAGTGACGATGTCGTCAATCTTTTCCGTCCAGGCCGAACGCCGCGCCAGCGCCGCGTCCATGACCTTCGTGGAAATCTGTTCCGTCCATTCGTAGCGCGCCTGGAACGTGCAGCCGGTGCAACTGCCGCAATCCGGTTTACTGTGCGCCACGGATTCGGGCATCGCGCCGCCAACCAGCCGTGCGAGTTCGCACTTCAACTCCTCAAGGCCAGTTCCGGCGCGTGCGGAAATTGGAATGACGACACAGCCAAGCTCCGCGCGCAATTTTTTTACGTCAATGTGGATGCCGTCGCGTTTGGCCATGTCCATCATGTTCAAGGCGACGATGACCGGGCAGTCGAGATCTAGAAGCTGGCTGACGAGAAAAAGATTCCGTTCGAGATTGGTCGCGTCCACGACCACCAGCGCGGCGTCCGGCGCGGTATGCTCCAATTTTCCCTGCAACGCGTCGGCGGCCAGTTTTTCGTCCGGCGATTTGCTGTCGAGGCTGTAAAGACCGGGCAGGTCAACGACGACAATCTGCTGGCTGGCGAGATGAAGCCGGCCGACTTTGCGTTCAACGGTCGTGCCTGGAAAGTTGGCCGTCTTGGCGCGCAGGCCGGTGAGCGCGTTGAACAAGGTGGTCTTGCCCGCGTTGGGGTTTCCCACCAGCGCGAGCGTGAAGGCGTGATGGTGATGCGCCGCAGCGGAGGGCTCGGCTGGCGTTTCGTGACACGCGCTCATGCGCAATCGGTTTCGCGCAGCGCGCAATGGCCGGGCTGGCAGACTTCCACCTGCACGTTGGCCGCGAGCGCGGCGGAAATGCCCAGCCGCGAGCCGAAAACTTTCAGGATGAGCGGGTCGCCCATTTTGACCAGTTCCACGCGGCGGCCAAGGCACACGCCAAGCGTCTTGAGGCGCTGCATTTCCTCGTCGTCGGTCGCGATCTGGCGGACGACGGCGCAGACACGCGGCGGAAGCAGATCCAGCCGGACGAGTCCGGGTGCGGTTTGATTAGCGGTAGTCACAACCTGGTTAAAATAAACTGTCCAACCCGCAAGTCAACCCGGGTGCATCGACAGGCTGACGCCAGCAAGCGAAACTTATTTTTCATCCGGCTTCAGGATAACCGACACCCGGCCATCGGGCTGCCGGTTGCTTGCGATTTTCTGTCGGTAAATTGCGGCGGAATAATGCCGGTATTTCGCCCGAGAACTGTGCTCGCGACCTTTTGTTGAAAAACTTAACCATATCCGGCAAACTGTCTGCATGAAACTGACAAATCTGCGCGCGCGGTTGCCGGTTGCTGTTCAGCTGGGCGGTTGCAAAAAATTGAAACCGTTGCCGCGCCGCCGTCCGATGATGATTCGATTTGGCGGAATTTTATACAAATCTGGCGGTTGCGGTGTCTATCCAGTAAAAGCTCGGACGGCGATTTGAAAAGATCGCGGCCGCCGGGCAAATTATTTTTCATTTTATGAAACTGACAAAACTTCTCGCACTGCTTCTGGTTGCCATTCTGCTGGCCGGCTGCAAAAAACCTGAAGCGAACACCGCGCCAAAGTCCATTGACGACATCCTGCCCAAGCAGGCGCAGCCGAAATTGCCGACGATGAAAATTTATCTCGGCGCGGAAACGCTTGATGCCGAACTGGCCCTGACCATTGAACAGATCCAGACCGGCATGATGTTCCGCACCAACATTCAGGATTCGGATTCGATGCTGTTTGATTTGCGCATTCCGCAGCGCGCGAACTTCTGGATGAAAAATTGTCCCGAATCCATTTCCGCCGCCTACATCACACCGGACGGTATCATTGCGGAAATCCATCACCTCGAAAAGAATGACACCAACGGCGTGGTCGCCGCGACGGACAATATCCGCTTCGTTTTGGAGACCAGCGACGGCTGGTTCGCGCGGCACAACGTGAACACCGGCATGGTCATTCGCACGGAACGAGGTGCGCTGGCGGACACATTTCTGCGGAGATAATTTTGTTGTGCGGAATGGCTAGGCTAGATTCACCGTTTTGCCGGTCTTGGCCGCTTCATAAATCGCCATCATGATTTTCACGTCGCGCTGGCCTTCCTCGCCGGGAACTTTTGTCGGCTGGTTGTTCAAGATGCACTGCGCAAAATCGTCCATTTCAGCGGCAAACTGGTCAATGGCTGGGAAATGGATCTGTTCGCCGTCGCTGCGGCGGCCGCGGATACCGTCATAATAATAAGCCGGGGCCAGCTCGAACCAGCCATTGTCGGCTGATGCCCGGAAGCTGCCGATGCCCGGAACTTTATATGTCGCGCTGCCATGCGCGAGCACGCCGCTGGGAAATTTCAACTGCCACACGATGGATTCCTCGACGTCCTTGAACTTCACCGGATCGGTCACGGTCGTGAGCGCGGAAACGCAGACCGGTTCCTCGCCGGAAATATAGCGCATCGCTTGGAGCGCATAAATGCCCACGTCCATCAGCGGTCCGCCGCCGGCCAGCGCGCGATTGAGCCGCCATTGTGCCGGATCGCCGATGGGAAAACCAAAGCCGGCGTCAATGATTTTTAAATCGCCGAAAACTTTTTCGCGCGCGAGGCGGACACATTCCAGGTTGTTCGGCTCAAAATGCAGCCGGTAACCGATGGCGAGCTGCCGTCCGGCCTGCTGGCACGCGTCAATCATCTGCTGGCATTTTTCGACCGATACCTCCATCGGCTTTTCGCACAGGATGTGCTTGCCAGCCTTCGCCGCCTTGATCGCGTGGTTCGCGTGCAGCGCGTTGGGCGTGACGACATAGACGACATCAATGTCCGGATTGTCCGCCAGTTTTTCCATCGTGTCGTAGCTATAGATGTTTTTGTCGGGAATGCCGTATTGCGCCTTCCAATGCTCGGCTTTCGCGGGTGTGCCGGTGATGATGCCGGCTAGTTTGCAGAACTTGGTTTTCTGCAACGCCGGCGCGATTTGATAGGTGCTCAAATTGCCGAGGCCGGCGAGCGCGAAGTTGATTTTCCGGCCCGGCTCGGCCGCACGGGCGCACGAGGACAGGCCGCCGATGAACGGCAGGCTGGCGGCGGCAAGGGCGGTGGTCTTGAGAAAATCCCGGCGGGAGTGGAAACTGGCTTTCATGACGCGAGTCTATTGGCAACCATGGCCGCAGCACAATCTGGAAAAAACCAACCGCCGGCCGGCATGTCCGCGCAACACGCCGGTCAACTTTCCACAAATCGCCGGTTATCCCGCGTTTGACTATTGAAGGCCGATTCATTAACGTCGCTGTTCGTTACAGCAACAATCATCCATCAAATTTTATGGCCGCCAAATCTGACAAATCCCTCGAAAAATCCGCCGTTGAAACCAAAGCCGCCGCAACCCGCGATCGCGATCTCGATGCCGCGATTTCCTCCATCACCAAAGCCTACGGCGAAGGCAGCATCATGCGCCTGGGCGATGCACGGGCGCAGGTGAAAATCGAGGTCATCCCGACCGGTGGCCTCGCGATTGACCTCGCGCTGGGTGTCGGCGGTATTCCGCGCGGGCGCGTCGTGGAAATTTACGGCCCGGAATCTTCCGGCAAAACCACATTGATGCTCCACGTCATCGCCAACGCGCAAAAGGCAGGCGGACTTGCGGCGTTCATTGATGCGGAACACGCGCTCGACCCCGGCTACGCAAAAAAACTTGGCGTTAATCTGGACGATTTGCTCGTGTCGCAGCCGGATTCTGGCGAAGAGGCGCTGACGATTTGCGAAACGCTCGCGCGCTCGAACGCGCTGGATGTGATCGTGATTGATTCCGTCGCCGCGCTGGTGCCGAAGGCCGAACTCGACGGCGAAATGGGCATGGCCACGATGGGTATGCAGGCGCGCCTGATGTCGCAGGCGTTGCGCAAGCTCACCGCGATTCTCGCCAAGTCCAAGACGACTTGCATTTTCACAAACCAGTTGCGCGAAAAAGTCGGCGTGATGTTCGGTAGCCCCGAAACCACGCCCGGCGGCAAGGCGCTGAAGTTTTACGCCAGCGTGCGCCTGGACATCCGCCGCAAGGATCAGCTCAAGGACGCCGCCGGCAATGTTTATGGCAACCACACGCGTGTCAAGGTCGTGAAAAACAAGGTCGCGCCGCCGTTCGCCGAAGCTGAGTTCGACATCATCTACAACCACGGCATTGACAAGGAAGGCAGCATTCTCGACGTGGGCATCGAGTGCGGCGCGGTGGATAAAAAAGGCGCGTGGCTGCAATTCGACGGCGCGCTCATCGGCCAGGGCCGGGACGCGGCGAAAAAGGCACTGGAGGAAAAACCCGAGCTCGCAAAGAAAATCGTGGACGCCATCATGGCCAAACGCGCGGCAGCGGCTGACGCGGCGGCCGCAAAATAACAAATCAGAATAATTCTTTGTGCGTTCCTGCGGCTGGCTTTTCTGACCAGATATATTCTGGGCAATTCGGAAAAGGCCAATCATGGATAAAGAAACCATAATAAAGATCATCCTTCCGAGTTTGGGAGGGCTTTTAATCATTGATTCATTTTGGTGGTTCGATAGACGCTTAACTGACCTGGTTAATAGAAAGTTGAAAAATAAAGTTTTCAACACAGAGAAAAATTCAGCTTTTCTCTTGATGTGGCTTAATAATGTCAAGGGGCGGAAATGCATGGGCGCTCGCAAAGCCAGAATCACCGGCTCACCGGACAAGGCCCACATTTCTACTAGTCACATGGAACGCCAGAATCTTTCAATGCGACGAATGGGAATGCGGCGTTTTACTCGCCTGACAAATGCGTTCAGCAAGAAAGTTGAGAATCAAGAACACATGGTTGCACTTTATTTCACTACCGCAAATTGACCATTCTTGACTCAACCTGCTTGATCCACGATGATGAGGCTCCGGGCGGGTTTCAAACCCCGCACGGCGCACTATTTTTAAATCTTCGCGCCAATGAGGTTTGGCATGTGTCATTGGCCGAAAATGATTTTATGAGCACCGCCACCCAACTGGACCAACTCAAGCAGTTCACGGTCGTCGTCGCCGACACCGGCGATTTCACGTCGCTGAAACAATTCGCGCCGCGCGACGCCACCACGAATCCGTCGCTAATTCTCAAGGCCGCGCAGATGCCGGAATACCAGTTCATCGTGGACAAGGCCATCGCCGATAATAAGTCAAAATTCGCCGGACAAGAACTGCTCGCGCATGTCCTCGACGACCTGACGATATTGTTCGGCTTGGAAATTTTGAAGATCGTCCCCGGTCGCGTCTCGACCGAGACCGATGCCAACATGTCGTTCGACACCGACGCGCTCGTGGCCAAGGGCCGGCATTTCATCGAGCTTTACCAAAAGCACGGCATCGGGCGCGAACGCATCCTCATCAAAATCGCCTCGACGTGGGAAGGCATCCGCGCGGCGGAAATCCTCCAGCGCGACGGCATCAACTGCAATCTCACCCTGCTCTTCTCGCTCGCGCAGGCGGTCGCGTGCGCGGAGGCGAAGGTGAAGCTCATTTCGCCGTTCGTCGGCCGCATCATGGACTGGTATAAAGTGAAGGAGAAAAAAGATTTTGCGCCCGCCGAAGATCCCGGCGTGCTGTCGGTGAAGGAGATTTACTCCTACTACAAAAAATTCGGCCACGCCACCGAGGTGATGGGCGCGAGCTTCCGCAACGCCGGCGAAATCCAGGAACTGGCCGGCTGCGATCTGCTAACCATCAGCCCGAACCTCCTCGCGGAACTTCAGAAAAACACAGTGCTGCTCGCTCGGAAATTAAGTCCCGAAATCGCGCGCGAAAGCAAAATCGAGAAACTGCCGCTGGACGAAAAGAAATTCCGCTGGCTGCTCAACGAAAATGCAATGGCCACGGAAAAAACCGCTGAAGGCATCCGCCTCTTCAATGCCGACGCGCAGAAATTGGCGCAGTTTGTCGGGGCCAAGTTGAAGTGACGGGTGTTTAAGTGTTCGACTTCTGGGCCGGTTTAATTATTGTTTAAGCATGGATTCGGAAGAGCGCGAAATTTTTCACTTTCTACAGACTTGGGGCGATCAGTTTGTCGGCAGCAAGGAGATTGCCCGGCGGGCGAGCACCAAAAAAAAATTCAACGACAACCCCGAGTGGGCCAAGCCGCTGCTTTCCCGCATGCAGGAGCGCGGGGTGCTGGAGAGCAACGCGCTCGGACAATATCGCATCAAGCCGATGGCTCATAAGGGCAAGGACAAACGCTGGGTTGCGCCGGACATTGCCAAAATTCTTCAGGAAAATGGCGTGCAGGTTGAAGGTGTCGTGGAAACCGGGACGGATGAATACTACGAGGGATTGTAGCCGCTCGCTGGTTTCGCCCGGCCGCCGGATTGATCCTGACTGTGCCGCCGCGTTTCGACCGAGTGTTTATGATTGCCGCCTTTCTGACCACGCTGCTGTTCGCCATGTCCGCGATGTGCGGCCACCACACGTCCACGAAAATTGGCGGCGTGGAGGCAAACTTCTGGCGCATTGCCCTGGCCACTATTTTCCTCACGGTTTGGGCGAACACCTGGGGCACTGGCTTCGCCGGCGCGCCGGGCTGGTTCATGTTGAGCGGCTTCTTCGGCATCGGGCTCGGTGACAGCGCATATTTTCAGGCGCTCCCGCGCCTCGGCAGCCGCCGCACTGTGTTGCTCACGCAATGTTTCACCGCGCCGTTCGCCGCACTCATCGAATGGCTCTGGCTCGGCTCGAAATTAAATCTGCCGGAAATTTTTTGTATTGCCGTCATCCTGACCGGCGTCGCCATCGCGCTGGCACCCGGCGATCATCGGTACAACGAGCCGCGTGAATTGAAGATCGGCGTGCTGGCCTGCGTGTTTAGCGCGGTCGGCGGCGCGATTGGCGCGGTGATCATCCGCAAGGCCTTTGCCGTCGCCCACGCCGCTGGCGTTCATCCGGATGCTGGCACAACCGGCTATCAGCGCCTGCTCGGCGGTATTTTGTTTCCGGCCATCACTCTGCTGGTTTTCAAATGGCGCTCCGCGCAGGCGCACGGCGGAATGTTCCAGGAAAAATCCCTGACCGTGTCGCGTGAAAAATGGCGGTTCATCTGGCCGTGGGTGCTGGCGAATGCGCTCGCCGGACAAACACTCGGCGTGACCTGCATGCAATGGGCGCTCGAACAGACGAATGCCGCCATCGTCGCCTCCATCATCGCGCTCACGCCGATTTTCCTGCTGCCGATGACGCGCGTTTTCGAGGGCGAGAAAATCGGCACTCGCTCGCTCATCGGCGCGCTTGTCGCCGTCGGCGGTGTGATTGGGCTGACTTTTTTCCGGTAATCCTTTTGCCACCGAGGCGCCCAGCCACAGAGAAAAGCCTTTGCCTGAATTTTAGACTCTGCGTCTCGGTGTCTCTGTGGCAGTTTTTCACAAATGAATTCCGAACTGCAAACTGCGGTCGAAACGCTCGGACTCGAAAAATTCCGCCGCCATATTTTCCTATGCGCCGACGCGACGGAGCCAAAATGCTGTGCCCGCGAAACAAGCCTCGTGGCGTGGAAATTTTTGAAGCGGCGGTTGAAGGAATTGAATCTCATCGGCATGGAACCGCAGATCTTTCGCACCAAGGCCAATTGCTTGCGCGTCTGCGTGCGCGGGCCGGTGGCGGTGGTTTATCCCGAGGGCGTCTGGTATCACAGTTGTTCGCCGGTAGTATTGGAGCGCATCATTCAGGAACATCTGATCGGCGGCAAAATCGTCGCTGAATTTACCTTCGCCATAAATCCGCTGATGAAATCGAAGTAATTTTTCCTCGACGTATAAGATTTTTTGCCACAGGCTGCTTCACATTCCCGGAAGGAATCATACATGGCAAAACTTCTGGTCAAAACCGAAGGACTCGGGCTGCCGGCGCTGGATTTGCGACTCGGTGTGAACCGGGTTGGCCGCGACCCGGAATGCGAATTCTGCCTCGATCACCCGACCATTTCCTCTTTGCATTGTGAACTGGCCTTGTCCGACGACGGCGTTTATGTGCGTGACTGCCAGTCCACCAACGGAACTTTCATCAACGGCAAACCCGTTTTGGAGGACTGGCTGGATCCAGGTCAGACCTTGCGGCTGGGCGACGTGGAACTGTTCGTCGAATCCACCAACGCCAACATTGCCATCCCGAAGTATGAACGCCCGCGTCAGGTTCTGCCGCCGCCGGTGGTCCGGCCCGACGGCGTCGTCACCTGCCGGCGGCACGCCGAAACGGCGGCGACCTTTCGTTGCCCGGCCTGCAAAGAGTTGATGTGCAATGCCTGCATCCATGTCTTGCGGCGCCGGGGCGGTCCGCCACATTTTCTGTGCATTATTTGCAGCCAAGAATGCGATCCGATCCGGGTCGAGCAGCCCAAAAAGAAAAAGGGCTTTTTCGGCATGTTGCAGGACACGGTGAAACTGAAGTTCAAGCATCCGTTCGGGGGCGCCGAAAAATAGTCTTCCGGCCCGCCGTTCAAAACCGCTCGACCATTTTTTCCAGCGCCATCAGCCACTGCGGGTGCTCGTTCATGCACGGGATCAGCGTCAGGTTCTCACCGCCCGCCGCCAAAAAAGTTTCGCGCCCGCGGATGCCGATTTCTTCAATCGTCTCCAGGCAGTCTGAGACAAACGCCGGGCAGATCACCAGCAGCTTCTTGATGCCGCGCGCGGGAAATTTCTCAATCTCCATGTCTGAATAGGGTTTCAACCACGGCTCCTTGCCGAGCCGCGACTGGAACGCGACCGAATATTTTTCCTTCGGCACACCAGCCTTCGCGACGAATGCCGCAACGGTTTTGAAACATTGCGCACGGTAGCACGTCGCGTGCGCCGGGCTGGCGACTTCGCAGCAGTTTTCGACTTTGAGACAATGGCAGCCGGTCGGATCGGCTTTGCGGAGATGCCGCTCTGGAATGCCGTGAAAGCTGAAGAGCAGATGGTCGTAGCCGGCGTCCAGATGGTTTTTTGCGCTCGCCACCAGTGCCGCAATGTATTCGGGCATGTCAAAATACGGCTGCTGGATTTCCACCTTGATCTGCGGCGTCCAGCGGCCCGCGAGTTCCTTCACGCGCTCGGCAGCGGTTTCAAAGCTCGACATGGCGAAATGCGGGAACAACGGAATGACGAGCAGTTGCGTGACCTGCCGCTCCGCCAATTTTCTCAACGCGCTTAAGATGGACGGATTCTGGTAGCGCATCGCCAGTTCCACCGGCACGGTCACGCGCGCCTGCAATTTGTCCCGCACACGGCGGCTCGTGACGACCAGCGGCGAGCCGGCCGGCGTCCAAATTTTCTCATAGGCGTGCGCCGACTCCTTCGGGCGCGTCGGCAAGATGGCGAAATTCACAACACAGAAGCGCACCGGCCACGGCGCGTCCAGCACGCGGCCGTCCATGAGAAATTCGCGCAGGTATTTCCGCACGTCGGGAACCGACGGCGAGTCCGGCGAACCAAGATTGACCAGCAAGACACCTTTGCTCATTCCCGAAATTTAACCACAAACCGCAAAAAACAAAATCGAAGATTTGCAAGTTCCCCGCCACCCGTCCATTTTGTGCGGGTGGAACTGACCGCTTCAGAAATCCGTGTCGCCGTCAAAGCTGCGCTCGCCGAGGACATCGGCGGCGGCGACGTGACGACGCTCGCCACCGTGCCGAAAAGCCTGGCGTTCGTCACCGTCCTGCGCGCGCGCGAACCGCTCGTCGTCGCCGGACTTGATTTTGCCAGGGCCGCCTTCAGCCAGCTTTCGTGGTCGGTCAAAATTGAAAATCTGGTTCACGATGGCACCCACGTTGCGCGCGGCGAAAACCTGCTGCGCATCTCCGGTTCCGCCCGCGCGATTTTGAGCGCCGAGCGCGTGGCGCTGAATTTTGTGCAGCACCTTTCCGGCATCGCCACGCTCACCGCGCAGTTTGTGGCCGCCGTCAAGGGCACGCGCGCGCAAATTCTCGACACGCGCAAAACGACGCCCGGCTGGCGGCGGTTTGAAAAATATGCCGTGGCCTGCGGCGGCGGAAAAAATCATCGCATCGGCTTGTTCGACATGGTGCTCATCAAGGACAATCATCTCGCCGCGTTGCGAAACGAAAAGCCGAATGCCGTGGCTGCGGCGATCCAGCAGGCGCGCAAAAAATATCCGAAGCTGAAAATCGAGGTCGAAGCCGACACGCTGGAGCAGGTCGCGCAGGCCGCCGACGCCGGCGCGGACATCATCCTGCTCGACAACATGAGCGTGGAGCAGATGCGGTCGGCGGTGAAAATCGCCAAGGGCCGCGCGAAGACCGAGGCCAGCGGTGGCGTGAACCTCGATACTGTCCGCGCCATCGCCGGCAGCGGCGTGGATTTCATTTCCGTCGGCGCGCTCACGCATTCCGCGCGCGCGGTGGACATCGGTTTGGATTTTGAAGAATGAATTTTAATCGTCCGCGTTCTCTTCCCTCGTCCTCGAAAACCAGTTCGATTACGAGAACGAGGACGAAGACGAGGACGAACAGAAAATGACCACCGACGCCAAAATTCTTTCCGCGTTGCGCGCCAATCCCGACGGCGTGTCCGGTGCCGGGCTGGCGGAGCAATTGAAAATCAGCCGCGCGGCGGTCTGGTCACGCATTGAGGAGTTGCGCAAAGTAGGTTTTAACATCGAGGCTGGCCCGCACTTCGGCTACCGGCTCGTGGACGAACCGGACGCACTGTTCGCCGATGATTTGCTCGCGCGCCTCGGCAAAACCAAAGTCGTCGGCCGCGACATCCAGGTTTTCGAGCAGACGACCTCCACGAACGACGTGATTGAAATGCTCGCGCGCGACGGTGTGCCGGAAGGCGCCGTCGTTTTCGCCGAATCCCAAACCAAGGGCCGCGGCCGGCTCGGCCGGAAATGGATGTCGCCGACGCACAAGGGACTTTGGTTTTCCATTTTGTTGCGGCCGGAGTTGCGGCCGCAGGAAGCCACGCAGTTGACCGTCGCCTCGGCCACGGCGTTGCGCCGCGCCATCAAAACCGTCACCGGCCTGTCGGCGGAAATCAAGTGGCCGAACGATCTGCTCATCGGCGAAAAAAAAGTCATTGGCATTCTTACCGAGATGAGCGCGGAAGTGGACCGCGTGCGCCACGTCATCCTCGGCATCGGCGTGGACGTGAATCAGGATGCGGCGGAATTTCCCGTGGAACTGCGGAAAATCGCCACGTCGTTGAGAATTGAATCTGGCAAGGAGATTTCCCGCGCGGAAATGGCGACAGAAATCCTGAGCGAACTGGATTTTGATTATGCGCGGATTTGTAGCGGCAAATTTTCTACCGTCGCCGACGAATGGGAAGCCGGCTGCGCGACCATCGGCAAAAATGTTTCGGTGCAGATGGGCACGCGGCAGATTCGCGGTCGCGCCGAGGCGCTCGACGACGACGGCGCGCTGCTCGTCCGCACGGAACATGGCCACCTGGAACGCATCATCGGTGGAGACGTCACCCTGGAAAAATGATTTTACTCTTCGACATCGGCAATACGCACACGCATCTCGGCTTGGCGGACGACCGGCGCGTGTTGAAACAGGCAAACATCCCGACGCTGACCTGGTTTGGCGGCGGTGCCGCAGCGCTGATAAAAGAGTTTTCCGGTGAAAATAAAATTACCGGCGCGGTTCTGTGCAGCGTCGTGCCGCGCGCGACACCACGCGTGCAAAAGACCATTCGTTCAGCGTGGAAAATTTCGGCGCTGGAACTCAACGCGCGGACGGTTTCCGGTGTCGGCATTGATTATCCCAAGCCGACTTCCATCGGCCCGGACCGGCTGGCGAACGCGGTGGCTGCGCGCCAGCGTTTCGGCGCGCCGGTGGTGGTGGTGGATTTTGGCACGGCGGTCACGTTTGACGTGGTGGATGCGCGCGGAAATTACATTGGCGGCATTATCGCGCCGGGGCTGGCGGCGATGACGGATTATCTGCACGAAAAGACGGCGCTGCTGCCAAAGATTGAAATTCGCGAGATCAAATCCGCCGTCGGCAAAAGCACCGAGGAGGCGATGCTGGTCGGCGCGGTGCATGGTTATCGCGGCCTGGTGCGGGAATTGATTGCGGAACTGAAGCGCGAGTTGCGCGTTAAGAAGTTGCCGGTTGTGGCGACGGGCGGATATGCGAAATTGATAGCGGCGAAGCTGCCGGAAATTTCCGCCGTCGCCCCGGATCTGACGCTCGAAGGCCTGCGGCTGGAACGGCAACATCAGGTTGCCCGCCCGCATTTGAAGCCAGCATCCAATTCTTAAGGCCGCCATGACCGCAAAGAAAAAAATCCTGGTGGTGGACGACGAGCCGCAAGTTTGCGAGGCGATTGCAATGATGTTGTCGTTTCATGGCTACGAAGTGGTCATCGCCGGCGGCGGCAACGCGGCGCTCACCTTGTTTGCCCAAGACAAGTTTGACATCGTGACCACCGATTACATGATGCCAGAGATGAACGGGATGGAACTGGCGCTGGCGATCAAGGCGAAAGCGCCGGATCAGCCGGTCATTATGATCACCGCCCACGCCGACCTGCTGAACGCGTCCGCCGTTCCGCTGACCGGAGTGGATGAGGTGCTCAGTAAACCGTTTCGGTTCGGCGATCTCCAGGCCGCCATCCAAAAGGCGATGGCCCGTTGATTGAACGCCGTTGTTTTTGCGTCATGCGGCAACCAGGCGACAAACTCCGCAATTGCCCGCCGCTGATTTTCCGCCAATAATGTCCGCTCTATGGCCAGCAGTCGCCGACAATATCCGTTTCATTTGATCGAACCCAAGTGGCAGCAAACCTGGGAGCAACAACAGGCATTCCGCGCGTTTAATCCGAACGAGGAAATTCCCGCGAGCCATCCGTTCGCGCAACGCCATAAACTTTCCGGCAAGGTGGCCGCAACGCAGTTGCCCGAAAAGTTTTACATCCTCGACATGTTTCCGTATCCGAGCGGCGCGGGCCTGCACGTCGGGCATCCGGAAGGTTACACGGCTACGGACATTCTCGCCCGTTACCGCCGCGCGTGTGGCTTCAACGTGTTGCATCCGATGGGCTGGGATTCCTTCGGCCTGCCCGCCGAGCAATACGCCGTCAAGACCGGCCAGCATCCGCGCGTGACGACGGAGGCGAACATCGCCAACTTCACGCGCCAGATCAAAAGCCTCGGCTTCAGCTACGACTGGTCGCGCGAACTCGCCACCACGGACGTGGAATATTTCAAGTGGACGCAGTGGATTTTCCTCAAGCTTTACAACTCGTGGTTCAATCCCGAAACGAACAAGGCTGAACCGATTAGCCGTTTGGTATATCCGAAGGAATTGGAATTGGCGGATTGGGCTAAATCGAAAACGGCACAGGCTGGCGAGATTTTGGATGATCCGAAAAAGTTGGACGCTGAAACCTTGAAGCTTTGGAACAAGCGCCGCGAGTATCGTGATTCCAAGCGTCTCGCCTACGTCAGCGAAGCCCCGGTGAACTGGTGCCCCGAACTCGGCACCGTGCTTGCGAACGAGGAAGTCATTGACGGCAAGAGCGAAGTCGGCGGCTTTCCGGTCATCCGCAAGCCGATGCGCCAATGGATGCTCCGCATCACCGCCTACGCCGAGAAACTGCTGGCCGATCTCGACACGATTGACTGGACCGATTCGCTCAAGGAGATGCAGCGGAACTGGATTGGCCGCAGCGAAGGCGCGGAAGTGGATTTCAAAGTCGCCGATTCAAATGAAACGATTCGCGTTTTCACCACGCGGCCTGACACTTTGTTTGGCGCGACTTACATGGTGCTCGCGCCGGAAAATAAATTGGTCGATCAAATCATGCCTTCGGCGTGGCCGAGTGAAACTCCGGTCAATTGGAAAGGTGGATTGGTCAATCAATCTTCAACTCCGGCCAATCAGAGTTCAACTTCGATTAAGCAAAGTTCAACTCTGGACGATAAGAGTCCGGCTGCGGTTGCCAAGAATTCAATTTTCATTGCTCCGAGTGAAGGTTTTGCCAATCCGAGTGAAGCCATTGCCGCCTATCGGGCGTTTGCGGCCGGCAAAAGTGATCTGGAGCGCACGGAATTGGCCAAAGAGAAGAGCGGCATCTTCACCGGCGCTTACGCCATTAATCCCGTCAACGGCGAGAAGATTCCCATCTGGATTGCCGACTACGTTCTCGCCAGCTACGGCACTGGCGCAATCATGGCTGTGCCAGCTCATGACACGCGCGACTTTGAGTTCGCACTGAAATTCACTCTGCCCGTCATCCAAGTCGTTCAGCCAAATGATGCGAAAACGGATTGGCAAGGTTTCACGGATGAGGGCGTGACCGTAAATTCCGGTTTTCTTAACGGTCTGCCCACCACCGAAGCCAAAAGGAAAATCTCCGCCTGGCTTGAAGAAAAGAACCTCGGCAAGAAAACCATCAATTACAAACTGCGCGACTGGCTGTTCAGCCGGCAGCGTTATTGGGGCGAGCCGTTCCCGATCATTTGGAAAAAGGACGCCGCCGGAAATCTGTATCACGAAGCGTTGCCGGAAAGTGCGTTGCCGCTGCTGCCGCCGGTGCTCGAAGATTACAAGCCGACCGCCGATGGCCAGCCGCCGCTCGCCCGCGCGAAGGATTGGCTGAATCTGCCCGATGGTTCCGTGCGCGAAACAAACACCATGCCGCAATGGGCCGGCTCGTGCTGGTATTATCTCCGCTACACGGACGCGAAGAACGCAGAGTCGTTTGTCGGCAATGACGCGGACAACTATTGGATGGCGTCGAATGGCAAGGCGGTGGGCGTAGATTTATATGTCGGCGGCACGGAACACGCCGTTCTCCATCTCCTTTACGCGCGGTTCTGGCACAAGGTTTTATTTGATCTGGGTTTTGTTTCCACGCCGGAACCGTTTTACAAGTTAGTCAACCAAGGCCTGATTCTCGGCGAAGACGGACAGAAGATGTCGAAATCGCGCGGCAACGTGGTGAACCCCGACGATGTGTTGGTGGAATACGGCGCGGATGCGTTCCGGCTTTACGAGATGTTTATGGGGCCGTTGCAAGACACGAAGCCCTGGAACACCAAGGGCGTCGAGGGCGTGTATCGTTTTCTCGGCCGCGTCTGGCGCTTGTTCGTGGATGAAAAATCCGAGACGGCGTTTGAGCAGGCGGAAACATTGGCCACAGAGGCACAGATTCACGGAGAATTATTGGATTTGATTTTGTTGAATGGGGAAATCACCAATCAGGACGCCACGCCCGCGCAACTCAAGGCGTTGCACGTGTGCATCAAGAAGGTCACCGAAGATCTGGACGGCATGCGTTTTAACACGGCCATTTCCGCGATGATGGTTTTCATCAACGAAGCGATGACGTGGCAGACGAAGCCATTATCCGTGATGAAGACCTTTCTCCAACTGCTCGCACCGTTCGCGCCGCACGTCGCGGAAGAGTTGTGGGCACGGCTGCACGCCACTTTCGGCCAAACTGCGCCGTCGCTCGCCTACGCGCCGTGGCCGAAGTTTGATGCGACCGTGCTGGTCGAGAGCGAGATTGAAATTCCGGTGCAGGTGAACGGCAAGTTCCGCGACACCATCAAGGTGGCGGTGGACGCCGACAACGCGACGATCGAGGAGGCGGCGAAGGCGTCCGAGACGGTGCAGCCGTTCATCGCCGGCAAAACGATTAGGAAAGTCATCATCGTGCCCAAGCGTATGGTGAATTTGATTGTGGGTTAAATTGAAGATTTTGTCGCGCTAAAGAGGCGAAGGCGGCGAAGGAAGAAAAGATTTTTCCTTCGCTAGAGCATATTAAATAAAACTATAGCCGTTTTGTTTGGGGTGTGGCAGACTCTGGAGATGAAGACCATCTCGTTAGACTTGCGCGAACGGATTTTGGCGGCCTACGATGCTGACGGGGACACGCGCG
>Ga0302320_10011705_pt1 | contig 18524 bp, 18 predicted proteins | sample Bog_T0_3_FD_202130 | JGI IMG/M metagenome (GOLD analysis project Ga0302320, IMG submission 202130) | Peat permafrost microbial communities from Stordalen Mire near Abisko, Sweden - Bog_T0_3 | ecosystem: Environmental > Terrestrial > Soil > Wetlands > Peat | place: Sweden: Abisko, Stordalen Mire...
TCCCCAATTTTGCCTTAAGCGCGGCGGCAGTGCCTTCAAAGCCATAGGCTGGGCCGATGCGCTGCTGGAATTTGCTGGCGGTGGCCAGTCCGCCGGTCAGCACCGGTTCGAAACCCGCATCGCGCACCAGTTCTTCGGCCACGCCCACAGCCTCGGCATCGTCGCCCGCGATGGGAATGGCCATTTTGGGATCAGGCCGGTTCGCTTCCTTGGCAAAAGACATTGGCGCCGGTGATATTGAAGGCCCGCACCACATGCGTGCCGGGAAGATATTTCTGCGTGGTGATGCCAATGCCGTTTTCGTCGGCCTCCTTGGCGATGGCGGCGCCGTCGCGGGTGGGCACGGCGTTGGTCGCATCCAGCACGATCTTGCCCTTGAGCTGGGCGGCATAGTCGCTGCCGATCTGCGGCAGGGCAGCGTAAGGCACGGCGACAAGGATGACATCGGCAAAGGCGAGGGCCTGCGCCACCGTGCCGGCATGGGCCAGCGGCCCCAGCTTGGCGACCATATCGGCCAGTTCGTCGGGAACCCGTGAGGAGAACATCACCGGATGGCCGGCCTTGATCCAAAGGCTGCCGACCCCGCCGCCGATATTGCCGGCCCCGATAATTCCGATGGGCCGTTTGGGCGTTTGCGCGCGGGCAGGCAGGCAAGCGGCCATTATCCATGCGCCGCCGGAGACAAGAAAGGCGCGGCGCGGCAAATTGAGGAGCGTTTTCATCTGTGTCTCCTTGGCGTTTGCCAAAGGTTATCGCGCCCGGGCGGATTGGCAAAGCGGGACGATCTGGCGCCGCGGTTGGCGGGCCGGCGGACTTGCTTTAAGTCTTGCCGCGAACGCTTTAAATATCCTGCGAACACGGAGGGATGCCATGAAACACCACCTTATACCGGCTGGAATTCTGGCCCTGGCGATTTGTGTCCCACTGCTTTGCGCCGGGATGCCTGCGGCTTGGTCGCAAGTCGCCGGCTCGTACAACCCTCATAGGACAGAAAGTCTTGCGCGGCGGCGGCGTTTGTAAGCCCGACCGCAATACACGCCACAAACATCTTAGCCGCTGTTTTCATGGTTTTCCCCTCGGCTGGCGGAATGTATTGGAGATTGTTGGTCTTGTGTAGGGAAATTCAACCATCCTCCTTCGTATCCCGCCTCACCACCGTAAGCGCTCCCGCAGGCGGCGGCTTCTGTAGCTCCCGCGCAATCTCCCAGGGCGCGTTCATCCACGCTTCCCGCGCCTCTTGATCCAGCAAAAGGACCGGCGTGGCATCGGGATGGATAGGCGCAACGTCAGGGCTGGCGTCAGTGGTGAGGAAGCTAAAGACCAAATGCTTGCCGTTCGACGGACTCGTTTTCGTCCCTCGGTCGCCCTCCCATTCTCGCCAGATGCCGGCGAAAAACATCAAGGGCCGGCTCTCGTCACGCGCGAACCAGGTCCAGATAGAGCGCGGCCCTTGATTATTGTCGGGCTCCGCAAAGCTGGTCACCGGGACCAGGCAGCGATGCTCCAGCTTATTAAGGTAAGGTCGCCAATAGCGGCTGTCAGTGTTGCGGATGTTCGTCAGATAGGGGCTGCGGCTCTTGGCGCCAGGAATGGTTGGCGGCGGAAATCCCCACCGCATATAAGTCGCCTGCCTTCCGCCTTCTGGCCTCGAGCGCACGACGGGCGCCACCCAGTTGGGGAAGACGGCGGATAGCGGCGGGAAATTTCCGAGGTCTTCGTCCTGCCATTCGCCAATGGCGCGGGCGAGCTCCCGGAGCGCTTCCTTGTTGGTGGTGATGGAGTAGAGGTTACACATCTTGGAACTGTAGCCGGATTTATCGCGCAGACGCTTCGGATGTGCGCCGGCGCGGCAAGGTCGAACGCGTGACCCGCACCAAGGGCGTCTGCATATGGCGGCCACCGAGCCACCCACCACAGCAGATTGATGCTGGCTTAGCGGTGTAGCGTCTTGCGCTTAGAAATCAAGGTTAATCCTCGTCCGACAAAGAGCGCCAGATTGGCCATGCTAAAAGGACTTTCCTTGGTAAAGGCCGGTCCATTGAAACTGTTTTCGTTCCGTTCGCATCGCCTGAAAGCCGCTCGTATCTTCGGGTGTGCAATCACCGTGCTGCTGTCCTGTGCGACCGTCAATGCACAAGAGTCATCTTCCCTTGCGCCAGGACCGGCCGCAGGAACTCAAGCTAGCAGCATTGGCAATATTGGTATTGGTGCCATCGCTGTTGTCGGTGGTGCCAGCGTCGTTGCTATGGCAGGGCTTATGCGTGGCTCGGACAGTGGTGCAGCAACGATTGCTGACCCGGAAAGTGGGAGCAATGGCGCAACGGGGAATGGACCGGCTAATGACAGTTCGGGAGCGGGTGCGAGCGGCGGCTTTTTCGTTGGCAATGGCCGTTCCGGTACAAATGGAGGTCCCCTCCCGGCGGGAGGAGTTGCAGGGTCTCAAGCGGGGAGCATTCAAGTCGGATCGGGGAATAGCGTTGGCTCAGTGTTTGTCATCGTCACGATCAACGGCTTTTTCACAATAGCTACGGGTACCTCAACATTGGGGACAACAAGTTCCACAGGGACCAGCGTTCCGTAACGGGTATGGGCCATAGGCTAGCCTCCGCCGGGCTTAAATCGGTAACTATCCTTTGACCAAAGTCATTTATTGTATGCGTGACTAACGATGCGCCGAGTATTTGACGCGTCGATTTTGTGGGGTATTTCCATTATGGCAGATGTCGTCCCATTCCCTGTCGATCTTGGGGACCAGCACGTTGTTCTGATTGTCGACGATGAACTCGTCATCCTCAGCTTTCTTTCCGAGCATCTGAGAGATTGTGGCTTTACACCGTTGACCGCATCAAGCGCCGACGAGGCCATTAGGCTCATACGTCTCGGAGGGACGATCGACCTTGTGTTCAGCGACGTGCGAATGCCGGGGGAGCTTGATGGATACGGCTTAGCGCGGTGGATGTCGGAAAACTGCCCTAACATTCCGGTGATTCTTGTGTCGGGCGATTTGGGCAAAGTCAATGCGGCTGCACAACTGCGCGACATCGAGACCATGGCCAAGCCGTATGATTTCAATGCAATAGTCAAGAAATTTCGGGCGACGATAGCCCATCATAAGCAGCGGCATGCAGGACTCGGGACGAGGTCTGGCCGCGGATCGCCGCCAGCCTAGATCGCACGCGCCACAGTCTGGCTGACCAGGACCGGAACGAAAGCATGGACCACCGATACCTTGGTGCGGGAATTGGTGGAAACGACATCAATATGGGCGCCCCGCTGCCGGGCTTAGATGTCAAGCGACGTCAAAATTGGGTATTGGGTCAGTTTCAATTTTTTAAGTTCGATATCCTGCCAGCGACGCTTACCCCATCCCCCAGGTCATAAAAATACAATGTTACCGCGTAAGGAAGCGAACTAGCCCAAATTACGGCGTCGGTGAGGGATATCTCTTCCCGCTGGTCATAGTGGGAAAAGCTATGTTCCGGGGCTTCCGTTTGGTCCGAGTCCTGAACGGAATTGTCGTGGTATGTCGGTTCCACGATGGCCGTGATTTGCTTCCAGCGATACCGCCGCGTTCGCTTGTCGATAATGTTGAGTATCACTGATCTGCCTGGCATTCCTCGATCATCTTCACAATATCATCAATCTCCCAAAGGCGGCTATCTATTCTGGCAGATTGGGTCGGGGTCATGCGGTGCGCGCAGCGGCGCACTCCAGAGCGGCCTTGTACCTCGCGAATGTTGGGTCGTGATCGAAGCGCGGCATGGCCACTATCCACTTGAGGTCTTCCTGAGGCGGCTGTCCGCCGATGGTCCCCGCCACATGGGCGGGTAAGCCGTGTTTCAAAACGTAGCCCGCGATAGCTTCCGGCTCCATGCGCCCGTGGACGCCATCGTAAGCGTAGCCCCATTGCAGCCAGCATCCGCGCTGTTTGAAGCCCGGCAGTTCCAGCCACTTCGCGATACAGTCGGCCATGCTCCCGACAACAGCGACGGTTGCCTTCTGCCACTTGCTTCCTTCGCTGCGCAGGCCGATGCCATCTAACTTCGCCGCAGTCCCCCAAGTTGGCTCTGTCATGGTCAGCGCCCATAATAGACCGGCCTGAATACCGGGATGGGCGAGCCGGGCACGTCAAAGGCCAGCATCACGCCCAGGTCGCCGCAGTTCGGACAACGGATGCGGCTGGCAATCCGGGCGAGCGGGAAGCCCCGGCCGCGCGTGGCAACCAAGGTCTTGAGGCACAGGTCCGTCTCATACCGGCAGGCGTCAATCTTCACGATGCCGCGATGGTCGCCGCGCGTGCACTTCATGCGGACGGCCCAGCCCGCGCTGTACGCCTCTCCAATGGTCCTGAGAGTCGCCATGTCCGGATTCATTCAGCGGCGGTGCGACGGCGCTTCTCGAATTCGTGAAGACTGACAGCGACATGCCCCCGCAGCCGTCCGTCCACGGCCTGGGCGATTAGGTCATGCTTGGCATCACGAGGACGCATGTAGTCTGTATGGACCGGCTCAGGGCTGCACTCAGGCCGCTCAACGTCCATGAAAACCAGCCGCCAACCCTCTTGTTCCTGCTCGAAATGATAATGTAGGCCGCACCGGCAGGCGATCTGGGCAAACGCCTGTTCCAAGGTCGGTACCGTGTGACGTTTAGCGTCAATCGCATGCTGCAGCTCCTCAGCAAACACGACATACATGGCGGGCCCCCTATCTTGACGAACGAGAACAAAATAGGAACAAATAAGTGCTTGAGTCCAGCCACTAGGTCTTGAGAGCGGAACTCAGAGAGGCCCTAATCAACAAAAAATGACGTCAGCGGGGGACGGCACTTAAGGTAACCGAAATGGCAGCCGAAAAGCTCAACAGTGGCTCTACTGGAGAAGAGATAGAAAAGAAACGCACCTTTCCCTTTGGGGAGGTGCCGAGCATTCGGAATGTGCTGGTCGACGAACTACAGCAGCGCGGAGGCTGGATCGTTGCCAATGTGGACACAGGCACGACATGGCCTGTGACTGCCCAGAAGTACCGCTTCCGTGGCGAAGATATTTGGATAATTCCGATCACCCAAGAATGCTATGGCGGTGTAGCTATTCGCGAGCGCGCGGATCTGAACGCGGCTGCTTGCCGAAAGCTCATACTGCGATTTCTCAGTGCGATATCGTGGGTATATGAACAGGGCATCTCCTTGGCGCATGGATTCACCGGCGGCACATTTCCCCAACCGCTCGGTCGCCCCAACAAAATGGGCATTTCGATGATGCAGGATTTTGACCTCTCGTATTGCCCCGAACCGGTTGATCCGAAGGCGCAACTTGCGCTGGGCTTGATGCGTGAGGGGCGCGGATTGAACAATCCTGGATATGCCTTCCTGTCGTTCTATCGAGTGATCGAAGCGGCTATCCCTGACGGCGTTCAGCGCCGGCAATGGATCACGGCCAAAATTCCTACACTACGAGGGCATCGCACGGTCCCCGTCATCGCCAAGCTAACCTCTGACGGTGTTCAGAATATTGGTGAACACCTTTACAAGTCGAACCGCATGGCTGTCGCTCATGCGCAGCGAGAGCCAATTGTTGATCCTGATGACTATGAGGAGTTGCGTCGGTTGGAACAGGAGACGCCCATAGTCCTGGAGCTCGCAACCATTGCCATTGAAGAAATGTTCGGCATGGAAACGCGCCACACTGTCTACAACAAACACCTCTATGAGGTGGCCGGTTGGAAGGACGTTATCGGCCCTGACATTGTTGCGAAAGTCGCGGCAGGCGAGCAACTAGTCGAAGGCGCCGTTATTAATCTTCCCAAAATAAATGTGGGACTTCGTGACCGTGCACCGGCCGAACCACATTTGAAAATGAAAGCGAGTAGCGCATCGCAATACGGAAAAGTGCTGGCCGTCGAATACGTCTCGCCCTGCAGCCGAGTCTTAATGCGTTTTGGCCTGGACTTTGGGAATGAGCGGCTTGATTGCGATATGTTCCAGGACATGGCGGTGCGCGATGATGGAACCGCTGATGCTGTGGCGACGCTCATCCAGCATCAAGCGTTCAAAGATGCTCTGTTTTGCAATGGCCAGCTTCACGTATACGACGCCGACACCGGCAAGCTGCTCGGCCGAAAAGACGCCTATATGCCGATGAATATGTTTTTCGACCCCGAGGGAGCGCGGGCTCACCTAAGCATTCTGCAAGCCGAGGAAGAGGCTCGTCGAAAGCGTGAGGCCGCTGCCGGAAACCCTGATAATGCGGCCACCCGAGCTTAAACTGGCTGATGACCCTGGGATTATGATGGATGAGATTAAGTTGCTTCTAAAGCGTCTGCCGAGCCGGTGAATCGCATGAGAGAGACTCGGTCGAGCACATTATCTTCAGCACCATATGCCGTCCTCGACTCGGAAAGGTCACTGGTGAATAAGTGTAGTGGTGCCGCCTAGGTGACTCGAACACCTGACCCCATCATTACGAATGATGTGCTCTACCGACTGAGCTAAGGCGGCCCAGGCCCTACTAGGGCCCTACTAACTTCTATTATGACCGCCGATCACAGGCAAAAAGCGAGCAGACCCGCTAATTACGAATGCGATGCTCTACCGACTGAGCTAAGGCGGCTTCCAGACTTGCGGGGAAACTACGCATCCCCGTCCCCCACTGCAACAGACAAAGCTTGCCAAAAAGCGAAACTTTTCGCCGTTTTGTGGGCTTTTGCCGCTATTTCCCCCGGGGATGAGCGCCCTGATACGTCTTCATCAACTGGCTCGTCTCGATGGCGGTATAGGTCTGGGTGGTCGAAAGCGAGGCATGGCCCAGCAATTCCTGCACACTGCGCAGATCGCCGCCGCCTTGCAGGATATGGGTGGCGAAGGAATGGCGCAGGGCATGCGGCGTGGCGCTTTCCGCCAGGCCCAATGCACCGCGCAGGCGCTGCATCAGGGCTTGCGCCTCGCGCGGGCTCATCGGCTTGCCGCGGCGGGAGAGAAACAGCGCCGTACCGGGGGCACCGGCAAAGGGAATTTCCTTGGCATAGACATTGATCGCCTCGCGCAGCAGCGGCAGCACCGGCACAATGCGTTCCTTGCGGCCCTTGCCCAGGATGGTGAGGGTCTCGCCCAGGGGCGCATCGCCGCGCTTGAGCGACAGGGCTTCGGAAATGCGCAGGCCCGCGCCATAAAGCAATGTCAAAAGCGCGGCGTCGCGCGCGCCCAGCCATTTCACACTATGCCCGCCCGCCTCGGCAATGGCGCGGCCGGCATCCGCTTCGCTGAGAGGCCGCGGCAGGCGGCGTTTCAAGCGCGGCGTGCGGATGGCGCGGGGGGCGGCATTTTCCAGAATGCCTTCGCGCGCCAAAAAGCGATAGAAACTGCGCACCGCCGCCAGCGCCCGCTGCACCCCGCCCGCACCCAATCCTTCTGACCGGCGTGCGGCGATGAAAGCGCGGATATCGGCAGTCTTCAGCGCGGCCAGAGCTTTTTCGTTCACCGCGCCGCCGAGATGGCCGCGCTGAAAGCCGATGAAACGCGAAACATCGTCGCCATAGGCCCGAAGCGTGTTGGGGCTGGCACGGCGTTCATGCGCCAGCCAGTTCTGCCAGTTTCTCTGCAACGCTTCGGCGGAATGCCCCATGCCGGCCGTTCAGGTCTTGATCGTCACGTTGGCCTTTTTGGCGTCGGCGATAAAGGCCGCCAGGCCCTTGTCGGTGAGCGGGTGGCTGAGCAGCTTCTTGAAAATATCGCTCGGCATGGTGGCGACATCGGCGCCGGCCAGCGCCGCCTCGCGCACATGGCTGACGCTGCGGATGGAGGCGGCGAGAATTTCGGTCTTGAAGCCGTAATTGTCATAGATGGTGCGGATATCGCGGATCAGGCCCATGCCATCCTCGCCGACATCGTCTACCCGGCCGATAAAGGGCGAGATGAAAGTTGCCCCCGCCTTGGCCGCCATCATCGCCTGCACCGGCGAGAAGCACAGCGTGACATTGACCATGAGGCCCTCATCCGACAGCGCCTTGCAGGCTTTCAGCCCGTCCCAGGTCAGCGGCACCTTGACGGTGATGTTCTTGGCGATCTTCGAGACCGCCCTGCCTTCCTTCATCATGCCGTCGAAATCGGTGGCCAGCACCTCGGCGCTGACCGAGCCCCCCATAAAGGAACAGATTTCCTTCAGCACATCGCTGTAATCGCGGCCGGTCTTGGCGGCCAGAGACGGGTTGGTGGTGACGCCGTCCACCAGCCCGCTGGCGGCATATTCGCGGATTTCCGCCACATCGGCGGTGTCGAGAAAAATTTTCATGGGGCTTGGCGACCTTCTTGGTTGACGGCTCGGCTGAGCAGGCGCGAATGCTATCCCATGAGACCCGCCCGGTTGAAGCAGGAAACTGTCATTCTGGCGCCCCAGGAACGGGCGGGCATTTTGCTGCCTTTGCCGCTGGCGGGGGCCTATGACTATAAGCTGCCGCGGGGCGTGAACGCGCCGCGGGGAACGGTGGTTGCCGCCCCGCTGGGCAATCGCGAATCGCTGGGCGTAGTATGGGGCGCCGCCGAAGGCATTGTCGGCGACAACCGCCTGAAAGTGGCAATCCCGCTGGAAGGGGAGCCGGGGCCGCCCACCCTGCCCGCCGGCTTGTGCGATTTCATCGACTGGGTGGCGGATTACACCCTCAATCCGCCCGGCGCGATCCTGGCGATGGCGCTGCGCTCGCGCGGCGCCTTCGAGCCCGAAGCCATGCGCACCGCCTATGTGAAGGGCGATGTTGTCCCCGCCAAACTGTCGGAAGCCAGAAAACGAGTCTTGGCGGTCGCCGAGGACGGGCTGGCGCGCAGCGTGTCCGGCCTGGCCGAGGATGCCAATGTCTCGCCGGCCGTGGTGCGGGGGCTGATCGCGGCGGGGGCGCTGGCGGCGACGGCGCTGCCGGAATTCGCCGCCTTCAAAGCCCCCGAGCCCGATTTCGCGGCCCCCAGCCTGAATGACGACCAGGCGCGGGCGGCGGCGCAATTGCGCGGCGCGGTGGCGGCCGCAAAATTTTCCGCCAGCCTGCTGGACGGCGTCACCGGATCGGGAAAAACCGAAGTCTATTTCGAGGCCATTGCCGAAGCCTTGCGCCGCGGCCGGCAGGTATTGATCATGCTGCCGGAGATTGCGCTGACGGTGCAATTTCTGGAGCGCTTCGCTGCCCGCTTCGGGGTGCGGCCCGCCGAATGGCACAGCGATCTGACGCAGAAAGAACGCCGCCGCACGTATCGCGCCGTGATGAAGGGCGAGGCGCGGGTGGTGGTGGGGGCGCGCTCGTCCCTGTTCCTGCCGTTCCCGGAATTGGGCCTGATCGTGGTGGATGAAGAGCATGAACAAGCCTTCAAGCAGCAGGACGGCGCCATCTATCACGCCCGCGACATGGCGGTGGTGCGGGCACGGATCGAGAAATGCGCGCTGATCCTGGCCAGCGCCACACCGTCGCTTGAGACATTCATAAACGCCGGATCGGGCCGCTATGCCCATCTGAAACTTGCGGCGCGCCACGGCGTGGCGGAAATGCCCAAGGTCGAGATTGTGGATTTGCGCCGGCAGCAGGGCGCGGAAGACAATGCCAAATGGTTGTCGGCGCCGCTGCGGGAGGCTTTGACGCAGACACTGGCTGCCGGCGAACAGGCGATGCTGTTCCTCAACCGGCGCGGCTATGCCCCGCTGACGCTTTGCGAAGCTTGCGGCCATAAGCTCACCTGTCCCAATTGTTCGTCATGGCTGGTGGAGCATCGCTATCGCAAACGCCTGGCCTGTCATCAATGCGGCTATGAAATCGCCTTGCCGAACGCCTGCCCGGAATGCAAGGCGGAAGGCACGTTGATCGCCTGCGGTCCCGGCGTGGAACGGGTGGCGGAAGAATTCGCGCATTTCTTTCCCGATGCGCGTTATGCCATCGCCTCGTCCGATACCATGGCGGCGCTTCATACCGGGCCGTCGGAAATGCAGGCCACCATCCGCGCCATGGCCAGGCGCGAAATAGACGTGCTGATCGGCACGCAGATCATCGCCAAGGGGCATCATTTTCCGCAACTGACCTTGGTGGGCGTGATCGACGCCGATCTGGGCGGCGCGGACGGCGATCTGCGCGCCCGCGAACGCACCTTTCAATTGCTGCATCAGGTGTCGGGCCGGGCGGGCCGCGCCGAAAAGCCGGGGCTGGTTCTTTTGCAAACCCGCAATCCAACCGATGCGGTGATCGCGGCCCTGGCCTCGGGCGACCGCGACAGTTTTTACGCGCAGGAAGCGGAATTTCGTTCCCGCGCCGGGGCGCCGCCTTATGGCCGGCTCGCCGCGATTATCGTCTCCGGCTATGACGGTGAGCAGGTGCGTGCTATCGCCCGCGCTCTGGGCAAGGCCGCGCCATCCGCCAAAGATGTGAAAGTGTGGGGACCGACGCTGGCTTTCTATGCCCTGTTGCGCGGCCAGACCCGCGAACGATTGCTGGTGCAGGCGGCCAAAAACGTGGATGTGCAGGCCTATATGCGCGCCTGGCTTGCGCTGGTGAAGATTCCTGCCCAAGTCCGCGCCACGGTGGATGTGGATCCGATAAGCTTTTTCTAGGCGCGCTTCATTCCATGCAGCAGAGCAGCTTCCTTAGCCGGAATAGCTAGCTCAAAATAATCGCCATCATAAAGACGGGTTTCTCACATGTGCCGGGCCAGACTCGATCCAGTCCTTTTCCGTCTGTCTACGATAAAATGAAAAAACTACGCCAGACACATGCGTGACTTTGCGCTTTTCGACATCAACGCTGAAATCATTCACGCTAACTGTTTTCATCTACGTACTCCTGATTCTCGCGAAGATTATAGCACGCCGCAGCAAGAAGTTGGATGGCCGGGTCAAGCCCAGCCACGGAGGGGATGGGGATGGAGCGGCGCGAGGGATTTTGCGGCGTGAGCAGGAGCGTCGTGCGGAGCGTACGGACGTACGTGAGCACGCGCGACGAACTCACGACGCAAAAGACCCGCGCTAGGGCGGACCGAATCCACCATTGCCGCCAACCGGCCCAAAACCACGGCGCGGCGGCGGGCCGGAAATGGCGCGCACGTTGGCCAGATCATAGCTGCCGTGAAAGCAGCCCAGCGTGTAGGGAAAATCCCAGGTGGCATGATAGTGGTACATCATCACCATCTTGCCATCCCAGGGGATCATGTGGGTGTGGCCGTGACAGGCATCGAGATCGCTGGATGACAGAAGCGCGCCGCCTTCGCCATAGCGTCCGAAAATGCCAAAACCGTCCAGGGCATATCCCACCAGCGCGGAATGACCATCGGCCAAGCGCTTGTCATCCATGCAGGTGGTGACCGAATGATAATGATAGACGCCGGATTCCTGGGGGTGGCCCTGGCAGGAATCCTGTGTTTCATGTGCCACGGCATCGCGTCCCGGCGCATCCAGGGCGTTGAAAAGCACCGAGCCGGTCAAAAGAATCCCAACCGCGCCGGGAGCGCAGAGCGGCGACGCCGCCGCCACCGGATTGGCGGGCAATGTTACGGTAACGCTTTGTTCGCGGATGGCGTTGGGATTGCGGTCATATTTATAAGCCTCGTCCGTTGCAGGAATCGGAAAAGTGCCGGTGGGATGATTGGGCAGATCGTTGCTGGTGAAAACGCGGCTGTCGCCCGACAGACTCATCACGAAATGCGGCACCCACACCACTTTGCCGCTGACCACGGCCTTTTTGGTGAAGTCGTAGGTGCCGGCCGCCTTGTTGATCCATGGTCCGTCCACCTGTGCCCCACCACCGTTCGGGTCGACGCGGCAGGCCCAGATCTGGCCCACCATCGGAGCGGCGGAAAGCTTGCCGTCGCCCAAAGGCAATTTGGTCAGATCAACATCATGCGCCAAAGCGGCAGAGGCCATTACGGTCAGGACAATTGCCAGAACCGTTTTGCCCATCACTTATAATGTCCGCACATCGGTAAGATGGCCAGTGATCGCCGCCGCCGCCGCCATCGCGGGGGATACAAGATGCGTACGGCCGCCGCGGCCCTGGCGGCCTTCGAAATTGCGGTTGGAGGTGGAAGCGCAGCGCTCCCCCTCCTTCAATTTGTCGGCATTCATGGCCAGACACATGGAGCAGCCCGGATCGCGCCATTCAAATCCGGCCTCCAGAAATACCTTGTCCAGTCCTTCTTCTTCGGCCTGTTCCTTCACCAGCCCCGAGCCCGGCACGACAATGGCGTTGACGCCAGCGGAGACTTTTTTGCCCCGCGCGATGGCGGCGGCGGCACGCAAATCCTCGATCCGGCCATTGGTGCATGAGCCGATAAAGACATGATCCACCTTGATGTCGGTGAGCTTCGTGCCGGCAGTCAGGCCCATATAGTCGAGCGCCCGCAGCGCGGAGGCGCGCTTATGCTCTTCCATCTTGGCCGGGTCGGGGACATTTCCGGTCACCGGCAGCGCCTGTTCCGGCGAGGTGCCCCAGGTCACCATCGGCACGATGTCGCGCGCATCCAGTGTGATCTCGGCATCGAATTTGGCGTCGGGATCGGACTTCAGCGTGCGCCAGTAATGCACCGCCGCTTCAAAGGCACCGCCCTTGGGGGCGCGGGGGCGGCCCTTGATGTAATTGATGGTGGTCTCATCCACGGCAATGAGCCCGGCGCGGGCGCCGCCTTCAATGGTGAGATTGCACAGGGTCATGCGCCCTTCCATGGAAAGGCTCATTACCGCCTCACCGCCGTACTCGATGACAGAGCCGGTACCGCCGGCAGTGCCGATCTTGGCGATCACCGCCAAGGCGATGTCCTTGGCCGTGACGCCTTCTGGCAGCTTGCCATTCACCGTCACGCGCATGTTGTGCGACTTGGGCATCAGCAAAGTCTGGGTCGCCAGCACATGCTCGACATCCGAGGTGCCGATACCGAAGGCCAGGGCGCCGAAAGCGCCATGGGTGGAAGTGTGGCTGTCGCCGCAGACAATGGTGGTGCCGGGCAAGGTCCAGCCCTGTTCCGGGCCGATGATGTGGACAATGCCGGCGCGGATATCGTCCATGGCGAAATATTCGATGCCGAAATCCTTGGTGTTCTGCGCCAGCGCGGCCACCTGTTCGCGGCTTTCCGGATCGGTGATGCCTTTGTCGCGGTCCTTGGTCGGGACGTTATGGTCGGCCACCGCCAGGGTCAGTTCCGGGCGGCGGACCTTGCGGCCGGTGTTGCGCAGGCCTTCGAACGCCTGGGGGCTGGTGACTTCATGGATCAGGTGACGATCGATATAAATGAGCGGCGTCTCGCCCGGCCGGGCTTCGACCAGATGCGCGTCCCAGATTTTGTCGTACAGCGTCTTGCCCATGACCATTCTCATGCTCTGAAATTTTGTTGCGCAGACAGGTCTGCGACGGGCCTACATATAAGGGTGGGCGGGAATCTTCAACGCTGCTGCGCGCATAGGGCCAAATCAGCCCTAGGAATGCTGGAAATACAGCACCGCCAGGATGATCAGGATGGCAATGAGCTGGGCCAGCACGCGGATGCGCATCAGCTTGTTGGACCAGCTGGCCGAAACCGCGCCGCCCTTGAACAGGGTGTACAGCCCCAGCAACAGCACGACAAAGACAACACCGATGGCGATAGCGACAAGAGCTTTTCCCATAGCGGATTTATCCCTTTTGCCGACGGTGGGCGCAAGCATCTCGGCCAAAACAGCCCGGCGCGAGGATTTTTCGGACCTGAGCAGGAGCGTCGCGCGGAGCGTGCGAATAGCACATGAGCACGCGCGACACACTCAGGGCCGAAAAAGACCGCGCCCTATCAAGCCAATGCGTCGATCTGCGCGTCTGTGAAAGTTCCGGGCACGATGGTAACCGGAATGGCCTGCACCGCGCCAGCGAACATCGCCACCAGCGGGCCGGGACCTTCTTTTCCGGCCCCGGACGCGAGGACCATGATGGAAATGTCCTTGTCGTCCTTGAGCAGCTTGGCCAGGCATTCGGTCACCGTACCGTAAGGGATCACCAGTTCGGGCAGAATGCCGGACAGGTCATTCACCACCTTGGCCGCCGCATGCAGCAAGGCTTCGGCCTCGGCATGGGCTTCGTCCTTCATGATTTCTTCCACCCCGCGCCATTGCTGGAATTCGCCCGGCGTGGCCGCGCACATCAGGGTGACGCGGCCGCCAGTATGCTGGGCCCGGCGGGTAGCGAAGCGCAGCGCCACCTGGCATTCGGGTGTCTTGTCGATCACCACCAGGAATTTGCGGACGCGCGCGTTGGGGTCGGCCATGCCCAAAATTCTAGGATAGTTTCCGCTTCAAGTCATAGAGGAGTTCCAGCGCTTCCTTGGGCGACAGGGCATCGGGCTCGACAGACCGCAGCGCCTCTTCCACCGCATTGCCCTTGGGTTTTGGCGCAGCAGCGCCGAAAAGCGGCAATTCGTCGATATGGGCCAGGGGCGTGTGGCCTTCCCGTCCTTCTTCCAGCGCGGCCAGAACTTCCTCGGCGCGGCGCACAACCTGGTCCGGCAAGCCCGCCAGCTTGGCGACATGGATGCCATAAGAACGGTCAGCGGCGCCCGGCGTCACCTCATGCAAGAAGACGATACTGTCATTCCATTCCTTCACCTTCATGGTGACGCAGGTCATGGACGTGAGCCGCTCACACAGCGCCACCATCTCGTAATAGTGGGTGGCGAACAGCGCGCGGCTTTTGTTGCTTTCATGCAGATGCTCCGCCGCCGCCCAGGCGATGGCGAGGCCATCATAGGTGGCGGTGCCGCGCCCGATCTCGTCCAGGATCACCAGGCTTTTTTCCGTCGCCTGATTGAGGATGGCGGCGGTTTCCACCATCTCGACCATGAAAGTGGAACGCCCGGCTGCCAGATCGTCGCCCGCGCCGACGCGGCTGAACAGCCGGTCGACAATGCCGATATGGGCGCTGTCGGCGGGCACGAAGCCGCCCATCTGGGCCATGATCGCGATCAGCGCATTCTGGCGCAGGAAAGTGGATTTGCCCGCCATGTTAGGGCCGGTAACCAGCCAGAGACGGCCTTTGGAATTGGGCGACAGGTCGCAGTCATTGGGCACGAAACTGCGGGCATGATCCGACGCCAGCGCCGCTTCGACCACCGGGTGACGGCCGCGCGCGATCTTGAAGCCGAGCCCGTTATCCAGGGATGGCCGGACATGGCGGGCCGCTACCGCCAGTTCGGCCAAGGACACCGACACGTCCATCGCCGCCAGTGCCGCTGCGATGGCGGCCAAGCCTTCCGCATTTTCCAATGCCAGCGCCGTCATCTCGTCGAACAGGGATTTTTCGATGGCCAGCGATTGTTCGCCGGCCTCCGCGATGCGGCTGGCCAGATTGGCCAGTTCATCGGTGGAAAAACGGACCGCCCCAGCCATGGTCTGGCGATGGCGAAACAGCTCCTTCATCGCAATAAGCTTGTCGGCATGTTGCTGAGTCACTTCGATGAAATAGCCCAGCACGCCATTATGCTTGATCTTCAGCGCGGCAACGCCGCTGGCGCCGCGATACTTGTTTTCCAGCGAGGCGATGACGCGGCGGGATTCGTCCCTGAGGGCGCGCACCTCGTCCAGCGGCGCCTGCACCCCGGAGCGGACAAAGCCGCCGTCGCGGCTGAAATAGGGCGGCTCGGCCACCAGCAGAGTCTCAAGCCGGTCATACAAAAGCGACGCCGCCGCGATTCCCTGGGCGATCGCATCCGCCGCACCCACCGCTTCGCCCGCCAGCGGAATCTTGCTTAAGGCCTCGCGCAAGGCGCGCGCCGCCTTGATCGCGTCCCGGATATTTCCCAGATCGCGGGGACCACCGCGCTGGACGGAAAGCCGGCCGATGGCGCGCGACAAATCGGGCGCGGCGCGCAAGGCCTCACGCAATACCCGGCGCAATTCGGATTGTTTGAAAAACAATTCCACCGCGTCATGGCGCGCAGCGATGGTTTTGACATCGGTCAATGGCGCCGCCAGACGTGACGCCAGCTCGCGCGCGCCCGCCGCCGTCACCGTGCGGTCCATCGCCGCCAAGAGACTGCCGCCGCGCGACCCCGCCAAAGTTTCGGTCAATTCCAGATTGCGCCGCGTCGAAGCATCAATCGCCATGAAATGCTTTGGGCTGACGCGTGCAAGACGTCCCAGCGCCACCCGCTTGCCCTTTTGCGTCAGTTCCAGATAGGCGACCAGCGCGCCCGCCGCCGAAAGTTCGGCGCGGCTGAAATTGCCCAGACCATCGAGCGACAGCAGGCCGTAATGGACCAGCAGCGCCCGCTCGCCATTGGCCGAGTCAAACCGCGATGACAGCAGCGGCGTCAGGGCCGGGCCCAATGCTTTCAAAAGCGGCGCCAGGCTTTCATGCGCCAGCAAGCTGTCGGGCGCGAGCAATTCGCGGGGGCTGACCCGCGCCAGCTCGGCGGCGATATCGCTTTCGCGTAAAGCGCTAACCTGGAACACCCCGGTGGACATGTCGGCGCAGGCAATCGCGAAATCATTGCCTGCCCGCCCCAGTGCCGCCAAATTATTTGCGGCGCGGGCTTCCAGCAGCGAATCTTCCGTCAGGGTGCCGGGCGTCACCAGCCGCACCACTTCGCGCCGCACCACCGATTTGGCGCCGCGTTTTTTGGCTTCCAGCGGGTCTTCCACCTGCTCGCACACCGCGACGCGGAAGCCCTTGCGGATCAGTTTTTCCAGATAGCTTTCCGCGGCATGCACCGGTACGCCGCACATCGGGATATCATCCCCCTGGTGCTTGCCGCGCTTGGTCAGGGCGATATCCAGCGCCTCGGACGCCCGCGCCGCGTCATCAAAGAACAGCTCGTAAAAGTCGCCCATCCGGTAGAACAGCAGATAGTCGGCGTGCGCGTTCTTGATGGCCAGATACTGGGCCATCATCGGCGTGGCGGGTTCGCCTGGCATGTCCTGTAGCATTTCGCTCATGCGGCAAGCATAGCCGGACCCGCAGGGGCGGCGCATTTGACGTGCGCCCCACCAGACCTGTTATCCTGTGGATGGGTTTCCCAAAATGCCTCGTACCACCAAAGAAAAGAACAGTCATGTCCAACCGGCCCTCTTTTACCGACGAAGAAGCGCTTGCATTCCATGCCGGCAGCAAGCCCGGCAAGCTGGAAATCGTCGCCACCAAGCCGATGGCGACCCAGCGCGATTTATCGCTGGCCTATTCGCCGGGCGTGGCGGTACCGGTTCTGCATATCGCCCGGGATCCGGAACTGGCCTATGAGTACACCACCCGCGGCAATCTGGTGGCCGTGATCACCAATGGCACCGCGATTTTGGGACTGGGCGATCTGGGAGCCCTGGCGTCCAAGCCGGTGATGGAAGGCAAGGCCGTGCTCTTCAAGCGCTTCGCCGACGTCAACTCCATCGATCTTGAAATTGATACCAAGGATGTTGAACAGTTCATCAACGCCGTGCGCTATCTGGGGCCGAGCTTCGGCGGCATCAACCTGGAGGACATAAGGGCGCCGGACTGTTTCATCATCGAGGAACGCTTGCGCGGGCTGATGGACATTCCGGTGTTCCATGACGACCAGCACGGCACCGCCATCATCTCCGCGGCCGGCGTCATCAATGCCGCACACCTGACCGGGCGCAAGCTGGCCGACATCAAGGTGGTGGTAAATGGCGCCGGCGCAGCAGGCATCGCCTGTCTGGAGCTGCTCAAATCCATGGGCGTCAGTGGCAAGAACATACTGCTCTGCGATACCAAGGGTGTGGTCTATCGCGGCCGCACCGAAGGCATGAATCAGTGGAAGTCTGCGCATGCGATCGAAACCAAGGCCCGCACGCTTGGCGATGCGATGATGGGCTGCGACGTGTTCCTGGGCCTTTCCGCCAAAGGCGCGCTGACGGCCGAGATGGTGCGCAGCATGGCGGCCTCTCCCATCATATTCGCGATGGCCAATCCTGATCCCGAGATAACACCGGAAGACGCCAAGGCGGTGCGCGCCGACGTCATCGTGGCCACCGGGCGCAGCGACTACCCCAACCAGGTCAACAATGTTCTCGGCTTTCCGTATATCTTCCGGGGCGCGCTGGACGTGCGTGCCACCACGATCAACGAGGAGATGAAGATCGCCGCCGCAGAGGCCATTGCGGCGCTGGCGCGTGAGGATGTGCCGGACGAAGTGGCGGTGGCCTATCGCGGCGCGCGCCCGGTTTATGGCCCGGAATACATCATCCCGTCGCCTTTCGACCCGCGCCTGATTGTGCGCGTTTCATCGGCGGTGGCGGCTGCTGCGATGAAATCGGGCGTGGCCAAGCGCCAGATTCCCGACATGCGCGCCTATGAAGATGAATTGTCCGCCCGGCTCGACCCGTCGGCGGGGCTGTTCCAGATGGTCACCAACGCGGTCAAGGCCAAGCCCAAACGCGTGGTGTTCGCGGAAGGCGAGGAGGATTCGGTCATCCGCGCCGCCGCCGCCTTCCAGAATTCGGGCCTGGGCAAGGCGCTGCTGGTGGGCCGCATCGAGGACGTGAAGGCCGGGCTGCGCCACGCCGGACTCGACGAGAATCTGCTGGAAATCCGCGTGCCCCATTC
>Ga0302320_10011707_pt1 | contig 18523 bp, 13 predicted proteins | sample Bog_T0_3_FD_202130 | JGI IMG/M metagenome (GOLD analysis project Ga0302320, IMG submission 202130) | Peat permafrost microbial communities from Stordalen Mire near Abisko, Sweden - Bog_T0_3 | ecosystem: Environmental > Terrestrial > Soil > Wetlands > Peat | place: Sweden: Abisko, Stordalen Mire...
CGCCCGCCGTGATCCCTTGATCGCGAATCGGCAGTTCAGAGGACTCATGCGTATGCTGGTGGTCCTGAATCAGCACCGAGGTACCGGTGATTACATCGCGCTCAATGTGAATAAAGTTCCTTGCCGAGATTACACTCCGCGCACCGATGCTGCAGTTGTCGTCGATGGCGACCTTCACACCTGCAACTTCGTCGTGAATGACAAACAGGTTGGTGTCCTTTCCAATGATCACCCTGTTGCCGATCCGGATATGTCGCGCCGACGGTCTGCGCAATGCGCACGGGTAATGTATGGACAGCTTGCGTCCCGTTGCCACAAATGGATAGGTCGCACTCAACCAAACGCTGTAAAGCTTTGTTCTGGCTCGCATGAGAAGCACCAATGGGTCTTCAAACCGAAGCCACGCAGCGCGAATTATATTGACCATATTCCTCGATTGCTCCAGGGGTGAAAAGGTGAGTGCTCCACAAGCGGCGGGCCGCGAGCTTGTCCCATTCCGAGCGATGCAATGTGAAATGCTGGCGTGCGCGGGTAACGTCGCGGCACGCTTTCAGCCCTCTAGCTGTTCTCCAATTGCTGTACACCGAAAGCACCATGATAAGTGGCTTTTTCCTTGAGAAAAAGCCACCTTGCACGGAACTCAATAGAGCACATGAATGGGAGAACTGCTCTAATAAGCTATTCCCTGCATAGCATCGGATGGGGGGGGAAACATCGGGCCGGTGTGAAAAGGCCCTTCAGCGCCGCTGGCAGCAGTGCGGCGTAAGGGGCTGGATCAGTCAAGCGCAGCATCAGGCGGGGATCTGGAGACTCGATCGTGGGAAGCAATATAGGTCGGATACAGAAGAAGTCGGGGTAGACAACCCCCTCGGAGGCGCCAATCCGGATTGGGCGCGTTCGGTGCACCTAATCCGGATCGTATTGCTCCACCACGAGGGGATAGAAATCAGGCGATGCCGCTGCTTCGATCGAAATTGCGCGAGCGCAGGCGCATCGCACCAAAGCAAACAGCTGCAGCCAGAAGCAGGTAAAGCAACGTCGCTCCACCTTCCGGCACGGTTCCCCACATCTCCTGTGGCTCGCCTGCACCAATGAGCGGGCTGGGCGTGTATATCCACAAGTTCGCGTACTGACTCATGCTGTCGCCTGTTGCCGCGGCGTTGGCGATTGCCTGCGCAACCAGGGCATTCGCAGCCGCATCAAGCGTGCTGGAGATCGCAGGATCGGAGATGGACCAGATCGCCTCGGAGATATCGCCCTGCAGAGTCGGATTGCCGGAGCTCTTAAAGGAGAGTTCGACCAGATAGGCAATCTCGGCGTAGCCGGCAATCCCGATCCCCTGATAGCCAGAGGCGTTGTTGCCACCGAAGAGGACTTCGGAGAGATTGGAACTGGTCAAGCTTGACGCCTGATACGCCGTGGCAGACCAGGTTTGCGGAACTCCAACTTCGTCGTAGAAGTCGTCGCAAATAATACCGGTGTTGGCTCCAGCAAGGTTGGAGGTTCCGCCATAGACTCCGGCGTAGACTTCCTCTCCGCCGACGTTCACGATCGGGTCACCATTGACGTTTGTCAGGTTGATCGTGACCGGCGTCCCCTGCCCCGATGCCGAGACTCCCAAATAGAGAACCGCAGCAACAACGGCTGCTGCCAATCCTTCAGTTTTTATTCTCATACTTACCATCCTTTTCACTTCTGACACTCATCAACTCTTAACGCAATTGGGGCACACCTGCGCATTTCTTTGACAGTTGCACCATTCTAACTGGGCCTCCAACATTGTCAAGAGTGAATCTTTTTGCAACCTGTTGCAAACATTACCCTTGAGAGTTACTCAGAGGAGTTACCGATAGCTTACGCCACAAGCGAATATCCCGTGACCTTTCTTCCAGCTTGACCATTTTCCGCCCCCCCCCGCAATCTCGGCTAAGTTCAGCCTTACTCCGGCCATCCGGAGCGGATAGTCGCAAACTTTTGCAATAGTGTAATCAGCCGGCCAAATCAAGCGAGTCCGAAACCACACACGGCGGCGCCCTCAAATTCACCCTGATTCGCAATTGCCTCCCATGTGTTGGCAGGTTTGACACGTCAGCCGCAAGCGCTTACCTTGCTGCGCGCCAGGCGGCACTGGCCGCGATAGAATCCAGAGTGTTCGCGCGGTGCTTGCGAAGCAGTCAGCAACTGGAGGCTTCGAGATGAAACTATCGCTCAATTGGCGAACTGCCTTGGTCGCAGCCCTGACCGGTGCTCTTCTTCTTCCGGGCTGTTTACTCGACCCCAATGCGCGAAAGCAGAAATATTTTCAGAGTGGCCAGCGTTACTTCGAGCAAGGCAAATACCAGGAAGCTGCGCTTGAGTTCATTGACGCCATCCAAACCGATCCGGAGTATGCCGACGCCCACCTCCAACTTGCGGAGACGTACCTGCGCCTGCAGCAGCGTGACCGTGCCTATCAGGAACTTACGCGCGCCGTTGAATTGCGCCCGCTGGACTTTCGGGCTCGAATAGAGCTGACCAATCTGCTGATCCAGGTTCGCAACTTTCCGCAGGCCCACGAGCAGACAGATATATTGCTAAAGCAGCGCCCCGACGACCCGGGCATCCATTCAATGGCTTCGAATCTGCTGGCGGCGCAAGGGAAATTCCCTGACGCAATCGCAGAGCTACAGAAATCAATCGCCCTCGCTCCGGGCCGCTGGGAACCTTACCTGAACCTGGCCATCCTACAAAACCGGATTAGCGACCTGCCTGATGCGGAAGCAAGCTTCAAGAAGGTTGTCGAACTGAATCCAAAGGCCGATCCTGCGCGGCTGATGCTGGGCAATTTCTATCAATCTCAAAAGCGGTTCGATGAAGCGGAGAAGCAATACCGCGAAGTGCTGGCGATCGATTCGAACACGATTGCACCCCGCAAGGCTTTGGCCGGACTCTACCTTGCCGAGGGCAAAAAAACAGAGGCGGAAAATATTCTTCAACAAGCCAAGCGCGACCTGCCCCAGAGCCCCGACGCCTACCTTGCGCTGAGCGACTTCTACTTCACAACCGGTAACCTGGACAAGTCTGTAACAGAGTATGGTGAGCTGTTTCAGATCCGCTCCCACGACGCCCAGGTAAAGGAGAAGTACGTTCAACTCCTCATTCAAGCCAGCCGCTATGAGATGGCGTGGAAGCTCAACGAGGAGATACTGAAAAGCAATCCCAAAGACGACAACGCCCTGGTCCACCGAAGTCAGCTGCAGATCATGAGCGGAGACGTCAATGACGCCGCCCAGACGCTGCAAATGGTGGTCAATAGCTCCCCTAACAACATGCAGGCCCATTTTGCTCTCGGAATCGCGCTGCAACAGCGGGGAAATCTTGAGAGTGCGGAGAGACAATGGCGGGAAGCTCTGCGTCTGAATCCCGACTTTCTGGATGCGGAACGTTCTCTTGCCAACGCCGCCATGATCGAGGGCGACATGAATGCCCTGGAAGACGCCGCCAACCAGATGATCCGCCTGCAACCTGGAGTTCCGGAAGGCTATGCGCTGCGCGCCGTTGCCAATATCAATCGGGCCCGCTACGCCGAGGCTGAGCAGGACGTACGCAAAGCGATCGGAGTTGCACCAGACAGCTCATTTGGCTACGTGCAACTGGGCAATTTGCGATTCGCTCAAAAGCGATATCGCGATGCTGTAAAGCCCTATCAGGACGCCTTGGACCGGAATGCCAGTTCCAAAGATGCGCTGCGCGGACTGGTGAACGCATACGTTGCACAGCATCAGGTCGATCAAGCCGTTTCCCGCGTCAAGGAGCAAATTGGCAAGGAACCGAACAACAGCGGCTTTTACAGCTTGCTCGGAGCCGTACTCTTTCGCAGCAAGAAGGATCTCAACGGAGCCGAATCAGCGCTGGAGAAGTCGACTGCACTGGACAGCCATAATTACGACGCACTGTTCCAGCTGTGCCAGGTACGCGCCGCGAAGGGAGACACGGATCAGGCCATTGCAACGGCTATGCAGTCATTGAACAACAACCCGCGGCAACTGAACGTCAATATCCTGCTCGGCGCTCTTTATGAGTCAAAGTCCGATTGGAAGAAAGCTGAGGATGCGTATCAGAACGCGCTGGCACTCAATTCACAGAATCCAGAGGCGGCCAACGACCTTGCCCGCGTGTTGATTCAGGCTGGCGGAAGCCTTGACAGCGCATTAACACTGGCGCAGACAGCACGAAGGGGAATGCCGAATTCCCCGATCGCTGTCGATACCATGGGATGGATCTATTACAAGCAGGGCACATACCCGCTCGCAATCAGTAACCTTATGCAAGCGCTTCAACTACAAGCCAAGATCGGGTTGCCGGACGATCCCGATATTCACTATCACCTGGGACTGGCGTACGAAAAGACAGGCCAGCCGGCACTGGCCCGGCAGCAATTCGAGCAGGTCCTGAAGATCGCTCCCCACTACCGCGACGCGGCGGATGTCCAGTCGGCACTTGTCCGTTTGAAGTCGTAGTCACTGGCGCCGGCTATCACTACCGAAGGCTGGACCTTGGCGCGCCAGCATTGTTCTTCAACGACTGGCGACGGTGCAGATCCGTTCACTGACTGCAATCTGAACAGTCTTGAAGCCGGCAATGCCGTCGAGCGTTGACGCTATCTCCCTGCCGATCACCAAAGAAGCCGTAGCCGCAGGGGACGGCACGTTGCAAACGTGCAAAATTCTATCCTGATGAACAAAGCTGAAATCGTCCAATAGATTTCCGTTCCGATCCAGTGCCTGTGCGCGCACGCCTGACCCTGCCGGCTGAATGTCCTGCTCTGTTAGGCTGGGCAGCAGTTTCTGGAGCGCACGCGTGAAAGCCTGCTTGCTCCAGGAGCGATACATTTCCCCCATTCCGCTCTTCCAGTTGTGTGCTGCCATCTTCCAGAAGCCGGAAAACAACGCCGTCGACAGAGTGTCCGAAAAGTCGAATGCCGTCCGCGAATAGCCCTCGCGCTTGAATGAGAGCACCGCATTCGGTCCCGCTTCCACCCCGCCATGAATGCGCCTGGTGAAGTGCACTCCGAGAAACGGAAAACGCGGATCGGCAACCGGATAAACCAATCCCCGAATCAGATGATGTTTGTTGGGAACGAGTTCATAGTACTCGCCGCGGAAAGGAACAATGCGAAGCCCAAGACCGGCGCCTGCCATGGCGGCGATCCGATCACTGTGTAATCCAGCGCAGTTGACCACAAAACCCGCATGAACGACTCCGCAAGTGGTCTCTAGTACTACTCCGCCAGCCTCGCGCCGAATGCCCAGAACAGCGGCGCCCGTAAGAACCACGCCCCCATCTCGTTTGATGAGCTCTGCATACTTGACCGAAACCATCTTGAAGTCTGTAATTCCGGTCGTGGACACATGGACACCGCACAGCCCGGCGGCGTGAGGCTCAATCTCGCGGATCTGCTCTGGATTCAGTTCGCGAAGACCCGACACGCCATTCGCGCTCCCACGCCGCAAAAGTTCTTTGAGCCTCGGTATCTCGCCTTCCTCGGTTGCGACGACGATCTTGCCGCAAATCTCATACGGGATTCCATGCTCCTGGCAAAATTGCACCAAGGCCGCCCTGCCCTCGACACAGAGCCGCGCCTTGAGCGAACCTGGCTTGTAATACAGGCCGGAGTGCAGCACGCCACTGTTGTGACCGGTCTGATGAGCAGCTACCTCAGACTCCTTTTCCAACAAGATCAATTTCAGTCCAGGATTCTTACGGATGAGTTGCAAGGCGACTGCGAGGCCCACAATGCCTGCTCCCACAATCGCAACGTCGCAATGCTGATCGTTCATTGAGACATCTAGCCTTTCTCCATCTTTACCGAGTGACAACCTGTGCATCCACACGAGCATTGAGGTATTGCTGCAGGCCATCCCGCCATCCCGTGAATTGATTTACCTGCGTTGCCTTCAATGCGCCGTTTTCAAGTACAGAATATTTGGGCCGCGGAATTTTTGCTGGAAACTCTCCGGGGCGCGCCTTCTCAAGACGTACCTTCGAGCCGCTGATGTTGAATATCTCTCGGGCAAACTCGTACCATGAACAACTTCCCTCGGCGGTGCCATGGTAAAGTCCGTAGTGGTTTGAGCGGCTCAACGCTACCAGTTGATCCGCAATCTGCACGGTCGGAGTTGGCGTGACGAACTCATCATCGACTACACGCAATTCGTCTCGCTCGGATGCTAGCTTCAGCATCAGCTCCACAAAATTCAACCCGCCTTTCGCGCGGCATGGTTGGTGCCCATAAATCGCCGAAACCCGCAGCACGAAGTGCCGGCTGGCGTGGGCGGATGTAAAATGCTCTCCTGCCAGCTTGGTGACGCCGTAGGCGTTGAGGGGAGCCGCAATATCGGTTTCCAGATAGGGCGCTCCTTTTCTTCCATCGAATACGTAGTCCGTACTGATATAAGCCACGGTTGCACCGGCACGCTGGGCCCACTCGGCAACATGCCTGGCACCGATCGCGTTGATCTGGAAGGCGCCGATGGGATCCGTTTCGCACTTGTCGACGTGATGCATCGCGGCCGTGTTGACAACGAAGTCAGCCGCGGCGGAACTTAGCCCGGCTTCGACCGAGGAGGCCGAACTCAGTTCCATATCCGAGTGCGTGAACCCGCAGACTTGATCGCCGTTCCGCAGGAAGGCTGCGCAGACATCGTTGCCTAACTGTCCGTTGGCGCCAAGTACTGCAACCTTCATCGTGCTCCTCCAACGGCTTGAGGCAGGGCATAGGCATCGGCAGGCCCATGTTTTTCGAGTGCCTTGAAAACCTGAATGTTGTAGTAAGCTGGATTGTCCCAGTCTCCGCACTTGTCCATGTTGTTGATCAGGTTGCGCACAATGGACTTGACACTGTGATGCGGATGAAAACTCAGTACCGTGGCAGCCCGCTCGATTGAGACTTTATAGTTCCGAGCGTCTCTAATGTGCCTGATCTCAAGCGCAATCCTCCCGCCGAACTCTTCTTCCACGGCCAGCTTTACGAGATCGGCGATTTCGCCGACAGTGTGATTGCCAGAGGCGACGTTGTAAATGCCATGGAGGGATTCATTGGCCTCCACAGCCCGCGTGTATGCCATGGCAGCATCTTCGATGCTCAGGAAAGGCCGCCAGATCGCGGGATCGTTTACGTAGATCACGCCTTCTTTCATAGCACACTTGAACATCGTGTTGATGATCAAGTCATAGCGCATCCTGGGGCTATATCCCGAGACCGTTCCCTTGCGTAAAGCGATGACCGAGAATTCGGAATCTACCATCTGCATAACTGCGCGCTCCCCTTGGAGCTTCGAGATACCGTATGGGTAAGACGAATTGACCGGGCAAGTCTCATCAAAAAGCTCATTCTCCGTATACCCGTACACCGAGCATGAACTGCCATAGATGTATCGTTTGACCTTCGCCTGCTTCGCAATGTAAGCCAGATAGGCCGGCGCCGAAGCATTGAAGATAAAGTTCTTCGCCGGCGAGAAGTCCGCCATTGGATCGTTTGAGAGCCCAGCCAGAAAGATGACCTGATCGTAGCCCACAAGATCAGATACCTGCAGATCGAAGATGTCCTTTTCAAGGACGCCGGCGTCGCTCGGTAGATGGTTTCCAAACCAGAATAAGTCGACAACGTCGACCTTATACCCGCGATCGAGAAGATGCGGAATCAGCACAGAGCCGACATAGCCCGCGCCACCAGCAATTAGAATGCGCATTTCACTTCACTCCTCCAGCAACGGCTGATTTTGTTTCATAGACAATGTTGTCGGACAGAGGAGAAGCGAGCCATTCTTGAAGCGACTGCGCCTTCGCATCTTTGCTGGACACCGATACATCGCTCAGCGGCCACTCTATACCGATCTCCGGGTCCTGATAGGAGATACCGGATTCGGCGCCCGAATTGTAAGTGCCCGTGCACTTGTACTGCACTTCGCATTCGTCGGTAAGAGCGCAGAATCCGCGCGCGAATCCGTACGGCGCGTAGATTTGCTTCTTGTTGTCGGCTGTCACTTCCATGCCGAACCATTGGCCGAGTGTCGGCGAGCATTTGCGAATGTCGACCGCTACAAGGAAAGCCGCGCCGCGTGTGACGCGCATCAACTTGCTCATCTGCGGATGCCATTGGAAATGAAGACCGCGCAGCACTCCCCTGGAGGAGCGCGAGTGATTGTCTTGCACCCACTCGGTGGGCAGGCCCAGATCCCGGAAATTGTCCTGGCGGTAGGTCTCCATAAAGAAGCCGCGATCATCTCCAAGGACAGTAGGCGCAATCACCACCACATCGCCACCGATATGCGAACTAATCAACTCCAATGGCATCGAAGTATCTCCTGATCAAGGCTGGATGTTAAGACGCAGAATGAGGGTCTAGGCGCACAGGGCAGCGGGCCTGAGGCTGCGGTGGAGAGGCCGCGCTATCGAATCGCCCTTGCGGAGGCATCACGCTTCGCTCGCCGGGATTCCGGCCGCCGCTTCCGGTTGCTCCCGGCAATGTGCGCAGTCAGCTCAACCGGAGAGCCGCCTCTTGTTCGTGGCATCGATCAGACATTAGGACTGGAGACGCATGGAGGTACTGCGCATGCTTGCGCTTCGCGTCGATCATGGCATAAGCACGCTTGACCTGAGCTTCAGTCAGGCCAAGGATTGGCGCCAACTCCCCCGGCTCCTTGTCGTGATTTCGTCCATAGAGGCATACATCCATTTGTTCGAGGGGCATTGAGAAGTAGAACTCCTCCTGAGTCTGGGCCAGAGAGTAGGTATCCGTCGTTGGCGGGCGCGTTCGGATTTCCTCCGGGATTTCAAGGTAGTCTGCCAGCTGATAGACCTGCGATTTGTAGAGGTGCGCAATCGGCTTGAAGTCAGCCAAACCGTCTCCACCCTTCACAAAAAATCCGAGATCGTACTCCAGACGATTCGGCGTACCCGCAACCGCAAAGTTCATGGCATCTGCGTGGTAGTACTCGAACATCTTGCGAGCGCGCTGTTTGAAGTTGCTGGCGGCCACAATGCCCAGGTATGCGCTCAGGGACAATCGGACTTTCTTGGTTTCGCCCTGGGGCGACTGGACAACGACTGAAAAGATTGCGTAACGGTCGTCGTCGAGAAGATTGGGCAAGGTGATCTTGCATTTGTACTCATGCGTGTATTCGGGAACAACACTCCGAATGGCTTCGTCACGGCGGCGATAGCAGCCTGATCCCTCGAGGAGCGGAGTGATGTTCTCCACTGTCGCTCTCATTCCCAGACTGTCTGTCAGCAGGCGTCCCAACATGAGACTCTCCGACGCAGACTCCGACTCCGGCATGAACAGACCGAAAACACGATCTTTACCCAGTGCGCGCACACACAACGCGGCCACGACGCTGCTGTCGATGCCGCCCGAGACGCCGACAACCGCGCCCTTTCGCTTGAATCGCGTGAGAACCACATCGCGGATAATATTTGAAATGCGATCTACTTCGCTCGCTGGATCAATTCGGAGCAGATCGGTGACTGATTGTAAAGATGCCGGCATTGGCCTTCCTTTCCAGGACTGGGAATGATTCAGAGGAATATCTGAAGCGTGGTCATGAAGAAATTGCTCATATGGGCGTTATGCCACCGCGGCACCGCGCCAATCTACGCTGTGGCAACGGTGGAGAAGTGACTTCGCGGGTACTTGACTGAAATCTACGAGACTTCCCCGTCCCGGATTTGCGGCGGAATCTATCGATTCGGCGCTTATGGCTGTTCTCCAATTGCTGTACACCGAAAGCACGATGATCAGTGGCTTTTTCCTTGAGAAAAAGCCACCTTGCACGCAACTAAACAGAGCACATGAATTGGAGAACTGCTCTAGGAGCTTGTTGAAATAGTCCTGGGTGTCCCGGCCTTTGAAGGGTACGGGCTTCAGCTTGAAGGGTACGGGCTTCAGCCCGTACATCAAGTTCTGCCTTTTCAGCAGCGGGCTTTATAGCAGTTTCGGAATTACTGTAGACCGGAAGCGCGAGCTTAAGTGGCTTTTTTCTCAAGAAAAAGCCACCCTGCACACCGCCAATGAGGACCACACAAATTCCGAAACTGCTCTAGCCCCCGAGGGAATCGAAAGCCAATTCGAGCTGTCCCAATCGCTTTTTCAACAAGTTCCTGGGCATCACGGAATATCCGACGCATGGAGTCTTGCCCGCTTGGGCTATTGTGCGGTGTACGTGTAGTCCGTATAAACAGATCTGCCGTTGAAGATGGTATAGAGCCGCGCATAGATTGTCTCGCCATTGGTGGGCAGTCCGATCGCCTTCACGGATGTTGCCGTGGTCGCATGCGAGCAGTACAGGTTGCCTGAGCCAACGCCGGTCGAGCCCAGCCAGAGCGAGTATGCAGTGGCTCCGGTCGCGGGACTCCACGTGAATGTTACGAGCGCGCCGGTGAGCGTTGTGCTGGGTAGTGGAGACGTTATAGCTGCATCAACTTGAGTCGCTGCGGTGAAGGTGTAGTCGGCGTAAACAGATTTCCCGTTGAAGATGGTATAGAGTCGCGCGTAGATGGTTTCGCCGTTTGTGGGTAGGCCTGTGGCCGTTATGGAGGTTGCGGTGATGGCGTGCGAGCAGTACAAGTTGACGGAGCCCACGCCGGTCGACCCCAGCCAGAGCGAGTATGTAGTGGCGCCCGCAGAGGCCGTCCAGCTGAAGTTTACAGAAGTTCCTGCGAGCACGGCGCCCGGTGCTGGAGAATTGAGCATCGCGCTCACAGCCGTTCCTGTGCCGCTTACCGCGATCGACTGCTTCGCCCCCATCACGTTCAGCGCATTATCGATGAGAGTAACACTCTCACTCAGGCTCGCAACGGACTGGGGCATAAAGGTGATTGGTATATCGCACTGCTCGGCCGGAGTGATGCCGGTCGCGGTTGTGCAGAGACTTACGTCACCGTCGCCTTCAGGAAAATCACTTGGATAAGTAAGAGCAGTCAGGGTCAGCACCGCATTGCCGATGTCCTCCAGTTCCACGACCCTCGGGCTGTCGGTGCTTGTCGACCCCGCTCCAGTGGAGAGAAACGTGACCGACGGCGCATCGGCACGATCGATCTTCACGACCGATCCTTTGCCGGAATTGGTGACGTACAGATTGCCTGCTCCGTCGATCGTCAATCCAATCGGAGCGTCGAAGCCACTGCTCACGCTCGTCTGCGCGCCGCTCGGCGATACTGCGTAGAGCATCTTTGTCCCTGCATCTGTAACATAGACATTTCCTGCCGCGTCCAGCGCCACGCCCTGTGGCTGGCTGAATCCGCTGCCGACAGGGGTTGTGGTGCCGCCAACCGTCACTTCATACACACCCGGGGCGCCGGAGTCGGCAACGTAGACATCGCCCGCTGCATCCACCGCGACACCTGCAGGAGAAATGAATCCGCTACCCACTTCGGTCTGTGCGCCACCCGGAGTTACTTCGTAGACGGCGGCTTTACCGGCATCCGCAACATACGCATTGCCAGCTCCATCGATCGCGATGCCAACGGGCTTGTTGAACCCGCTGCCTACAGCGGTCTGGGTTCCGCCAGGTGTGACTTCATATACGGCCGCCGCGCCGGAGTCGGCGACGTACACGTTGCCTGCTCCATCCACAGCCGCGGCCGCAGGCTTGCTGAAACCGCTGCCGACCACCGTCAGTCCACCACCGGGGGCGACCTTGTAAACGGCCGGAACTCCGGGATCGGCAACCAACAGATCGCCTGCGCCATCGATCGCCAGACCCGCAGGGCTGATGAACCCACTACCGACGTTGCTTTGCGCACCACCTGGTCCGAAAGCCAGCTGGGGGCCGCTGCCAATACCGGCGATTGGCACCCAGGCCAACGCTGTCCCGGTGTTGTTGGCACCGGAGTAAAACACCACCGCGCCACGACGCAAGCCGGCAACGAGGGGCGAGAAGCTCACGTTGACGGCGCAGCTTGTGGCTGCAGCATAGGTTGTCGCTGTACAGCTGCTCCCTGCTGCATTGGCAAATTCGTTGCCTGCAATCCCGCCGGTGAGAACCGCGATGCTGCCCACGGTCGTCCCTGCTGCAATGTCGACGCTCACCGCTTGCGCTGGAGTGGCGGAACCGATTGCCTGCGTGCCAAGGCTCTGGCTGTAGGCGCAGCCCGCGATTGAGGGCACAGGTGCGGTCGTGGGACACGAGCCGCCCGACGGCTGCTGCGTTCTGAACATTGCAATTGCGCCGTTCCAGTGGTTTGGCGTTACGCCTTGTTCGTCCGAATAGGTACAGGCGGAATCGGTGCTCCCGCCATTCTGGGCTGTCACTGACGATTGACCGGAAATAATTGCCGTGGCAAGTATGTTTCCCGAAGCATCGTCAAGATTGCTCCAATTCACAGTTCCTGTGACCCCCGCGTCCTCGTCCATATTCCCATTGCAGCCGATCCCCACAATGCCCAATTCCGAGCTCTCATCCGGAGAAACGCTAATCAGAGTTGGCGCTCCGTAAGGCGGACCGGGGCTGCCTCCTGAAGCCGTAGTGTATGCGCCTGCGCAGTTAGTACTGATGGTTCCGGTGCCTTCCGCGAAGTAAATGTCGTGCGGGTACGCAACACTGATCCCTGAAAGACTAATGCTGGTAACTCCGCCCACTCCGCTGCATACATAAAATACGCAGACGTAAGGATCGCCGGCGCCCGATGAGCAGGCGCCATCCTGCGTCCACGTTTGCCCCTTGTTGTCGCTCACGTTCGCCGCTGTCAGTGGGTATGGCGTGGCAAATGCAACGGGAATGACAACCAGCACATTCAGATTCCCTGCTGTGGTTGCCGGGATCCCCGTCAGATTCGCGACCGATCCTGCGTCAGATGTAACCTGGACCCAGGACTGCGCCGATGCGGAAACTCCGCACACCATCAGCAACAACACGCAAATGATCCGTCTCATAAGACCTCGCCTGCAGCCGATTCAGGCGCAGAACTCAAACCGTCCTTGTACCGCTTGTTCCAAATGCTTTCAGACACGCTGGTCCCAATCCCATATCGCTTCCTGGCCCCGCCATTGCTTGTACCTGCGATACAGGCTCCGGGCCCGAAGGTAGTCGCGGCGCCGGGCCCCTTCGACGGGAATACGTACAGGGCGCTCCGCACGCACCAGAAGAATCGTTCCAAGGTGCCTGAATCCGGGGAGCGCGCTGCAGATGCGCGCAGCCACAATCTGAAGAACAACCGGCAGCCGCAGTCGTTTGAGAATGGGAAGAACCGCGCGAATGGGCCGCATGCGAATGCTGAGAAAGTAAGGTGCAATTTCGCGCTCCATGGTCGGGATGTCAAGATGCTCGATCAGTATTCCGCCAGGCGAGTAGCGTCTCAACAGGGGCAGTCCCAGGGCCCTTCGACAAGCGTCGTCGTACTCCACGCCCCCGACATAGCAGCCGTCCTCTTTGAGGCAGTCGGCGATGGTGTGGTACATCTTCATCCGCTCGTCGCGCGAGTCCAAGGGCGTCGCGGACAGCGCCCGATCGAAGCTGCGCGGAGCAACATGAAATGCGCTCGCATCGGCCTGGATCAGGCCCACACTCCCCACCGCGCCGCGCCGAGAAGGTGCAATCTGATAGGTGGTAGGCGCAATGCCGGATTGGTAATTTCGGACCACCCTGCGCAATCCCTCTTGGGAAATGTCCACGGCCAGAACGTCGGCACCCAGCTGTGCCATCAGCATTGTAAACCGGCCGTCTCCACAGCCTATCTCCAAAATCATGCGACCATTCAGAGGAGCGAGCGCGTTGAGGTGCGGGGGAATCTCAAGCCTGTCCAACAGGACTGACCGCCATCCCGATGCCGGCGGCGTAAACGCCTCCGGCATCGCCTCATATTCCAAGTCCTTGAGCTCAATCTCGCGCTCATTTTCCCGCGTCACATTGCCTTTCATCAACCGGACGATTCCGTTCTCGATCCGATATTGCCGGCCGCAGACTGCACAGCTCACCGATCCCTCAACGATGCCACCATCGTCGCCCAAGGCCTCTTGCCTCAAGTCCAGATGCCCCGAGTCTTCAGGGCATCGGAGCAAGGGCAAGAACTTAGTTGGGAATCCACACTTACTGAGCATAGGCTCACGCACTTTCATAGGATGGCGGATTCAGAAAGAATCCGTGCGGATGTTACGTCGCAACCTAAACGCGGGCCGCAACCTGCTGGCCTTCTTTGTGTGCATCGGCAATCATGCGCTTGCTTATCTTTCCAGATTCAGTCTTCGGAAGCGACTCCTGGAACTCTACGATCTTGGGCATCATGAACTCTTCAAGCCGCGTGGAGCAATGACGAAGCACATCTTGCCTCGTGATCTCCGTGCCAGGACGAAGGGTCAGAACGGCCTTGATGGCGCTCCCCAGAATCGCATCGGGCACACCGATTACCGCCACCTCTGCAACACCGTCAAGCGTATAGATTGCGTCTTCAACTTCACGCGGGCTAACTTTCTCTCCGCGTGTCTTGATAATGTCATCCTTGCGGCCAATGAAATACAGGTACCCCTCTTCATCAGCCCGAAACAAATCGCCGCTCAAAAGAATTCTCTCTCCTGGTAGCGGACCCGGTTTGAGACAGCGATCGGTCTCCTCCGGTAGCTCCCAATATCCCTTCATCACGTTGGCCCCGCGGATTACAAGCTCACCCACAATTCCGGGGCCAACACGATTACCGCGGTCATCCACGATGTAGACCTCCTCGTTCGGCATGCCACGGCCAACAGAAGTCGGGCGGTGTTCGATTTGCTCGGGCGGGAGGTAAGAAACGCGTTTGCACTCCGTCAATCCGTACATGGAATACAGCTTCACCTGTGGAAACAGCGAGCGAAGCTTCCGAATATGCTCGACTGGCAAAGCCGCCGCCGTGTTGGTCATATAGCGCAGGTTGGGGAAGCTGTATTTTGACAGATCCATCTGCAGAAGCATGGCGGAAACTGTCGGCACAATCGGAAAACCGGTGACGCCTTCTCGGATTAGCATCTCAAGCACCACTGCAGGAAAGGCAAACGAGTCATGTAGCACCAGCGTACCGCCCACCTTGAACATCATCAGCAGTTGATACAGGCCGTAGTCAAAAGCCAGTGGGAGCATGTTGATCACGACGTCGTCTGCCGTGTTCTCAAGATAGGTTGTTATCGAAGTCGCCGCGGAGACGATGTTAAGATGCGTGACCATGACGCCCTTGGGCCGGCCCGTCGATCCTGACGTATAGATCAGTGCGGCAAGATCGATATCGATACAGGTCTTCGCTGGCCGAGACACATTGGCTGAACTCTGCCGCGCCGCTTCCATGCGCACGACGCGCTTGCCCGAAGATTGGATCGAGGTTACTTCAGCGTCGCTGGCCTCGATGAGGAACACTGCGTGCAAATGTGGCATCTCCGACCAGATGCCAGCAGCGTTGGAGAGCCGTCCTCCCTTCGCGATCATCGCAGTGGCCCGGCAGTTATTCAGAATGAAGGTCAGTTTGTCGGGCTTCGTAGTGGCATTGAGCACAACGAATACGGCGCCGGCTTTCAACGTGGCAAATATGGAGAGAACCACCTCAACCGAGTTGGGCGCAAGAATCACGACGCGGTCCCCACGCTTCACTCCGGCTTCAATGAGCGCATGCGCGAGGCGGTTTGCCTCGATGTCAATCTGTTGATAAGTCAGTCGCTGTTTTCCGTGGATCAGCGCCACCTTCTCCGGATACAAACGTGCACTGTTCTCGAGAAATTGTTCGACTTGCATGTGTCCTCCTATAGCTGTTCTCCAATTGCCGTAAACCGAAAGCACGATGATAAGTGGCTTTTTCCCTAAGAAAAATCCACCTTGCACGGAACTAAATAGGGCACATGATTGGAGAACTGCTCTACGCAGCGCAGCTCAGCTTCATCTCTACATATGCAGCGATGCGGCCCGTCGAATCCAGATTGTCCGGAATGACTTCATCGTCTTCAACCTTGATCCCGTAGTGTTCTTCAAGGAAGGCGACCAATTCCAGAACGCCTGTGGAGTCGATGACCCCGTTATCCAATAGTGAATCCTCGGCCTGTAAATCGAGGGTCTGACCAAACAGAAAGTTGGTTACGACAAAAGTGTGGATGTTGTTCTGAATCTCGACTCGATGCATGGTTCATTTCCCCCATTGCGTTGGTTGACAAACTGGTGGATAAGAAGCTGGGTGGAAAGCACGCCAACAATCGCCATGTTGTCCTTGATGCTGCTGGGCCGTCCGCTCTTGAACTTGTTCACGAGCGCCGTCACAGCGTTCTCGTCAAAGAGTCCATTTTGCCGAATCGCTGCAGGCGACAGGAGGTCCTCCGCATAGTCCACAGTGGTCGCACCAAAGAAGCATTTACCGTCAGGAGCACGATACGGTTGTTTGGGCCGCCGCTCAATCGACTCCGGGATGCGCCCACGAAACGCCCGCTTCAACAGGTGCTTCTGATCGAGGCCCTTCATCTTTACAGTTGCTGGAAGTCTGCCGGCAAACTCCACCACCCGGTAATCGAGGAACGGGTAACGCCCTTCCACTGAGTGCGCCATTGCCATCCGGTCACCCTGTGACGAAAGAATGTAGCCTGGCATTAGGTACCTGGCCTCGAGATATTCCGCTCGTCCAAAGTAAGACCACGACCGATACTCCGGCGGCAGGGCACTCTCCAGTTCGCCGACTTCGTCGAATTTCGCGGTTGCTTCGCGGACTTCGGCGGAAAATAATTGCTTTAACTTTGAAGTTAGTTCCCATCGTGGCAGGTGCGAGAAGAAAGGATTGGAAAGGTCTTCCGCAGCCACGCGAAAGAAATGCTTCAGATAGGCCGTCGGCTGGCGCTGTATGTTCTGCATGTAGGGGTAGAGCCGCTTGAGAAGCAGCGGCCGCCATTTTGAATTCGGGTTACGCCCAAGGAAGCGGCGAATCTTTGCTTCCTTGAAGATGTCGTATCCTCCCAGCACTTCATCGGCCCCTTCCCCCGTCAGAACAACTTTGAACCCGGCTTCGCGTACCAGTTTCGATAGGAGAAACATGGGTGCGGGAGCAGTGCGAATCACGGGCTGTTCCGTATGCCGGATCACTTCCGGGAAAATGCGGGCGATATCAGACGATGAACAGGAAACATTGCTGTGCTGCGTGCCGAGAAATGCACTTGCCTCGTCCTGATAAGATCTCTCATCGAACTCCGCGTCTTCAAACGTGATCGAGAAGCTGCGCAAACGTTCTTGGGCAATCTTTCGCACCAGCCCCGTGGTGATCGTTGAGTCGATTCCGCCGCTGAGATACGCGCCGACCGGCACATCGGAACGCAAGCGGATCCGGGTTGCGTCCTCGAGCAGCCAAGACAACTCTTCGGCAAGCTGGCCTTCGTTGGCCGTGTGCGCATCAGCTGATTCGGCGTAAGAGGCGGACCAGTATTCGTGGATACGCACCACACCGTCTTTCACGCTCAGCGAGCATCCAGGCGGCAAATGGAAGATATTCTTGAAGGCTGTTCGCGGGGGCAACGTCACCCAAAAGGTGAAAATCTGATCCAGCCCCTGAATATCTATTTCCGCTTGCACCTCGGGGCAGGTCAGCAGCGCCTTGATTTCCGATGCAAACAGAAAGCTGTTTGCCGTCTGGGTACAGAACAGGGGACGAACGCCGAATCGGTCGCGGGAAAGGAACAGCTTGTGGTCCTGCGTATCCCAGATCGCAAAGGCCCATTGTCCATTGAAGTGATGGACGCAGTCCTCGCCGAACTCACGATATGCGTTAAGAATTACTTCTGTGTCGGACCGGGTTGCGAAATGATGGCCCTTGGAAACAAGTTCTTCGCGAAGCTCAATGTAGTTGAATATCTCGCCATTGAAGGTAATCCACAACCGTCCGTCCGTGCTGGACATCGGTTGCGCTCCGCCCTCCAGGTCGATGATGCTCAGGCGCGCATGAGCCAGGCCGGCTTCTCCCGCAACATGCACTCCCCGCGCATCCGGTCCGCGATGCGACAACGTCCCGATCATGCGCCCGAGCTGTTCCCTGCTCACCGGCTCACGGTTGAAATTCAGTCTTCCTGAGATACCACACACGAATTCGGCCTCGCTTCAATGCAACCGGGAATGACTTCAATTGGTAAGGTACCGAAGGTCCTCAATCACCGAAACGGCTTCAATACCGACGGTACCCGTGGACCAATCCGGTGACTGCCGGGCAAGAGCTTCTGAGGTTCGGACGTTTGCCGGCAAATCGGCTGGGCGGGTTAAAGATAGGGTCTGGACTTTGGTGCGAGCCTTCGAGCGACGGTAGGAGCGAACCACGCCAATGCCCACTTTACCGTCAACCCGGGTGTGACTTCGTATTTGATTGCGCGTGCAATAGCTCGCCGAGCATCACCGTAGTTTCCGGTCTCCAGATACAGGTTGGCCCATGCCGAGTGCACTCCCCGCAAGTTGCTGCCAATTGCGCGCCGCACATCGGGTGACAGATGCGTTTCCATTCTCAGCCACTTCTCTAACATCCGCTGTTGCCCTCGAAGTTGCACCTCAACCTTTTCCCACGGCCGGCAAGC
>Ga0302320_10011710_pt1 | contig 18521 bp, 12 predicted proteins | sample Bog_T0_3_FD_202130 | JGI IMG/M metagenome (GOLD analysis project Ga0302320, IMG submission 202130) | Peat permafrost microbial communities from Stordalen Mire near Abisko, Sweden - Bog_T0_3 | ecosystem: Environmental > Terrestrial > Soil > Wetlands > Peat | place: Sweden: Abisko, Stordalen Mire...
GGCGTCATTCCGCCGCAGGATTACGAATTTTTATACAAGGCCGGTGCAGTCGGGATTTTCGGGCCGGGCACGGTGATTCCGGTGGCGGCACAGCGTGTTCTAGAGATCCTGAACGGCAGTGTGGCGGGAGGAAGTTCCTGATTGGCGGACCCTGATGAGAGCGCGCTGTTTGTTCGCCCTGGATGCGTGACTCCGGAGGCGCCAAAGGATTTGATTGCGCGACACTCACGCCGCCGCACTCTTTCTCGCCAGCAAATCGTTGATGGCATTTTGCGCGGCGACCGTGCTGTTCTGGCTCAAGCCATCACTCTGATCGAAAGCTCGCGCGCGGCGGATAGGGAACTGGCCGAGTTGATTATCGAAGACTGCCTTCCTCATAGTGGCAGCTCGATTCGCGTGGGCATCACGGGCGTTCCGGGCGCGGGCAAGAGCAGCGTGATCGAGAAGCTGGGAGCATTTCTTACAGGCGAAGGCGAGCAGAAGGTCGCCGTGCTGGCCATTGACCCGAGCAGCCAGCTTTCCGGCGGAAGCATCCTGGGCGACAAAACGCGCATGCAGTCGCTGGCATCCAGCGAGATGGCGTTCATCCGGCCCTCTCCATCCCGCGGCTCTCTGGGCGGCGTGGCGCAACGTACACGCGAGGCGATGCTGCTGTGCGAGGCTGCGGGATACGGCAACATTCTTGTCGAGACGGTTGGAGTGGGGCAGTCGGAGACCGCTGTTCACGAGATGGTTGACTTTTTCCTGCTCATCACACTGACGGGCGCGGGCGACGAACTGCAAGGCATGAAGCGCGGCGTGATGGAGTTGGCGGATCTCATCGCGGTGAATAAAGCTGACGGCGAGAATCTGGCCGCCGCGGAAAGGGCCCGCCACGAGGCTGAGAACGCATTGCACTATTTTCCCAGGCCGGCGAATGGATGGACGCCGCACGCACTCACCTGTTCAGCGCAAACCGGCAAGGGCATCGCCGAGCTTTGGAGGTGCGTGCTGGAACACACTGATCTGACCAAAGCCAATGGCTGGTTCAGCGTGAACCGGCAAAATCAGACACGGAGATGGATGCGCGAGATCATCGAACAGGGATTGAGGCAACGATTCGAATCTCATCCAGCCATTCGCAGGCGCATGGAGGCGCTGGAGCAAGACGTGCTGGAAGGACGCACTACATCGTTTCGCGCGGCGCGCACGCTGCTGGAGATCTATTCCGACCCTCAACCAGCCGACACTCGTTAAGGTATGATAGATACCAGACGAGACGCTCCTTGTGGAGAGATGGCCGAGTGGCTGAAGGCGCACGCTTGGAAAGCGTGTTTAGGGGCAACTCTAACGTGGGTTCGAATCCCACTCTCTCCGCCAGCAATAACTTATTTAGAATTAGTTACTTAGACTGTACCTCGCCAAAATCCCATCCAGCCTGGAGTAACGCCAGATTTAACTTCCCGGAGACGGCATCAGCGGAGATTTCGATGGCGGGAAGGTTTATTTAGCGTCCGCAAACAGCCTCGGCAGCAGGAGCGGCGCATCCAGCAAGCGGCTTGTGGGCACAACTCTCCCGCAGTTACTTTTCCATATCTATTCAAACTCCTCAGCGCAGTAATTCAGGCAGCCAGATCGTAGCGATGATGCAGGCCGCCAAGCCTGGGCCTGGCAACGATCTTGCGCCCGGCTTCGGGCGCACTCTTCTCCGCAGCGCGGTCGGCGGGCGTTGCCTTGGCTAACGCCAAGTGCGTCCTGTCTTCGTGATAGTAGCGGATGTACTCACGCATGAGGCGCTGAAGATGGCGCTCGTTGAGAACGATCACCTGGTCGAGCAAATCGCGGCGGCAGTTGCCGACGAAGCGCTCGGCAACGCCGTTCTGCCACGGACTGCGGAAGCTGGTTCGTTTGGGCTTGATACCGAAGCTCTTTACCACGTCGATCATCTCGGCATTGAAGCTGGAGCCGCGGTCGATCGAAGATCAGGTATTCCGGCGCCGTGTCATAGGGAAAGGCCTCGCGCAACTGCTGAATCACCCAAGCGGCATCTGGATGGCGGGTGACATGGCAATGAAGGATGCGCCGGCGGTCGTGCGCGATGACGAAAAAACAATAGAGCACGCCGAAGGTCAGCGTCGGCACGGTGAAAAAGTCCATTGCTGCAATCGCCTCGCGGTGGTTGGCAAGGAACGCCGCCCAGCGCCGGGCCGGCTCAGGACTCCTTGGCGCTTTTCGCATCCAACGCAGTACGCTTCGCTCAGAGATTTCGAAGCCGAGCATCTTCGGCTCTCCGTGGATGCGCGGCGCGCCCCAAGTTGGATTCTCGACAGCCATGCGGGCGATCTGCTAGCGCAGATCCTTGCCGACGGGTTTTCTGCCTGCGCGCTTCGGGCAGCGAGAGAGCCAGATCCAGTACCGCGCAAACCCCGCCCGATGCCAGCGCACGACGGTATCGGGCTGGACCAGGACCAGAGCCTCTTTCCAGCCCGCCCAAATCCTGCGCAGAATCCCCCAAAAGAGTTTGTCGGATGCGTCCATCTGGGGACGAGGACACTGGCGTTTGAGGACGGCGAGCTGCTGGCGCAAGGCCAGATTTTCAAGAAGCAGATTGCAGCGCGGCCGGATCGACCGCAGGAGACAACCAAAGAGAAGAATAATTCCTCGAAGCATGATCCGTTGTAACAGACGAGCCGTACGCGCCTCCGGGCGGGGTGCCGGGGTTAGGGGGGGGCGGCATACGATGGCAACACTTGGCGGCTTCGGCGGCTCGCAGTTCGTAGCGTGCGAGATAGTTGCGCTTCCGTATCTCTTGCTGGATGGCGCGCTCGACATCGCAAAACGTGTACTCTGGGTCGCCCCAGCACGGCCAGACGAGCGTGTGGCGCAGGAAGCTCAGCCGGTCGGCATCCGACGTGAACCACGTTTCATAGAATCCTGCGGCATCGTAATGAGCTATATGCGAGAAGCACATCGAGAGGCGATTGTAGAAGCTCTTGGAAAAGGAGGTTCTTGCCCATTCGTATTCGATGAAGTGCAGGAACGTATTTCCGAAGTCGGCCTTGTCCTGCGTCGTCGAGAACTTCGTGGGCACAAACTCCGAAGAAAGAAACGGTCCTTTCGGCATGGAATGTCTCCATCAAGAAAAAGGGCCAGCTCGCGCCGACCCTATTTCTTGCGATAGCTAGCCGGTCATCGCCGGTATCGCTGGAACGATTCTCCCATTTGCTACGCTACCACCGTTCGCAGTCATTGGGAAGAACCATGAACAAGAAGTCGACCAGTTTCTTTCGACAGCAACTGCGGCACCCGGAGGATTACTGATCTGTACACTGTTCGTTACTATTCTTCGCATTACGCTGGTCGATCAGGATTCGATGCAAGTCAACCAACTCATCGAAAGTGTTGGCCCCGCTGACTGGCTCGTCATTGTTCTTGCCGAGCCAGGGGAACTTCTCTTCGAGCAACGCCAGTGTCCGCTCAACCAACGTCTGGGAGCGACGATCTGTGTTTGACGTGCAGTTCTCCTCAAGAATCTCAAGGATCGGAAAATGGAAGGAATGAAATGCAGTGCGTAGTTTCAACCGAAGAGGCTGAGCTGCACCGCAGGCTCAGTGCCCTTGGACCACGGCAAGGACTTCTTGCGCACTGTTACGACTGTTGGCGGATCGACAAGATGAATACCAGTCCGTTCATCTGATGGACCGTTGGGTTCGGTGGCGGACAGGCCGAATACTGGACTATCATCTTCTTCGACCTTCACCGAAGGCGGCTGCGGCAACACCCGCTCCCGTTCTCTCTCTAGTTCGCGCCACATTTGATCTGCACTTGCCCCGACTCCGGCCTTCTCGACCAACTCGCGCGCCATGGCGCTCATCAAGTCTTCGTCGGTGTCGAGTGATTGCAGTCCTTCACCAGAGAACTTGCCCTCCATCATCAGCGCGACGAGCATTTTCTTGCCCATCAATCGGAGGCAGGTCTCCTGCATCGTGCCTGCGTAGGTGACGAACTTCACGCGCACCGCACAGATGCCGTGCGGCCTTTTGGGATCGCCGTCGTTGCGCATATCTTCGATCAAAAACGTTCTGGCGTGCGACACGGTTAGCAGGACTTCTCGAGCCCATTTGTGCGTGATGTGCGATGGACACATTACCAACGTTGCGCTGGGCTGCCCCTCCGCCAATACATGAATCGCTCCCAACGCCATGTACGTCTTGCCGGCGCCGCATTCGGCCACGATCCGCGCTGCCTTGGATTTGCGGAGATACTTGGCGGTGCCGGTGATGGCAAGCGCCTGGACGGGTAGCGCCTTGCGCAGAAGGGTTGCAATCCGCGGCGCAACAGGGTCTTTCATGCTCTGAAGAGGCGGATAGGTTTCGAAGATGCGCAAGCCGAGTTCTGCGGAGTGAGCACGCAGATAATCGAAGGTAGTTTCCATGGAGATGCCTCAAGGAAACAGAATTGTCGGTCATATAGTAGGCATTGCAGAGAAAGCAGTGGACGAATGAGCAGGCTCCGGCAGCGCCTAAGTTTCTGGTTTGCCCAAACGCGCAGAACCACGAAGCGAAGGCCGAAAGATATCTCCCTGAGCGCTATGGGCTGTTACCAACAGATGACAGCCCGAACTCCTAAAGTTACTTCATCTAAACTGTTTGGAACCAATCAGCGGGATGAGCCAATTACTGCGCGGAATTAACATTGAAAAGACTGCCATACTTGCGGCAAGGAGGCCGCTTGTATGCGTAGAAAAAAGTCAAAGCCCAACTATCGGAAGACCATCCTTCGCCTGCCGGATCTCGACCACGCAAAAGCATCTGTACTCAACAGCCTGAGCTCTCCACAATCACGGCGCAACTATCGCTTTGCAATAGACCAATTCATCGCCTGGTACTGCTTGGAGCCACGCCTGGCGCTCAATCGCACCGTCGTGCTCAGATTTCGACTCTATTTGGAGAGCCTCGGATTGGCAGCCGCTACGATCAACCAGAGGCTCGCTGCTGTGCGGCGCTTTGCCGACGAAGCGGCAGATTCCGGTCTGCTGAGCCCTGAATTGGCTGCAAGTATTCGGCGCGTGAAGGGAGTGAAGCATCTGGGCCAGCGATCTGGAAACTGGTTGAACATCGAACAAGCTAGATTACTCGTCGATCAATCCGACGAGGAAGGGCTCCGCAACAAACGTGACTGCGCCATGATTTCCATTCTTTTTGGATGCGGTTTACGAAGAGCCGAATTTGCAGCTCTTAAGATCGACGATATCCAGACTCGCGAGGGGCATTGGGCAATCAACGATTTGGTCGGAAAGGGTGGCCACGTCCGAACGGTTCCAGTGCCAATTATGGTAAAGAACTCAGTGGACCAATGGATTGCCGCTGCAAAACTTACGGGCGGCCGCGTCTTACGGGCCGTCAGTCGACACGGATCAGCCTGGGGTCGGGGCATCAGCGAGAACGTCGTGTGGTATGTTGTTCGCGATTGCGCCAAGCGTCTAGGCATTGATCATCTGGCTCCGCACGATTTGCGCCGATCATGCGCCCAGCTTTGCCATATCAGCGGGGAAAACTTGAGCAAATACAGTTCCTCCCAGGAGATGCATCTGTTCTGACGACGGAGCGATACCTGGGCTGCAAGCAGAATTTAAAGGTACCCGTAAACGGCCGTTTCGGGCTTTTGTAAAGACTTGAATTGCATGCAGCATTCGAACCCAGCCAAACCTTACGCGTCGATTCGAACCGCAGGAAGTAGGGAATTGATCCAGTTCAAGAACTCATGCCGCCGAATCGCAAAGGGATACTTATAACGAATGTTTTCCCAATTATTACAATTGGATCATTGAATCTGGCGACGAGTCGCGCCTTCCAGCTGCGCATATTCCGATTTGGCCTTGACCAGAACAGGAGAGTCTCTATCCGCATCTTTCCACAAGGCTTGGAAATCACGATAGCTGCCAAGAGCTTTTGAAGAGTCTCCTTCAAGAGCAAAAGCTCGCGCCAGTTGCAGACGGGCCAATGCAGCCAAAGGCGTGTTCAATACCAAGCCTGGATGGCCAACCAGCTTTTGAAACTCCGCCTCCGCAGCCTGACCGTTGCCGATGAGCAGGTACGCCTGGCCGCGAACGTAGGCCGGATAGAGGGAGCTGGTGGAGAACTCGTCGGTGATGGCTGACTCATTGGATTGAGTCGCACTCAACAACTGGATTGCCTTCCGCGGGTCTTTCTGCTGCAGTGCGATGCGGGCGCGAAGGACGGGAAGCCAATACTTCTGGATGAAGGTGGCAGAGGGGGATTTCTTGTCAAGCACTTCGCAAAGGTCAAGCGTCTTTGCTGGGGCACCTGATTCGGCGGCTACCAGAGCATAGAGCGTCCTGACCTCCTTGCTGTCATCCAGCTTCAGTGCCTGTGCGATCAACGATTGCGTCTTCCGGGGAAAGCCCACCTCGGTCTGCCACACAGCGGCGCGCGCCAGAACGAGGGCAGCCGATGCCTTGTCTCCCTCCTGCGCCAGCTGTTTGGCTGCGTTGGTGGAGGCGACAACCGACTTGTTGAACTCACCGCGATAGGCGTATGTGTTGGCCTGCTCGGAGAGCAAAAGCCCCTGGGCTCCTGGCACACTCGCGGACTGTTGCACGATGCGTTGCATTCTGGCCTGGTCATAGCGGACAAAGGCATCCCAGTAGTTAACCTGGAGAAGGAAGTCGGTATTCATATTGCGATCCGCCGCCTGCTTCAGCACTGCTTCAGCCTCATCGATGTTGCCGGCCATCAGAAGAGCCTCGGCCAGGTTGCCATATGCATTCGCTCGTTCCGGGGCCATGGCCAAAGCACGTCGCAACTGAACTACACCTCGTTCAATTTGTCCGAGGTTGGAGTAGGCTGCTCCGAGTTCGCTGTGCGCCATTGCGGTGTCGGGATAATTACGCAGGTGGCGCTCGTAGACGGCAATCTGCTTGTCGAGCTCACCGGTGACGTGGTGATAGTAACGAGCGTCGATCGAATCCCTTTCCGGCTCGGTGACTCGGTCTCTCAACTTGAAAGCGTGCGTTGCGTCACCTTGGGCCAATTCAGAATCGCCTAGATTGTCCTCCATATCCGACAATGCACCGTAAGCCATCGCGAAGTTTGGATCGAGCAGGATTGCCTTCTTCAAGAGCGGAATTGCTGCCGCGTCCCCCTTCGCATCCCAGGTTGCGAGTGCCATGCCGTAAGTTTTCAACGCATCCAGCGACGGAGTGGTGGCTTGTTCGAGAGGGGCGTTATACCTGCGAATGGAAGGCAGGGATTCGCCGAGGCGTTCGCGCAGCTTTTCGGCGGTTTTGCCGAGGGCGTCGACAACTTCCTCCTTGTTATCCGCTTCAACTTGCTCGTGTGCAATGAGCTTGCCGTTTTCACAGCGGATGGCGGCGAGACCGACCAAATAGGCGCTGCCGACCCGGGAAATGGAGCCTTGCAGCAGGGCCTTAGCGCCGACGCGCTGGCACAACTGAAAACCCAACTGTCCGTCAATGCGATCCTCAGAGGAGTGGCCCATTTGCTTGAGAATGACGGCGGTCTTTCGGTCAGAGACGATCTGAATGTCGGGCGATTGCTGAATGCTAACCAGCAGAGCCTGGCGCAGCGCATCGTCGAAGACGGCTTCTCCAGTTGTATTTTCAAAATCTGCAACAATGATGGCGTCTTGCGCATTCAATTGAAATAGAGATTGTCGGCGAAACAGTGTGAAGCCGAGAAGGAAAATACCAAGCAGGAGGACCGCAGCGCATGTCAGCCAGAAACGAATCCTGTGTACCCCAGGCCTTTTCTTCGTCGTACCGGTTTGGTTCTCAACCTCTGTGTTGACTGACTGCGCAATTCTCTCTGGTCCCGCGGAACCCTCCTCCGATCGCGCATTCGGCACCGAGGGACCAATTCCTTTTGCTCTGAAAGGAAGGGAGTCCACCCCAACAACTGAGACCGGCGCGATGAAGCGATAGCCACGACGAGGCACAGTCTCAATAAAGTTGGGGCGATCGGCGGAATCGCGCAACGCCTCACGCACTTTGTTGACCGCCACGCGCAGGCTCTTGTCGAACTCGACGTAGGTGTTTTCCGGCCAAAGGTGAGCTTGAATCTCCTCTCTTGTGACCACCTCGCCAGCGCGCTCGATTAGAAGAACAAGAAGGCGTAACGGCTGATCCTGAAGACGTACCTTGTGGCCTCGATGCACAAGGGTGCTGTCTTGCGGACTCAAGATAAAGTCCGCAAAGGCAAATCCTTTCGGCAGTGTTTGGGGCTCTGGCATACTTTTTTGTGCTGGGCAGGCAGGGGAACCTGCAAAGGGTACACGTTTGATGCAGTTAACACCCCTGATGGATTCCTTCTAATGCAATGAAAAGCATAAATTTACTTGTTAACAATCGCTTCATAGGCAGTTAATTTGACGCGCCGGGAATGTCGTGCGGAAATGGGATCAATCGAGCTTCCCCAAGCTTCCCCTTGAGGTTCCCCATGTTTCGGTTCCCAAATCTTTGCACCCTGGCTTGTGCCTTGTGTGGTCAAGCCGCGCCTTTTGTTTATCCACGCAGAAGTGCTTTCTCCTGGCCGGTATTTTCGGCTTCTGCCGCAAGAGGGCATGCCTATTCACGAGCCTTTTACACCGCATTCCTGCTGCTGGCAGGTCTGGCGATTCCCGGCCTCGCCCAGACGGCCACTCCCTCGGCGACCTTCCTCTCGTTCCATGCAGCGCAGATCGGCGTGAGCGGCGGCTCGGCGCAGACGCTGACGGCGTCGTTCGCCGTATCCGGCTACGCGGGCAGCTTCACGCCGACGGCCACATTGCACTATGGGCAGGACTACACGCTGGGTGCTGTGAGTTGCACGGGCGGAGCGTCCGAGACCTGCACAGTCCCTGTCACTTTCCAGCCGACGCTACCTGGCTCCCGCAAGGACGCAATCTTCCTGATGAACGGAAGTGCACGGCTGGCGACGGTCTTGCTGAACGGCGTAGGCCAAGGGCCGATGTCGCTGGTTCAACCGGGAGCATTTACTACCAGCGTTCCCAGCAGCAGCCTCAGCACCTCCGGTTACAACTACATCTACCAGTCTGTGGCCGACGAAAACGGCACGGTTTACCTTTTGCCCTCCGGCAACGCCAACTTCATCGTGAGCGTGACCAAGGCAGGAGTGACCACGCTGATACCACTTACCCACCCGCTTTACTTCTGGACGATTGGGATCGATGGCGCCGGGGTGCTTTATCTGTTCGGCGAATCCGCCAAGGTGCTGACCTATGACACCGTACAGGGGATTCAAGGCGTGTACAACATTCCTAACCCAGGTACGGATACAGACTGGTACCCCGGTGTAGTGAGCGGAGATGGAAGCATCTATGTCGTGGATGAAGGTCGCAGCAGCGATACTGCCGACGAGTTCAAGCCGGACGGCAGTGGGGGATATGCTTACACGATAAGTCCAAGCATCAACCAAGTCTTTACGGCAGCCCTCGACAGTGCCGGTAATGTCTTTTTTGGCGGCTACACAATCAACGAAATCACTGCTGCCGGCGTGCAGACCCAGGTGAACACGGTGGGCGCCAGCGATGGCCTGGCAGTGGATGCGGCCGACACACTCTACGCCACCCGCTACAGTCCCACCAACGGCGTCGCGGAACTGCCCGCATCGAATTACTCCACCGCGATCGCTTCCATCGACGCCCACTCGTCCCCGTTGGGCGTGTCAGTCGGTTCCGATGGAACCGTCTATGTATCGAACTACGTGAACCTCGATGTGTTCAATCGCTCCACGACAGAGACAATCGATTTCGGCCAGGTGAGTTCAACACAGTCGAAGACGGATTCCACGGCCAGCATTTACAACGGCGGCAATGTGCCGCTGACAATTTCCGAATTCACGCTGACTGGCGCGGGGTTCAGCATTGACTCGACGCAGCCTGACGATTGCATATCAGGCATGGTGCTCAACCCGGGTGCTCTTTGTCTGGTGACCACGACGTTCACGCCGGGACACGCCGGAGTATTCTCCGGCACAATTACGATTGAATCAAATTCGCTGAACCAGACAAATCTTCAGCAGTCGATTCTGCTTACCGGTACCTCCGATGGCAGCTACGATGTGTTGAACCCGAATCCGCTTACCTTTCCGTCGCAGGCCGTAGGGACGAACGCGACGCAGCCCGTGACCATGACCAACCAGGGGTCCTACTACTCCTCCACAATTTACAGCATCAACGTGGATAATCCAGCATTTACAGTCTCGTACGCCACCTGCGCCACTGCTACAGGGCCGGGCGCCAGTTGCCAGTTGCAGGTAAGTTTCAAGCCAACAACAGCGACCAGTTATGCCGGAACTGCCACGATCATTACGTATGTGAGCGGTACTTCATTGCCCAGCCAGACCCTCACGTTGACATTGGACGGCTCGGGCACCGGGCCTATCGCCGCAACGCCGGTCATTGCGCCAGGAACTGGAAGTTACTCCCTGAGCCAGCAGGTGACGATCACCGATGCGACGGCTGGCGCGACGATCTACTACACTACCGACGGCTCGGCGCCGACCAGCGCATCCTCAACCTACACCAGCGCCATCACTATCAGTAGCAACGAGACGCTGAATGCCATGGCCACGGCCACAGGATATTCGCAAAGTGCAACGGCCACGGCAACTTATACCTTTGTCTATCCCGCAGTGACGTTTACCCCGGCCTCAGTGGCCTTTGGCAACCAAACGGTGAACACGACCAGCGGCTCGCAGACCGTGACGCTGACCAACTCCGGCGCTGCCGCGCTAGCCATCACCAGCATTGCGCTCACAGGCACGAATGCAAGCAGCTTTGCCCAGACCAACACGTGCGGGGCAACGCTGGCCGCAGGCGCAAGCTGCAACATCGCCATCACCTTTGTTCCGACCACGGTCGCGAGCTACAGTGCAGCCCTTGCGGTGACCGACAACGCGAGCGGCTCGCCGCACACGGTAGCGCTGAGCGGCTCGGGAACCGCCGCTCCAGCGCCCGTTGCGGTGCTTACTCCGGCGTCGCTCAGCTTTGGCAGCGTCGGTGTCGGCGGTACCAGCCCGGCTCAGTCCGCTACGCTGAAGAACACCGGCACCGCGGCGCTTTCAATCACGAGCAACGCGATTACCGGCGCCAATCCAGCCGACTTCGCACAGACCAATACCTGCGGCGCGTCGCTGGCCGCGGGAGCAAGCTGCGTCGTCAGCATAACATTCACGCCGGCCTCTGTTGCCATCTTTTCCGCGACAGTTACAGTCACGGACAACGCAACCGGTTCGCCCCATCTGGTCGCGCTCACCGGTACTGGAATCGTAGAGCCGCCCATCTTCACCCTCTCGCCCACTTCGCTTGCTTTCGGCAATCAGGTTGTGAACACAACTAAATCACAAACGATTACGCTGACCAACACCAGCGCGACCGATACAGTGACTATCTCGAATGAAACCTCGACCGATCCGGCCTTTTTCGATGCAGCGGACAACTGCCACGCATCCATCGCCCCCGGCGCAAGTTGCCACTTCCTCATTGCCTTCAATCCGAAGACACTCGCGTCCTTCAGCGCAACCATCACGCTTCAGGTTGGTGGCGTCAGCTGCGCCGCTTGCTCCTATCCGTCGCAGACTTTCGCTGTGACAGGAACGGGAACTCCGGAATTTACGATCTCACCTGCGTCGTTGGACTTCGGCAATCAGATCGTCGGCACCACAAGCGCCGCGAAGACTGTCTACTTCAGCAACAATAGCAACGACATCATCACGGTTCAGTCCGTCACCAGCAGCGACCCGGCATTTGCGAACTTTGCGCTTGTCGATGGTTGCGAGCTTGGTTTGCAACCCGGCATCAATCCAAATTGCTCTTTCCGAGTAACCTTCAGTCCTACGGCGGTTCAACCCTACAGTGCAACACTCACCGTGCAGGCCCGTGACATCTCTAACCCTGGGGTGACTTTCCCGACGCAGACGATCACTGTCACCGGAACGGGCATAGCATCCCCTCCGGCCTTTGCAGTCTCCGCTGCTTCGATTGCCTTCGGCAATCAAATTGTTAACACAAAGAGCGCAAACAGCACGGTCACACTCACCAACACGACCAGTGACATCATCAAGGTTCAGGCCATTGCAAGCAGTGATCCAGCATTTGCGACAAATGCGGATGTCAGCGGCTGCGAACTGGGTTTGACTCCAGGTGTTAACTGCAGCTTTTGGGCGACATTCAGCCCCACAGCAGTTCAACCGTACAGTGCAACTCTCACCGTGCAGGCCCATGACATCTCCAACCCTGCGGTGACTTTCCCGACGCAGACGATCACTGTCACCGGAACGGGCATAGCACAGCCTCCGGCCTTTGCAGTCTCCGCTGCTTCGATTGCCTTCGGCAATCAAATTGTTAACACAAAGAGCGCAAACAGCACGGTCACACTCACCAACACGACCAGTGACATCATCAAGGTTCAGGCCATTTCAAGCAGCGATCCTGCGTTTGCGATAAACGCAAGTGTCAGCGGTTGCGAAATCGGCTTGACTCCAGGTGTTAACTGCAGCTTTTGGGCGACCTTCAGCCCTACAGCAATCCAACCTTACAGTGCAACTCTCACCGTGCAGGCCCATGACATCTCCAACCCTGCGGTGACCTTCCCTCCGCAGACGATCACTGTCACCGGAACGGGCATAGCACAGCCACCAGCTTTTGCCATCTCACCTACACTGGTTGCCTTCGGCAATCAGATTGTGGGCGTCACCAGCGCAAATAGCACCGTCACACTCACCAACACGACTGGTGACATCATCAAGGTCCAGAGCATTACGAGCAGCGATCCAGCGTTCGCGACAAATGCGGATGTCAGCGGTTGCGAGCTGGGTTTGACCCCGGGTGTTAACTGTAGCCTTTGGGTAACCTTCAGCCCTACAGCAGTTCAACCCTACAGTGTAACCCTCACCGTGCAGGTCCATGACATCTCCAACCCTGCGGTGACTTTCCCCTCACAGACTATTACTGTCACCGGAACGGGCACAGGTAATGTACCCCAGATCGATATCGGTTCGCCGATCATGATCTTCTCCACCACGGAGTTCACCACTTCTGCGCCGCAAACCGTCATGATTTCAAACAGCGGAAGCGGACCGTTGCTCATTAGCGGCATCTCGCTGTCCGGTAGCAACCCCAACGACTATAAGGAGAGCGATAACTGTGGGCTGTCGCTTGCCGTCGGCGCCAGTTGCACAATTTCCGTCACCTTCACTCCACCGTCGGTAGGCAGTTACCCGGCGACCGTGGTGATCGACGACAACGATCCGAGTTCGCCGCAGACAATCACTTTGAACGGCACAGGAGTCAACCTACCGGACTTCGTCGTGGCATCGTCGATCCCATCGCTGGCGGTTCCGCCGGGCGGCTCCGCGCAGTTCTCCATCACAGTCTCGGCGCAGAACGGAGCAATCATTCCCGCCGTGACCTTGTCGGCCACGGGGCTTCCACCGGGAGCGACAGCGTCGTTCACGCAGTCATCCATCACGCCTGGAAGTACCTCGGCGACAACAACACTCGCCATCCACACGCAGCAAACGCTGGCCGGCAATAGAGACTCAACGCCAGCAGGGACAATCGCAGCACTGCCCAGTCTGGCCTTGCTCGGCTGGTTCTTTGTGCCCCGCATGCAACGGCGGCGCTGGATTACCGTTGCCCTGTTGTTGTTCGCTTCACTCGGCGGGGTCTCGGCACTTACCGGCTGCGCTGGCGGCTTCAACCTGATTCCTCCCGCCAAGACCTACACCGTAACCGTGACCGCAACCATTGGCGCCGTTCAGCAAGCCACCACCGTGCAGCTCACTGTCGAATAAGGGAGACCAAAAATGGAGAGCCAACTTATCTTCGCAATCTCCCTGTTCTTCGCTGCCGCAGTTGCTTCACCGGCTTCGGCATCTGCATAAACCAGCCCAGTCGCCAGCCAGTCAGCGGCGCAACCCGAGCTATCGGTTACCTATACATACATCCGCAGCAACGCCCGTCCAGCGGGCTGCGGATGCGTATGCCTCAGCCAAATTCCGCCGACCCGCCCGTTGACGACAATCATCGCGATGCTACCGTCGGCTGCACCACAGCATTCTTGTATTACCTGAATAATCAACGGAACTTTAACATCCAGGAGATCATTCAAGCCGGCGCGGAAACACTGGCTGATATCTACAGCAAGCTTACGTGCACAAACGATGGATGGCACTCGTTCATTGATTTGGTCAATCTTCACTATCCGCAGACGGTCACTTATTCAATCCAGAGAGACCAGATCTTTCCCGTGGCCAACCTCAGCTTTCTCAGCAGCATGGAGCTTGTTGCAGGAACAATTGGCACCATCAGTCTTGGACTCGATTCAATAGCGTGGGCCGATATTCAGGTCGATCTGCAGAGTGAGAACCCGGCAGTTGTGAGCATTCCGTCACAAATTCGGTTTACCCCAGGCACAATCACCTTGGGCATTCCAGCCAATGTGGCGCCGATTACCGGTCCCTCGCAAACCGTTAACATTTTCGCAACCTATGCAGGAACAACCCTTTCTGCAACTGTTACCGTCCAGCCAGCGGCGAGCATCTTTCAAGGGTATGTGACCGACAACTTATCCAATCTTATCAACCACGCCACCATACTTTGTGAATCGGACATCGTGATCATTGACGGCAGCGGAGACACGTTGCAGGTAACCACAGGCAGCCAGACCATCAGTTTCACGCCGCCCGTGACACCGGTGAACTACGGCGTATAACCCATCGCACTTTCTGCTACCGCATCCTCCGGACTGACAGTGACCTTCAAAGTCCTCTCCGGACCCGCCACTGTCAGCGGCAACATCTTGACCATCACCGGTCCTGGAACCGTGGTTGTCGCCGCTGACCAGGCAGGCAACAGCGATTTCGCTGCTGCCGCCGAAGTCACTCAGACAATCGTGGTCAACATCGCGCCCAGCTATACGGAGCTCACCTCCAGCCTCAATCCATCTAGTTACGGCCAAAGTGTGATCTTCAACGCATTGGTTTCGACCGGCGGCGTTCCTCCCACCGGAAGCATCAGTTTCAACGACGCCGGCACTACCATCAACTCGACGAGCGTTACCCCAATCCAGAAAACCAACCTCGTTGCCTATTCGCAGGCCATCGCCGCGGCATGGACCTCTGACGAGACTGGTTCCGCAGCGCCCGTCGTTGCCGCCGACAGCGGACCCGACCCGTTTGGCAGAACCAACGCTCTCCAGATGGCATTTCCCGCTCCAGGCGCCGGAACGTCGGACAGCGTCAACACAGTCAGCGTTTCCGGAGCCTTCGCTGGACAATCATTCACCGCGACCATCTGGTTGAGCGCGCCTTCCGCAACATCCATCAACCTACTCCTTAACGAGGTTGGCGGCAGCAACGCGTCGGCAAGTAACGCCGTCACGGTGGGGACTGCCTGGCAGCGCTATTCTGTGAGCCTTACTATTCCCGCGGCCGACACTAGTGCGTCCAGTTTGAATTTGGTGCTGGTCAACCAGAGTGGACAGCCAGCCGCCACTATCAATGTATTCGGGGCGCAAGTCGAGAACGCAACCTCGGAAGGGCCCTACGTCGCCACTTACGGAACAGCACTGAGCGGCTACGGCGCTCTTGCTTCATTCGCCACCAGCACGTTGACCCCCGGTTCACATCCCATCAACGCTGCTTACGTCGGTGATTCAAACGACGCCGCATCCACCTCAGTTACCCTGACCCAAGTTGTAAATGATGCCACGCCGATACTGAGCATGGTCTCCTCCGCGAATCCCTCCGTCGATGGCGCCCAGGTGACTTTCACCGCCACCATCTCGAACGGCCTGACCGGAGCAGTCACCTTCTACGACGGAAGCACCGTGATCGGAACCAGCGCTCTCAGCGGTGGCAGCGCTACGCTCACCACCAGCGCGCTGACTGCTGGTTCGCACGCCATCACTGCTGCCTGGGCCGGAAATGCAGATTACAATCCCATCACCTCCGCTACTGTCACTCAGGTCGTAAGCCAGGTGATGCCGACCCTTGCATGGCAACACCATCACCCATCACCTACGGGACGGCGCTCAGTGCGACGCAACTGGATGCCACGGCCAGCGTGTCAGGCAACTTCGCTTACACGCCCGCTGCTGGCACGGTGCCGCTCGCCGGAACGCAAACGCTTTCGGTGACCTTTACGCCCACCGACTCGATGAACTATACGTCGGTTACGGCCACCGTTCCTCTGACGGTGAATAGCCTGCCCGTGTCGGTCACTGTAACGCCGCCTAGCGCAACACTCTATAGCGGGCAGACGCAGCAGTTCAATGCCAGTGTGAGCAATACCAGCAACACCTCCGTAGTATGGGTGATCATTCCTGCGGGTGTTGGCACAATCGCCTCGACAGGACTCTACACGGCTCCAGCGACGATCTCTACACAGCAGACGGTGAGCGTGACCGCAACCAGTATTGCGGACTACACCAAGTCAGCATCAGCCACGGTAACTCTCTCTTTGGCACAATGCGGATCGAACGGATACAGCTTCCAGCGCGCAATCACGATCGACCACACGAAAGTTCCGAATACCGACCAATCTAACTTCCCGTTCTTGTTCAACACCACAGATCCGCTGCTTGCCACGACAGCCAATGGCGGTCATGTTACCAACCCCAACGGCTACGACATCATCTTCACGTCGGATCCAGCTGGCCAGAATATCCTGAATTATGAAATGGAGGAGTATGATCCTGTCCACGGCCAAGTCATCGCGTGGGTGCGCATTCCTACACTCTCGCATACCGCGGACACCGTCATCTATGTGTTCTACGGAAATTCCAGCATAACCACTTCGCAGCAGAACCCGACAGGTGTGTGGGATTCCAACTACATGGGCGTCTGGCATCTAGCTAACGGTACTACTATATCTGCCGATGACTCAACAATCAACGGAAACAATGGCAGGGTGGTTGGCGCCACGGCAACTACCGGAAAGATCGACGGAGGACTAAATAATCCGAGCAGCACTTCAGGCTACATCGATCTTTCGTCTACCGCGTTGGCAACTGCGACTCCAAGTACTTTCAGCCTGGAAGCATGGGTCAATTTGTCTGGTGTTGGCGGATGGCCAGCAATAGTCGATTTTGACGCAAATAATTCAAACAACTGGGGCCTCTATGTTGAAGGAGGAAGTGGAATTGGTGTAGTCGTTGGGAACAATATGCCTTTTTTAATTCCATCAGCCAACATCCAAGCAGGTTGGAATCATATAGTCGCAACGCGGGACGGGCAAGGCCTCGCAATGTACCTGAATGGAGTTGAAACAGGCACGACCTGGAACGACAGTAACTATGGAAATGGCACTGCGTCTGCCACTATCGGTCTGGGGTATGGTGGTGAGCTTTTCAACGGATTGATCGATGAAGTGCGGGTATCGACCGGCATCGCGCGTTCTGCCGATTGGATCGCCACAGAGTACAACAATCAGAGTTTACCCTCGGCATTTTATGCACTTTATCCTGAAAACGCGATAGCGGTTATTCCTAATACCGCCAACCTTTATGCGGGTCGAAGCCAGCAGTTCACGGCTACGGGTGCGTGTGGTACGACCATGGTCTGGTCTATCCTCTCGGGCGCGCCAGGCACACTCGGCGCGAGTGGCCTCTACACCGCTCCATCCAGCATTGCCTCGCAGCAGACGGTAGCGATCACCGCGAGCAGTCAGAAAAATGGAGAATTTACGGGCACTTCCATTGTGACGTTGTTGCCCGCTCCTTTGAGTCCAACGCTTACTCTGGCAGCTGCAACTCAGCCTCCGTATGTTACCGGGACTTCCCAGACGTTTACGGCTACCTTGAAGAATGGAAGCGGCACGCCGATATCCGGTGAGTCTGTAACCTTCACCGTCTCTGGGGCTAATAGCAATGCTGGCAGCGGCACAACTGACTCCAATGGAAATGCTTCGTATACCTACACAGGAGCCAGCAGTGGTACTGACACCATCCAAGCCACAACTATCGTCGGCGGCGAGCAGGTGACTTCGAATAAAGTTATGGCTATCTGGATTGTGTCTGTTCAGGCAATCTCGGCAACGACAGTGAAGGGAGAGTTCTTCCTTTCCGATGGCTGTGGATGTTTCGACACGCCACGGAATGCGACACCTGTGTTTGTTCAAGAGTTTCCGGTGATCAACTTCATCCCTCCTGCAGGGAACGCTTCTGGAGTAAACACGAATACACGTCCCTTTACAGATGTCATAACGGATATCAACGGAAACTTTACGGGAACCATCATAGCTCAAGGAAATTGCTATCAAGCCGGCGTGGGCCCAATGAATGATTTTCAAGCCGTTTTCTTTGGCTCATTTACGGTGGCAAGCGCAGGCAACGTGGTATTCAGTTTCTATCACTACTGTCCGGTTTAACTCACCTGTACTGCCTGCAAGTTATTGTAGGGTAATTGTTTAATGTGATATTATTCTTGCCGCGATTTGAAATTCATTGAACTATTGGAGGCATGGGCAGGGCTGGTTGACGATGGTGCATGAACCACGGG
>Ga0302320_10011712_pt1 | contig 18519 bp, 14 predicted proteins | sample Bog_T0_3_FD_202130 | JGI IMG/M metagenome (GOLD analysis project Ga0302320, IMG submission 202130) | Peat permafrost microbial communities from Stordalen Mire near Abisko, Sweden - Bog_T0_3 | ecosystem: Environmental > Terrestrial > Soil > Wetlands > Peat | place: Sweden: Abisko, Stordalen Mire...
GAAGAGGGGAAGACCGGCGGCGGCGACAGTGGTGGTTTTTAGGAATTGGCGACGGGAAATGGCCGGGAAATTCATAGGACCAGACTATGTCCGCCGCGTTCCCAGTGACAAACAAAATCAATCACCATCCGGGACAGTCAAAAGCGAATGCTCGAGGAACCGTCGTCCGGGCTGGACGTACTGCCGGAGGCAGCCAAAGCTTTGGTCACCGCGTCAAGAATCACCGCCGGCGTGCAATTATCCTTGATCAAGCGAGTATGGGCGGTTTCCAAAAACTGCTCGCTGGCGCCGTCGATGATCGAATTGGTGGAAAGCACAATCACCGGCACCGCGCTCAATCGCGGGGTTTTCTTCATAAACTTCAGCACCTCCACCCCATTCACTTTCGGCAGCATGAGGTCCAAAATGATGACATCGGGCGAAAACATGGACAGTTTGCGCATGGCTTCGATCCCGTCCATGGCCGCTTCAATGTGAAAACCGCCATGTTCCAAACCGCGACGGTATGCCGCCTGGATCACAGGATCATCTTCGACAAACAGAATGATTTTACCGCCGGTTGCATTCATAATTCTAACGGTGGGCCGATTGTAACAGCAACGTAACCAAAATCAACTGTTCCAGCCGATTCAGCATCGCTTCCATGAATGGGCGGTCAAAGTTTTTCAATTCACGGCCGCCATGGATTGCTGTTAATTTTTTTACATGAACGAACCCAATACCGTTCCGGGCCAGCCGGAAGCACCGGCCCTTCGGAACTTCTGGATGATGTTTGTCGTCGAGTGCCAAAACGCCCTCAGCGATAATGTCCTGCAGTTCCTCGTAATTTTTCTAATTGTCAACACTCTGCCCGAAGCGGAACAAGGGTGGCATACGGCCCTGATCACAGCCTTGTTTTCGCTTCCCTTCATTTTATTCTCCATGACGGGGGGATATTTTGCCGACCGCTTCAGCAAACGCGATGTGACGTCCTGCGTCAAGTGCGCCGAAATGGGGATCATGGCGCTCGCCACGCTCGGTTTCTGGCTGCATAGCCTTCCGGTGCTGCTCATCTGCATTTTTCTGATGAGCACTCACAGCGCCATTTTCGGTCCCGCCAAGTACGGCATGCTGCCGGAACTGCTGCCGGAAAGAAAAATCTCCTGGGGGAACGGCATCTTTAGCCTGGGAACCTTTAGCGCGATCATCGTTGGTTCGATTTTGGCCGGTTCGCTCTCCGATTATTTCCATACCAGCCAAACCGCCTCAGGGTTCATCCTGATTGGCCTCGCGGTCACGGGACTGCTGCTCAGTCAGGGCGTGGTACGCCTCCCGGCTGCCAATCCGCAAAAAAGGTTCAGCGCCAATATTGCCGGCGAATTTCGGACCCATTTCAAATCGATCCGTCAAGACCGCGTTCTTTTTCTCGGCGTCCTGGGCAATGCCTATCTTTGGATGCTGGGAGCCCTGCTGCGGCCCGTGATCATCTTCTATGCCAAGGATGTATTGAAAGTGAGCGACACGCAGAATAGCTCGTTGCAAGGGGCCCTGGCGATTGGGCTGGGCCTGGGCAGCCTGGCCGGCGGATTCTTGTCCGGCCAAAAAATTGAATATGGGTTGGTGCCGCTCGGCATGACCGGCTTGACGGTTTTTGCCGCTTTGCTCGGCATCCATGGCCTTTCCTTTCCCGAAGTGGCGTCTTTCATTGGTTTGCTGGGGTTCTTCGGCGGCATGTACAGCATTCCCCTCAATGCCATCATTCAGTTGCATCCGAAACCTGAAAACAAGGGCGGCATCATTGCCACCTCCGCTTTCATTACCTGGGTCGGAATACTATTGTCCTCGGGAATTTATTACGTGCTCAATACCGGATTGGGTTTGAATCCGGCCCAAATGTTCGTTGCCGGAGCGGTGCTTTCGCTGGGCGGCACCATCTATTGCCTCATTCTTCTGCCCGATTCCCTGCTTCGCTTTGGCCTTTGGGTGCTCACCAAAACCGTCTATCGCGTCCGCATCACCGGCTCCGCCAATGTGCCCGAACGCGGCGGCGCCCTGCTCGTCTGCAACCACGTCTCGCTCGCCGATGCCATGTTTCTCATCGCCGCCACGGATCGACCCGTGCGTTTCCTTATGCTCAAGGAAATCTATGACAAACCCGGCATCAAATGGGGTGCCCGTCTCCTGGGCATGATTCCCGTGTCGCCTGAACAGCGGCCCCGCGAAATGCTTCATTCCTTGCAGGTCGCCTCGGACGCAATCAGAAATGGCGATCTCGTCTGTATTTTCGCCGAGGGCCAGATCACGCGCATCGGCCAGCTCCTTCCCTTCCGCCGCGGCTTTGAGCGGATCATGAAAAATGTGGACGCCCCCATCATTCCCGTCGCCCTCAACGGCGTGTGGGGCAGCATTTTTAGCTTTGAAAAAGGCAAGTTTATCTGGAAATGGCCACGGCATCGCTCGCGGCACATCTCGGTCAGCTTCGGCAACGCCATGCCCGCCACGGCCACCCCGGTGGAAGTACGCCAGGTTGTCCAGAATTTGCTCGCCGATACCTGGAGCCAGCGCAAGGAATATCTGCGACCGTTACACCGGGCTTTTATCAAAACCGCCCGAGGCCACTCCCGGCGGTTTGCCATGGCCGACGCCCAGACCAAAAAACTGACTTTTGGCGCCGCCCTGGTTAAATCGGTTTTTCTCGCCCGCCGGTTGCGTCCGATCTGGCAGGCTCAAAAAATGGTCGGCATTTTTCTTCCACCCAGCGTCCCCGGCGCCTTGGTCAACCAAGCCGCCCTGCTCTGCGGCAAAGTGCCCGTTAATTTAAATTACACGCTCTCGGAAAGCGCCCTCGCCTTCTGCGCCCAGCAGTGTTCCCTCCAGACCATCGTCACGTCGCGCATTTTTATTGAGAAGATCAAATTGACCCCGCCGGGAAAACTCATCTTTCTCGAGGATGTCGCTAAATCCCCGACGGCTGGAGAGAAACTTGTCGCGTGGCTTCAGGCGAAATTCGCGCCCGCCCGCCTGCTCGAAAACCTGCTGGCGGATACTTCGACCGGCGCCTTCAAACGGATTACCGTCAATGACCTCGCCACCATCATTTTTTCCAGCGGGAGCACCGGCGAACCCAAGGGTGTCATGCTCTCGCATGCCAATATCAGCGCCAACATCGAGCAGTTGGAACAGGTCTTTAACTTGACCGGTCAGGATCGTATCCTCGGAATCTTGCCGTTCTTCCATTCCTTCGGTTTTACCGGCACCGTGGCCCTTCCCTCCGTCCTGGGCGTGGGGGTTGTGTTCCATCCCAATCCGCTCGACTCAAAAAGCATCGGCGCGCTGGTGCGCGAAAAAGTCGTCACCTTCCTGCTCGCCACCCCGACTTTCTTGCAAATCTACCTGCGCGGCTGCACCGCGGAGGATTTTGGCAGCCTGCGCCTCGTTATGACCGGCGCCGAAAAATTGCCCGACCGTCTGGCCACCGCCTTTGAAGAACATTTCGGCATCCGCCCCTTGGAAGGCTACGGTTGCACCGAATGTTCCCCGGCCGTTTCCGTGAACAGTTTCGATTATCGCGCCGCGGGTTTCCGGCAGGTGGGCGCCAAACGCGGCACCATCGGCCATCCGCTGCCTGGCGTTAGCGTGCGGATAGTGCCCGTGGATAATCCGCTGAGCGAAACCAACGTTCCCCTCGGCCAACCCGGCCTGATGCTCGTTCGCGGCCCCAACGTCATGGTGGGCTATTTGAACCGTCCCGAAAAAACCGCCGAAGTTCTGCGGGATGGCTGGTATTCCACCGGCGACGTCGCCACCCTCGACGAAGACGGCTTCCTTCAAATCACGGACCGTCTGAATCGATTCAGCAAAATCGGCGGCGAAATGGTTCCCCATATTAAAATCGAAGAGAAGCTCCACGAACTCGCCGGTTGCACCGAACAAACCTTTGTCGTCGCGGGCGTGCCCGACGAAAAGAAAGGCGAACGCCTCGTGGTGTTGCAGAAGCTCAAGCCCGACGCCCTCGCCGCCTGCCTCGAAAAACTGGCCGCGAGCGATCTGCCGAACCTCTGGAAACCGAAGGCCGACGCCTTTTTCACCGTGGACGCCTTCCCGTTGCTTGGCACCGGCAAACTCGACCTCCGCCAGGTCAAAGAAAAGGCCATCCAATTCGCCAAGGTTTGATCTTCAATGCAATGCCATTAGATAAATGGTGGGGGCGAGCAATTATTTCGCGCCAGCGCCATCTTTGAGTCTCCCGCTGGAGCAATCACCTCCGCAGCCGTTGCATCACCAGAAGGTTGGTGAGCCACGTCGACCCCAGCACGGAAACGGCGAAAATCTCAATCAGGCTCTCCGAAGAATTCACCAAGCCATTGGCAATTTTATACTGCGCCAACACCGCCAACCCCAGCAGCAGCAACCCGATCGTCAGGCCCACCATCGTTTTCCGGGGCCAGCCTCCGGGGCAACGAAAAATAGACGTCACCGGCAACAGCAACAGCCCGAAAACCAGGGCCACCAAAGTCCAAATACTCTCCAAACCTTCAATGCAGCAGCCCCCCAATCCAACCAAAGCCAGCACCAAACACAGGCCGAACCAGTTGCTGGCCACCGTCTGCTCCCGCGACAGCACCAGCCGGCCAAAACGGTTGAGCCGCAATAGCAGATTAAATAGCGGATAGGCCATCCAAGTCATCAGCGCAAAACCAACATACAAGACACGCAACGGCAGAATCCAGGGAGCCAGCCCCGGGTTCACCCGTGCCACCACGCCCAATATTTGATTGCCAATATACCCCCCGATAATGATTCCCCACTGGCCGCGCCGGCTGAATTTGGCCATCCACAAAAAATACTTCAGCATCAGGGCGTAGATAATATTTCGCGCCTTCAGTGCCTCAATGATGCCATGCCGCGCCCACTCGTTTTGGGGATCCAACCGCAATGCCTCGCGAAAATGTTCGGCCGCCTTTTTCGCCTCCCCCCGCTCCAGCAGCGCCCAACCCTGGTTCGCGTGGGTCAGCGAATTATCTGGATTGCGGGATAGCGCCGTATCGATGGTCGCGCCCGCCTCCGCCTTGCGTCCCAGCTTCACCAGCGCCATCGCCCGCAGATTGGTGCAATGCACGTGCTCCGGATCGAATTGCAAACCCATATCCGCCGCCGTTAACGCATCGCACCAGCGGCTCTCCTGAAAATGAATACTCGCTTGCAACGAAAAGTTATTCGCATTATCCGAATCCAGCCGGATCGCCTCGTTCACCGCATCCAACGCGTCGGCAAACCGGTTCCGGTCGAGCAGAATCCGGGCATGCATGTAGTAGCCGAAGGCGTAGGCGGGATCCAAATGGATGGCCTGCGTGGCTGCGGCCGTCGCCTCACCAAATTGTTCCCGTTGCGCCAGACACATGGCGATCAACGCATGTGCCTGCGCGTTTTCCGGTTCGAGCACCAACGCCAGGCGCAGTTCATTTTCCGCCAGATCAAACCGCGATTGTTGCGCCAGCAAGATCGCCCGTTCCAAGTGTTGGTTCATGATCGCAGTTCTGAAATTTCCGACTCTCAACCTACATCTTCAGGAACTGCAAGATGTCGTCATAAATCCCGCCCTGGTTGGAATAAAGCGCGTAATTCCGCGCCGTGGCAAACCATTCCCGGGTGGTCGGTTTGAGCGACGTCGCGGCATTCATCAGATCCTTCGTCGTAATCGGCTTCGGCACCCCGGCCTTCAGCGCCTCCTGCAATTTGCCTTCAATCGCCACATCCACCACCGCCTTCAAATCGGCGCCGGAAAAATGATCCGTCCGCTTGCCCAACGCCTCATAGTCGATTGTTTCCAGCGGCTTGCCCTGGCATTGCAACCGCAGGATGGCAGAACGCGCGGCCGCATCCGGCGGCGGCACAAATAAAACCCGGTCGAACCGCCCCGGCCGACGAAAGGCGGAATCCAAATGCCACGGCGCGTTCGTTGCCCCCAACACCAAAACGCCTTCGTTCGAAGCCTTCACCCCATCCATCTCCGACAAAAACTGGTTGATCAACTGCCGTCCCGCATGCTGCCGCATATCCGCGCGGCTCGCGCCCAGCGCATCCACCTCATCGAAAAACAAGACACACGGCGCATGACTCCGCGCCTGGTTGAACAGCGCCGCCAAATTTCGCTCGCTGTTGCCAATCCACATGTCCAAAACGTCGCTGATTCCGACCGAAATAAAATTCGCGTGAATCTCCCCGGCGGTCGCCCGCGCGAGATATGTCTTGCCGCAACCGGGCGGCCCATACAGCAAAATACCACCGCCGATGGGCTTGCCGTAGGCCTTGTACAGTTCCGGGTGCGTCAGCGGATGAATGATCTTCAACCGGATCTCCTCCTTCAATTTTTCCATCCCGCCGACATCCTTAAAACTGATTTTCGGCCGCTCCATATCCTGTTCCCCGGCCGGCTCCGGCTCGAATGACGCCGCGCGTACGCGACCTTCCACCACTTCGCTCTCCGCCTCCGTGGCGCCGATGCCCAAGCGCGCGGCAAACTCCGCATCCGCCACGTGCTTGTCCAATGCGATCGCCCGCCGATATTCCCGAACCGCCGTTTCAATTTCGCCGACACCCGCCAGCAGTTTAGCGTGCATCAAAAATGCGGGCGCGGGCGCCCCGGGCGCCTTGACCAGGTCCTCAACGATCACCAGCGCGTGGCTTTGTTTGCCCTGCTGGTAAAACGCCCGGGCCAGGCCCAGTTTCAACGACACGCTGTTGGGCGCCATCTCCAAGGCTGCGCGGTAGGTCTTTTCCGACTCCTCAATCTGACCATGAATGAAAAGCGTTTCCGCCAGGTGCTGGCGGAGCGCAAGGTTGTGGGGCGCCAACAGCACCGCTTCGCGCAACGCTTTTAGCGCCTCGTCGGGCGGGGTGGCATCCGGAAAAGTTCCCATATATCATCCTAGCAAACTGCATGTGCCCCACCGGGTCAAGTTTCCGATTGTTAAACTAACGCCCTCATCATCAAAGTATGAAGCATGAATTATGAATTATGAAAAGACGCGCCAGCGCTTTATCTCACTCATAATTAACACTTCATACTTCATAATTCCTCCAACGCCTGCCGGTGTTGCCGGGGAGATTTGCCCATTAATTTCCGAAACTGCCGCGTAAAATAATTACTGTCCGCAAAACCCACCCGGAACGCCACCTCGGTGATCGATTCCGTTCCCGAGCGCAACAGTTCCGCCGCCCGGTTGATCCGCAATTGAATCAAATAGGCAATCGGCGGCATTCCCGTGGCGCCGTGAAACGCCCGCGCAAAACTCCGCTTGGACATCCCCGCCAGGTGCGCCAATTCGTCCAGATTCACCGGCCGCGTCAGGCACCCTTCCAAATGCGTCATCGCCCGGGCAATCCGCAAAAGATGCCGGGAATCCGCACACTTGGACTGCCCGTAGCACCGGGAGAGATACCCGACGAGTTGCATGAAAAATGCCTGCGCCATAAACGCGAAACCCGGGCTGCGTTCCCTTAATTCCGCCTCCAGTTGTTCGACACATCCCACGAGCACTCCCAACTGCCGCGCGGTCAGCCGTAACCGGCTGTTGAATTGATGGCGGCGGCGCCAGGCCGGTTCCAGTGAGAACATCGCATGATAACCCGGCAATAATAATAAATCCCCCTGTCCCAATTGGATTTTCTCCGGCCGAAAGAGAATGTTAATCAGCTTTAAATTGTCCAAATCCTCGTAGGCATGACTGCGCGGTCCGCCAATGACAAACACGTCCCCCGCTGTCAACGGCCACGTCTCCCGCCCGACCACATGCAGCCCCTTGCCACCCGTCACCACCACGATCTCCGAGAACTCGTGTTTGTGTGGCGGAAAACTCCCCTGCGGCTCGCGGCGCTCCACCGACACCGGAAAGCCGTCCCGCGGAAACCATTCGCTGGTTTTTAAAATTTTCAACATAGTCAGCCCGGCAACAACGAAGCTGGCACTTTTGTGCTAGATTTTGGCCGAATCGTCAAGGACAACCCCGCCCGTTTTGTCTATGATCTCGCAAAATCCACTCCTAAATTTGTTGTGAACCGCCCCAAAAATATTGCCCGGTCGTATAAACTTGCCGTCGAACGTTACGCTGCCGCCGACGTGGCGGTCGCCCCAGCCCTCGAAATTCTCGCCACCATTCCCATCTCCCTCCATTGCTGGCAAGGCGACGACGTGTCCGGCTTCGAAAATGTCGGCGCCAGTCTCGGCGGCGGACTCGTCGCCACGGGCAATTACCCCGGACGCGCGCGCACTCCCGATGAACTCCGCGCCGACCTGGAAAAGACCTATTCGATTATCCCCGGCAAACACCGGCTCAATCTCCATGCTTTCTACGGCGAGTTTGGCAACCAAAAGGTGGATCGCGATCAAATCAGCCCCGCCCATTTCAAAAACTGGATCGATTGGGCAAAGCAAAATAACCTCGGCCTGGACTTTAATCCCACCTGCTTTTCCCACCCCAAGGCCGCCGACGGCTTCACCCTGTCCCATCAGGAAAAAGGTATCCGTGATTTCTGGATTGAGCATTGCCGCCGGAGTCGTGAAATCGGCGCCGCCATGGGTAAAGCCCTGGGCAAAACCTGCGTCACCAATATCTGGATCCCCGATGGCTTGAAAGACACGCCCGCCGACCGGGTGGCTCCGCGCGCCCGGCTCCTCCACTCCCTCGACGCCGTGTTCAAGAAACCGCTGCCACCCCGGTTCAATCTGGATGCCGTGGAACCCAAGCTCTTCGGCATTGGCAGCGAAAGTTATGTCGTCGGCTCCCACGAATTCTATTTGGGCTACGCCGTCAGCCGCAAAAAACTGCTGACCCTGGATGCCGGCCATTACCACCCCACCGAATCCATCTCGGACAAGATTTCCAGCGTCCTGCAATATTTGCCGGAAATCCTGTTGCACGTCAGCCGTGGCGTCCGCTGGGATAGCGACCATGTCGTCGTTCTCAATGACGACTTGCTGGCGATCGCACGCGAGATTGTGGCCAACGATTTCGCCAGGCGCGTGCATATCGGCCTCGACTATTTCGACGCCAGCATCAACCGCGTTGCCGCCTGGAGCATTGGCGCCCGAAACATGCTTCGCGCCCTGTTGATCGCACTACTGGAACCCACCGCCAGGTTGCGCGCCGTTGAAGCCGCCGGTGATTTTACCACCCGCCTCGCCCTCCAGGAAGAAGTCAAATCCCTGCCGTTTGGTGCGGTCTGGGATTACTATTGCGAAGCCCAGGGCGTCCCCCCCGGTGAAAGCTGGCTCGCGGACGTAAAATCGTACGAAAAGAACGTCTTGTCGAAACGATAAGAATTCCCCATTCTCAATTCCGATACCCGATTCATAAGCTATGACACCCAATCCCCTTCTTGGCGTAATGTTTCACTGGCTGGGCGGTCTGGCCTCCGGCAGTTTTTATGTGCCCTATAAAGGGGTGAGAAAGTGGTCGTGGGAAACCTTTTGGCTGGCTGGCGGCATGTTCAGCTGGCTGATCTGCCCGTGGATCGGCGCCCTCCTGCTCTCCAAGGATCTCCTGGCCGTCCTGCATGAAACCTCCAGCTACACCTTTGGGATGACTTATCTCATGGGTGTCCTGTGGGGTCTAGGCGGCCTGACCTTCGGCCTCACGATGCGCTATCTCGGCATGTCACTGGGGATGGCCGTCGCCCTCGGATATTGCGCGGCGTTTGGCACTTTGGTCCCACCGCTGGTAAAAGGCGAGTTTGCCGCCAAATTGCTGGAAACTCAGGGTGGCAGAATTTGCTTCTTGGGCGTCATCGTTTGTCTCGTTGGCATCGCTCTCGGCGGTTACGCCGGCGTCCGCAAGGAAAAGGACATGGGCAACGACGGCAAATCATCCGCCATTGCGGAATTCAGCCTCTGGAAAGGTTTGGCGATTGCCACTTTCTCCGGAATCATGAGTTCCTGTTTTTCGTATGGTTTCCAATTTGGCGACCCCATCACCAAAATCTCCGCCAGTCACGGCACCGGCCCGCTCTGGGTCGGTTTGCCGGTGATTGTCGTAATCTTGCTGGGCGGTCTCACCACGAATTTCATCTGGTGCGTCATGCTGAACTTCAAAAATCGCACCGGCTATCAATACCTCGCTTCCCACGTCCGCGCGGAACACGCCCATCACGGTGGCACTGGCAGCGGCGAACATGGACCGGCGGCAACGACCGCCGGCGGCGCACCCCTCGACCTGAAAATTCCTGTGCTCGGCAACTGGTTCTTTTGCGCGCTCGCGGGGACGTTCTGGTATTTTCAATTCTTCTTTTATCAGATGGGGGAAAGCCAGATGGGCAACTATAAATTCTCGAGCTGGACCCTGCACATGGCAAGCATCATCCTCTTCAGCACCCTGTGGGGAATCTTCTTTAAAGAATGGCGCGGCGCCAAGACCCGCACCAAAATGCTCGTGGTCGTTATGCTGCTATTCCTGGTCGGCTCGACGGTCATCATCGGCTGGGGCAATAAGATTTCCGAAGAGGCCGCCCAAGCACAAGCGGCGGGACGATATGCCGCAGTGACAAAGTAAGCGCCAGCGGCGCCCCATTTGCCCAACCACAGTTTCCGGCGGCCTGAAAGCGCGCAATTTGATAGCCCGGGGTGAAGCGCATCGCGCGAGCCACGGTAGTTATGTCGTGACGGCCCTTACTTCGCAATCCGGTAAGCCACACTGACGCTAACCGCCACGGAGATAAGATTTAGCAGAGGAAATTCACCGTACATGAGAAAGAGCGTTGCCACGACGGATATCAGAGCAATGCCCCCGGCAATAATTCCCAAAGTATTGTCCGTCCCTTTGTAAAGCAGCTTCGCCCCGTAGCCAGTCAGCAAACCAATGCCGACACCCAGCAAAGGAAAGCGGAACCCTGTCATTGTGAAAAATCCATACATGGCGCCGGAACCGATCGCCGCACCCGCCAGCGCACCCGCGATCCCACGGCCCAGGCTGAAATCGCTTGATGATCCCTGCGCTATTGCGGCGGCTTGGGGCAGCGGGGGCGGAGTACTTTTTGACTTCCATCGGCTAAGATCCGCGCCGCATACGGTACAAGATGTTGAAGGCTCAGCGGATTCCGTAGGAATCGAGCTCTGACACATCGGACAATTTGTTAATTCCATAACGTTTTACCTTTCCCGCACCGATTGGGTTAATGTAGTCGAACAGCCCAAGTTAACCCAAACCAGGCCGGTCCTGTCAACCGCGAAAATAACCGGCAACAAAATCTTAAACCGACCAGTAACCCCATTTTATCCGTTCAACCGCGTCCCGGTGTGATCCTATACTCTTGCAGGACCCGGCCCTTCCCATCCGTCCGCCACGCGCGTTTGAGCTCCAGCTTGCCGCCCGCGGAACTTTGCACAATTTGATACCGATATCGCGAAGCGTCGCCTTCCTTGGTGGCAACGAAAACGACCGAAATCGGATACACGGCCGGCCGGTATTCGCCCGCCTTCAAATCCGAGGATAAAATGCCATGATCGTGATCTGATTTGGCGATTCCGGGCAGCTGGTCCTTTTCCGCCAAACCCAACAACAGCGCAACCGCCTCGGAAGTAAACCGATATACGTCGAGATCCCAACGACTGAAAGAATTCGTAATGCTATCTCTGCTGGCAAACGATTCCCCATTATTATGCTGGAGATACATCATCCGTCGCGGGAAATTCAGGGTGACCCTATGCCGCGCCAAATAGCGCAGCCCAATCAAATTCTGTCCCGGCCATTCCTCCAAAACGAAATTCGTGCAGCCTTCGCCGTTAAGAATAATCGCCGGCAAAAACTCTTCGCTCACCAGCGCGCCCGCGAAATTCGTATATTGACGGCTGTAGTTGAACTCACCCAGCGTCTGATCGGGCAGTTTCTCCAATTCCCGGCGAAACAAACTTGGTTTCAGCACCGCATCGAACTTACAACCGGTATCAATGCCAAAGCCCGTCTTCGCTGGCCAAAACAAGTTTGTGTGAATCGACGGCAATTTGCCAAATAACGAAAAGGACAGCGGAAATGCCTCGCCTAAATTTCTGCCTGCCAAATCATCGGGATCGAGAAAGCGGACTTTTCCCGCCGCCGGGTCCAACTGGATGCAGTAATATCGTAAACAGTCCATCCCCAGGATGCCCATTAAAGCCGGACTGTTCGAGAGCCGGCCCAAATCATCCGTCATGATCCGGCGTCCGAGTTTCAACAGCGTGTTGCCCAGATACAGTTTGGGCGCGACATAGACGCTCAAATTGGTCTTTCCAAAAAAGGGATAGTTGACATGGGTTTTCGCGAGACATTTTCCCAACACCGGTTCCAGGGACTTGTCCAATACCGTGCCGGTTGCGCCGGTATCCGCAATGAACAGCAGCGGCTTGCCGTCCGCCAAATGCACGGTCAGATACACCCGTTCGTCATTGGTGATATCTTCCGCGAAAGCCACCTCCGCCGGAATCAGCGGGCGCACCCGATTCTGCGTCGCGCAGGAACACAAAAGCAGCAAGCAACCCATCAAGCCAAAATGCCAGAAGCGATGGTTGCACATATTCCTGCACCTACCATAGACATACCCATCGCCTTTGTCAGCGCGAAAAACCGCAACCGCCGCAAATTCAGTCGCTTCCGGCAATCAAGCCGAGCGTTGTTCCTGCTACCACGATTTTTAAAACCATCATTTCTTTCCCGTCCTCTCTCCGCGCCTCCGCGTCTCCGCGTGAAATTCTTTCTCTGTTCCCCCAATTCTCGCCTTTTTAAAATTTCCTTCGCAAATTCTTTTGTCTAGAGTTTCGCCCATGAGGATTAGCATTCGCGATTTAATGACCCAAAGCGGCGTGGCCTTCGGCACCAGCGGCGCCCGCGGGTTGGCCACCGCCATGACGGATCTCGTTTGTTATGCCTATACCCGCGGCTTTCTTCAATACCTGGAATCCATCGGCGAACTCCAACAGCGCGGCGAAGCCGTCGCCATTGGGGGTGATTTCCGGCCCAGCTCTGACCGCATCATGGAAGCCGTTTGTCGCGCCGCCGATGAAATGGGCTATCGCGCCATCAATTGCGGCAAGGTCCCCTCGCCGGCCGTCGCCCTTTACGGTTTCGAGAATAAAATTCCTTCCATCATGGTTACCGGCAGCCATATTCCTGATGACCGCAACGGGATCAAGTTCAACAAAAGCTCCGGCGAAATCTTGAAAGCGGATGAAATCGGCATGAGCAGCCAGGTGGTCGAATGGCAGGATGATCAATTCACGGCCGCTGGCTCTTTCGCAACCGATACCGGCACGACCCGTCCGATTTCCCCGGTGGCCGGCGAACAATATATTGCCCGCTACCTCAGTTTCTTTGCACCAATGGCCCTGGCTGGCCAACGCATCGGCGTCTATCAGCATTCCGCTGTGGGCCGTGATGTCCTCGTAAAAATACTGGCCGGGCTGGGAGCCACCGTCACTCCCCTGGGACGATCCGCACAGTTTATTCCCGTCGATACCGAGGCGATTCGCCCCGAGGATGTTCAACTGGCCGGGGATTGGGCTCGGGGCGGCCAATTCGACGCCCTGGTCTCGGCCGATGGCGACAGCGACCGGCCGCTCATCAGCGACGAACGCGGTCGCTGGTTGCGCGGCGACATCGCGGGCATCCTCTGCGCCAAATTCTTGGAAGCCGACTCTGTCAGTACGCCCGTCAGTTGCAATACCGCGGTGGAAAAATGCGGCTGGTTTCCGGAAGTCCGCCGGACCCGGATCGGCTCTCCCTTCGTCGTCGCCTCCATGAACGAGGCGTCAAACGCCGGTGCCAAACGCGTGGTCGGCTACGAAGCCAACGGCGGTTTCCTGCTGAATTCCGATATTGTTTCCGGTCCCCGGCGCCTCCGCTCGCTGCCAACGCGGGATGCCGTTATCGTGATGCTCGGCATTTTGTTGCTCGCCCGGCAGCAGGGCAAAAAGGTTTCCGAACTCGCCGCCACTCTGCCCGCCCGCTACACCGCGAGCGACCGGTTGAAAAATTTCCCCACTGAAACGAGCCGCGCCATCATCGCCCGTTTCGAGACCGGCGCTGCCGCCACCGATAAAGCATCGATTGAATCTGTTTTTGGTGAGTTCGCCGGTCCCGTCGCCGCCTTGAACCGCACCGATGGACTGCGCATCACCTTCACCAACGACGAAATTATCCATCTCCGTCCGTCGGGCAACGCTCCGGAATTTCGGTGTTATACCGAGGCTGCCACCAACGACCGCGCCGTGAATCTCAATTCCCAGGCTTTGGAAAAACTGACATCACTCTCCCCATGAACCCCCCTATGACGCGCCGCAACGCTATTCGCCAGGTCGCCGGTTATACCGCTGCCACTGCCGCCGCCGGTCCGTTGGTGTCCAAAATTGCCCATGCCAGCGACGCGCCGACCCAGCTTAAGGGCAACATTCGGCAGAGCGTCTGCCGGTGGTGTTATAGCGGCCTAAAATTGGATGACTTGTGCGCCGCCGGCAAAGACATGGGGCTCGTCGCCATTGACATTCTCAATCCCGAAGATTTTCCCACCATCAAAAAGTACGGCCTTCCGTGTTCCATGGTTTCCAATCCGGTCATCGACGGCCTGGGCGGTATCAACAAGGCTTGGAACCGACTGGAACACCACGACCGGTTGCTGCTCGCCTACGAGCAGCGGCTCAAGGAGACCGCCGCCGCCGGCTATGAACGGCTAATCTGTTTCTCCGGCAACCGCGAGGGCCTCGACGACGAAAAAGGGCTGGCCAATTGCGTGGTCGGATTGAAACGGATTTTACCAATCGCTGAGAAATTGCAGGTGACGTTGTGCCTGGAACTACTCAATAGCAAACGCACCCACCCGGATTACCAATGCGATCATTCCACCTGGGGCATAGAACTCGTGAAACGCATCAGCTCCGAACGGTTCAAGCTCTTATACGATATTTACCACATGCAGATCATGGAGGGCGACATTTGCGACACCATCCGGGAAAACCATTCCTATTTCGACCATTACCATACCGGCGGGGTCCCCGGCCGCAACGAAATCGACGGCACACAAGAGTTGAACTACGCCCGAATCATGCAAGCCATCGTCGCAACCGGCTATCAAGGCTACGTCGCCCAGGAATTTGTCCCCAAACGACCAGACCCACTGGCCTCCCTGCGCCAGGCCGTTCATATTTGCGATGTGTAAGCCGGGACGCTGGCGGGAATATAGGATTGACCGCTCGGTTACTGTTATCACAGATCACGAATAAGGAGCTGGCGAACGTATGTCCTCTCCGCGGGACAGACTTCCCCGAAAAAAGTTCGCGCCTTGAACCCTTGGACGTGACTGAGTGGTTCAGCATTGCCAACCAGCGTATCCCTCGCCCCTCCGAGGGGAGAGGGATAGGGTGAGGGGTGGGCGTTTAACTCATTTATATTCAACAGCGACAATTGAGTTTCATGGGGAGGAAATAGGTGAGGGCGGACAATTCTTTGCGTCTACAGCGCCACATTTTTGAAAGGTTAGCAAAAACCTGACGTGGGCCAGAGTCTAACGATTCTCCCACTTTGCCATTGCAATTTACAACACCAACCACTAAACTAATTTAGTCAACTGGGATATGAATATGAGTTACAAAAGAATTTGGTTATTAGGATTTTTTCTTCTCGGAATTGTGCTTGCCTCCCGTGCGGACGTGCTGGAGAACTGGACCACCAATCAAATCACCACCAATTCCTCCGGCCTGCGGTATCTTGTTTACGGAGCTGGCCGTTATGTCGCCGTAGGAGAGGAAAGCGACGGCGGCAATATTTATTCCTCGGAAGACGGTTTGACGTGGACACAACGTTTTAGCGATGTTGATTCCTGGGGATTGACCATGAGTTATTCTCAAGGTCATTTTGCCGGTGTCGGCGGTTGGGGGATTGTGGATATTTCGACGAACGGGATTGACTGGACTTCCGCATTTTCACCATTGCAATATTTCCTTGAGGGTCGCTCAGAGATTACCTACGGAAATGGTTTATATGTGCTGGTCGGCTCAACCAACGGTGTCGGGGCCATTTTAAATTCTCCCGACGGTATCAATTTTACATACTGTTCATCGACCCCCGCTCCGACAGGTCCAATTGTAAGCGTTGCATTCGGTCCCGGCCAGTTTGTAGCCATTGGAAATAATGACGGTTTGGAATATGTTTCTTCCGGAATTCACGCGGGGACGACCTGGATACGCCGGCCGATTGCCGGTGGAAACCAAGTCAGCTTTGCCAACGGACTCTTCTTTGTGCCATTGAGCGCCAATTCGAATCTGGTATCGCCCAACGGTCTCAGTTGGAATCTGCAAAACACGGGATTGACGAACATGGTGGGGAACGTTATTTACGCCAACGGCCTTTACCTCGCTCGGTCCGGAAATTACCTGGCCACTTCAACTAACGGCATCAACTGGATCCAGTATTCTCCGCCCCTTCCCGGCGCCGCTTCACTCGATCCAAACCTTGCAACGGACGGTACCCGATTGGTAACCATTTCTCAGCAAGAGATCTCCTCCGGGCCAAATTCTTACAATGCGTTTATTTATTCATCCGATGTGCTCGTTGGAATCCGCCTGACTAATAGTCCTGCGCGCCAAATTGCCCTTTCAGGATTGGTTGGCCGGAGTTATCAATTACAATCCGCCGACTCCCTAACAGTTGGCTCGAATGGTTGGCGAACAAATTTGACGCTGCAGTTGACCAATACACCTTTCTATTGGACAGATACCTTGGCAACTAATTCCACCCGATTTTATCGCGGGAGCCTGCTTCCTTAACAATTAATGAGGATGACGGTGCCACAGGATGTGCGGACGCTCAAGGCCGTGCTCCATCATCAATTTCTCATTATCGAGCAATTGCGTCGTCTGACCGTTGGCGATGATCTCGCCCCGATCCAAAATGATCGCTCGCGGACAAAGCTCCACCGCCAGCTCAAGATCATGCGTGGCAATCACCTTCGTGGCGGGAATCTGCCGCAATAATGCCTTGAATTCCCTGCGGCCACGCGGATCGAGGTCGCTTGTCGGTTCATCCAAAATTAAAATGGCCGGGTCGCACGCCAGCACCCCCGCGAGGCAAACCCGGCGCTTCTCGCCGTGGCTCAACCGGTGCGTGGCGCGATGCCCAAACCCCGCCAAGCCCACCTGCTGCAGCGCAGTTTCTACTCGCGCAGCCGTTTCTGCGGGCGACAGTCCCAATTGCTGGGGACCGAACGCCACGTCTTCCTCCACGGTCGGACAAAACAACTGATCGTCCGGATCTTGGAAAACCAGCCCGACCTGGCGCCGAATCTTTTCCAAATTTTTAGCGGAGATGGTTTCGCCGAGAATCTTCACCGAAGCGTTGCCCATCGGTTTTTCCGGCAAAATGCCATTTAAATGCAGGAGCAGCGTGGATTTCCCTGATCCATTCGGGCCGAGCAAGGCAACGCATTCCCCCGTCGAGATTTCAAAATTCAAATCCCGCAACGCCAGCGTCCCGTCCAAATAGCGGTACGTCAAGTTGATGATTTCGATGGCGTTCATTTCCACCCCCGCGCGCACATGGCGTTGTAAATCCGTTCCGCCCGATCCGACGCGCGAATGAAAAGCTGGCCCACGACGGAGGATAAAACCTGCCATTCAAAGCGGCGTCCCCGGGAAAAGGTCCGGCTCGCCCGGGCGCGCCGCATGCGCATGGCCTCATCGGACAACACAAAAAGGTACCGCTGCATCAAGACCATGGTTGTTACCAGCAAACCGGGAACGCGGACCGCTTGCAGCGTGCGCAGGATGGCGGAAAAGGAGGTGGTCTTTATCAGGAGAATGATCGTAATGAGACTCAGGCTGCTTTTCAAGGCCACGGCCTGCCAGGGAATCCGGGTCCCGCTTTGGAACATGTTGGTCACCGCAACCGCCAGGATGAAGGGAGAGAGCCACAACAATCGCTTCAGCAAATAAACCCACGATAACCCCGCCCAAAAAACAGCGAGCAGCAGAACCGTGGAAACTCCGAGAAACCACCAATAATATTGTGGCGGCATCAGGACCGTGGCAATGATGATTCCCAAGGCAAGCGCCAGTCTGAGGCCGGCCGGCAGGCGAAAGCGGTTTCTCCTTCTTTGCACGGCGGGCGGGTTATTGATGTTGTTCATGTGATTGTTTACCCCATTTACCGCTCGTAAGTTCGGGGCAACCTCAAACTTAACCAACCCGCCGTGGTACAAATCGATATCAGCCGAACGCGGTTTCCTCTCCCCTCAATGGGGAGAGGATTAAGGTGAGGGGTGAGATTACGTGAGTTCATGGAATACGGTGGTATTCGTTGCCAGTTAAACACGCTCTCATTCTCAACGACTGACGTAGTCTCACTCCTCACCCCTGCCCCTCTCCTCGTTGAGAGGAGAGGGCGCCGCATTGGGACGTCTGTTCGTATTCCCCACGTTCCACCGCATACCAAACCTAGCCGAGCAATCGTCGGACAAACCGACATCAGCCGAATGCGATTTCCTCTCCCCTCAATGGGGAGAGGATTAAGGTGAGGGGTGAGATTA
>Ga0302320_10011714_pt1 | contig 18518 bp, 9 predicted proteins | sample Bog_T0_3_FD_202130 | JGI IMG/M metagenome (GOLD analysis project Ga0302320, IMG submission 202130) | Peat permafrost microbial communities from Stordalen Mire near Abisko, Sweden - Bog_T0_3 | ecosystem: Environmental > Terrestrial > Soil > Wetlands > Peat | place: Sweden: Abisko, Stordalen Mire...
GCGCGAAGTGTTCGACCTGACAGATGTTTTCCTGCATCCGGTTCCGATGCCCGTCTGCCGTGAAGAGGCCAAGTCAATCGAAGAATTCGGATGGCTTCTTCGCATTCCTAATAGGGATCGAATGATAGTCGATTTCACAGTGAGATCTCTGGTTGCAGACGATGGAGCTCCCGCTGGCCATGTTTTGACGCTACGGGACGCCACCGAAAGGATGCGCCAAAGAGTAATCGAAGGACCCACGAGAGAGGCTGAGACTTTCGATAACGCCTCTATGGCCATGGTGCAACTGGATGACGAGGGACGTGTGATGCGTGTAAATCAGAAGCTCCTCTATTGCTCTGGCCTGCCTTTAGAGTGCCTGGTCGGGCGCCGGCTCTCAGATCTCCTGGCAGATCCAGATCCGCGCATTACAACGCAGTTTGTGTACAGGCTCCTGCGGCCATTTCCGCTGGTGCACGGCACCCTCGCCGGCCCGAATGCGAGTCCTGATTCCCTTTCTTGATGGGGTAGGTGCACTCACACACAGGGATCGCCCTTAGTCTTGATCTGCTGTAATTGCCGGCACTACCAGTTCCTGGATCACGATCTGAAGACTTCCCTTCAGACGGAGCAGATGGTGCGGGAAGTCGTCCTTCTCAACTGTGCAGGTGTGTGTCAGCTTATCGTACTCGCGGATGAGTTCGCTCGTCTAAATTGCGTATTCCGGTCGATGTGGGCACCTGATTCTGTTTGATGTGGGCAGCGTTTTTCGTTTTGCCGTAATCACTGCCCACATGGCGTAATCAGTGCCCACATGCAACGTAACGGTGCGTGTGGGTGGGGGGCGGAGCAGGCGGCGTGGGTAATCCCAGGCAGATGTTTTCCTGAAGTCAAAGGAGAACACGTTGCCCGATGAGTTCGCTCATCTAAATTGGCCCACCTGTACAAGCCCGGATGTAAGGATTCGGGGATGGACAGGAGGCGCAAGGTGGAACTTTTCGAAGTGATCCGGCGGGGGCTTGCGGCCGGAGAGACGATCAAGGGATTATTCAGGAAGCATGGCATGCACCGGCGGATGGTGCGGCAAACGATCGGGAACGCTATCCCTCCCGAGCGAAAAGCGGCGATACGGGAAGCTCCCCGCCTCGGCCCCGTCTAGGAACTGATCGACGGCATGCTGGCCGTGGACCTTCAAGCGCCACGCAAGCAGCGTTACACCGCTCATCGGATCTGGATGCGGCTATGCCGCGAGCACCCGGATCATCCCGTCGGGGAAGCTACGGTGCGGCGTTATGTGCGGCAGCGGAAGCGAGAACTGGGGCTCAGCGGACGGGAAGTGTTCGTGCCGCAGAGCTATAAGTTGGGCCAGGAAGCTCAGGTGGATTGGTTTGAGGGTATGGCCATGCTGGGCGGCGAAGTGCGCAAGCTGCAGTTCTTCGCTATGCGAAGCATGGGCAGTGGCGACGCCTTCCATCGAGCCTATCCCCACGCCACGCAGCAAGCTCTGCTTGAGGCCCACGAGCATGCGTTCAACTACTTTGGAGGTGTTTTCAAGACCCTGCGGTACGACAACATGACCTCGGTGGTGAAGAAGATTCTGCGTGGGTAGACCAATGCAAGCTGCAAACCGGCTTCCTGGGCCGCGAGGACCACGACAAGCTACAGAATGCGTTGAGCCAACTGGTTGAGGCGCGCCTGTTCATCGACGATTCGGCTGGTATTTCGCTGGCCGAGATGCGGGCCAAGGCGCGGCGGCTCAAACAGAACGCCGGTGGCTTGGACCTCATCGTCGTGGACTATCTGCAGCTGATGTCCGCTACCGTGCCTTCGTCCGGTCGCAAGAATTATGAGAACCGCACCCAGGAGGTCTCGGCCATCTCCCGCGGGCTGAAAGCGCTATCGAAGGAGCTGAACGTGCCGGTGGTAGCCCTCTCGCAGTTCTCTCGCGCAAGTGAGCGCCGCGGCGAAGACAAGCGCCCCCTACTCAGCGATCTGCGCGAATCAGGTTCCATCGAGCTGGACGCTGACGTTGTCGCCTTCATCCACCGCGAGGCCTACTACTACCGCGATGAGGAGATGTCCGAGAAAGATAGGGCCAAATCAGAGATCATTGTCGCCAAGCAGCGCAACGGGCCCACCGGTACGGTCCATCTGAACTTCATCTCCCGGTTCACGCGATTTAATAATCCGGACGCGGCTCACGACGTAAATGGGAATACTTATTCTGAACCTGACCACCGGGCAGGATTTTCCAGGTAGGTTGCGCGTATTTCTTTACGCGCAACTATAGGCGATACACGCAATTTATTATTGCGCGATATCCTCTATTGTTGCGCTAAAATGAAATATATTGCGCGTATAGCGCCTTCGCGCAGTCAAAAGGAGGCGTCCGTGCCCAAACACATACCGGAAGAAGCTCTTTCAGCGATTCTGGCCACCGCGCAACGCCATCCAGGAGGCGCAAGTCGGGTTGACATCGCTGAGACACTGATGCCGAAGCTCGCGCCGCGCACACTACAATTTCGGCTCAAGCATCTGGTCGATGTGGGGCGCCTCGTTAAAGAAGGTGAGGGCCGAGCGGCCAAATACAGTCTACCGCAGACGCAACAGGGCCCGGTTGCCGGCACTCCCGCAGCACGGGCCCGAGCGGAAGAGGCCATCGTACCTCTCTCTACGACAAGCGTCGCAGTCCGCCGTTACCTCAGTCAGCCCCCTGTAGCGCGAAAGCACGTAGGCTACAACCGTCAATTCCTCGATTCGTATCGTCCGAATGCCAGCTTTTACCTTTTGCCGACGGAACGCGCCCGCCTTGCGGAGATTGGAAAGTCGAGTTTTGCGGCAGCTGCCCCAGGCACGTACGCAAAACAGGTTCTCAACCGGCTCCTGATCGACTTGTCGTGGAACTCAAGCCGTCTTGAGGGAAATACGTATTCCCTGCTCGATACCAAACGCCTCATTGAGTTCGGGGAAGAAGCGCAAGGCCGAAATCGGCAGGAAGCGCAAATGATCGTGAATCACAAGGATGCGATCGAGTTTCTCGTCCGCGCAGCGGAGGAGATCGGCTTCAACCGCTACACTATCCTCAATCTGCATGGAGCTCTAGCGCAAAACCTGTTGCAAGATGAGGGAGCGGCTGGGCGGCTAAGGCATATTGCAGTCGGAATCGAGAGATCTACCTTTCACCCGCTCGAAGTGCCACAGCTTATCGAGGAGTGTTTCAACCAGATACTGGCAGCGGCTGATGCCATTGACGATCCATTCGAGCAGGCGCTCTTCATCATGGTGCAGTTGCCGTACCTGCAACCGTTCGATGACGTCAACAAACGTGTCTCCCGCCTTGCCGCCAATATTCCCTTCATCAAACACAATCTATCGCCGCTGTCCTTCACCGATGTTCCGCAATCCCTCTACACAGACGCAATTCTGAGTGTGTACGAACGGAATGAAGTCGATCTCCTGAAGGATGTGTTCATCTGGGCCTATGGGCGCTCGGCAGAACAATACGCCGCCGTCAGGCAGTCGCTCGGCGAGCCTGATCCCTTCCGGTTTAAGCACAGCGCGGCTCTGCGACAAATCGTCTCCGAGGTAGTGCGCGACTCCATGGATAGAAGGGCGGCGAGCGCTTACATTGCTCACTGGGTCGAAGAGAATATTACGGCGGCCGAGCGCGAGCGCTTCAGGGAGATGGCTGAGACCGAACTCCTGAGCCTACACGAAGGAAATTTTGCTCGCTACCTGATCAGACCGAGCGAATTTGCAGCTTGGGAGGTGGTCTGGCGGCCAAGGCGGTGAGTTGAGCACATACGCGCGTACTCATTGCTCCGAGCGGGTCTGATCAGATTGAGTACGGGGCATACACGGGCAGCGTGAGCAATCTGTTTACGTTCCCGGAGTGAAGCTTTGAGGTTCCCCTAAGTAACCGGAGGTCGGCTAGTGTCCAGGATCTCATGACTGATTCGAGGAAAGGAAGATGAAACCTGCATGCGCACCCTGAAAAACATCTGTCCAGTTGGCTGTGTTTACGGTCTGGTATCACGGCTGTGATACCAGCGACGTATTCGGGTAATAATGCGCGAGAATCTCGTGGAAGTTTGCGCCGGATGCTGCCATGCCGGCCGCACCATGTTGGCACATCCCCAAGCCATGTCCCACGCTATGACCTTCAAGCTGCCAGCCTGAGCCGTCCTCGATTGCCGCAAAATCGTTGCCCGGGATTGCGCTCCAACCCCACTGCCGGGCCTCGACAATCCTCCGAGGCTCATCGCCAGGCTTGGGCGCTGGTCCGCTCTTGCCGATCCTGGTCCGCCAAACCATCGGATGTTGCCGGCACCAGATGCATTGCACCCCATAGTAGGGATACCCCTCACCGGGCTCCATACCCACATCGCGCAGGCTGCGCGTGTGGCCGCCGCAACGGCTAGAGTACATGGCGGCGAGTGGGCTGCTTCGATAGATGAGCACCAGGCCCTTCGTGGCCTGCACGGCAGTGGAAACGCGGCTAGTTGCGGGAGGCGGAGATTTCAGAAACTGGCAATGGGTTGAGTCGCAAAAGTCAAAGTCCAGGTGTCTTGGCCCGGCGGCAAGGAATGAGCGAGTGGCCACAGCCTGTGCCTTGAGCGCCTCGATCGGAGCGTTCTCGTCCATCTCCGAAGCCACAATGGAGGCCACGGCCGTCTCGCGATCCATGCTGGTCACTGCGATCAGTTCGCCGTTGCGGACCTGAATGGTCAGGCGGCCCAAATAAACACGGTGAATTTTCCCCGGCACGGTGAGCCGAAAGGCGACCGCGCTGCCATCGCGCGCCGTGGCCGTCCAACTGATTGCAGACTTGGCGCCGGCAATTACCCTGCCGCCTTCGGCGCGGAAGAGCGTCAGACGGTGCCCAGGTTCACCGTTGAGCACCAGTTCCGGCGTTCCTGCTCCCCCATCCGCGCGGATGGAAATGACCTGCCCGCTCCCCTGTTCGAGCGCCAGTTCTTTCGGATGGAAGAGGCCCAGCACGCCAAAGCGAATCTCCTGTTGCTGCGCCCCGGCGCTTGACGTGGCCAGAAGCAGGACCGGCAAGAGGATGCACACGCAGCCGGGCCGGAATGCGCGCATCATCCAGGCCAGCATTTCCGGGATTGAAGAGCGAATAGACTGTGGACTCTCCGTGTGCATGTTCTCGATCATCGCTCAGTCGCTTCCAGCGAGCGCAACATGGCGCCAGCCACCTTGGCGCTTTCCGCGCCGGTTACGCCATGCACACGCACCAGGAGCAATAACCTCGGCTGATCAGCAGGATACAGGACGACAGTAAATCCATCGGCAGCGCCCCGTGGCGTATGCGAGCAGACTGCCGTTCCAGTCTTGGCCAGGGCCGCATCCCTTCCCAGGGCCGCACCCACCCCACGTGCCGTGCCGCGCGTCGCCGAATCCAGCATTCCCTTGGCAATTCTGCTCTGGATGGGGTGTTGCCGTTCCTTCGCAAGCTTCAAATAAGCTCTGGCCAGCGCCAGGGGCGTCTCTCTCCAACCGGTTCCCAGTCCAACGAGGCTCTCGATTGGAGTCTGCGCATCGGGTCCGGCGAGCCCGTAACGCGCAAAGGTCTGCCCAGCGTGGTTACGATCCAGACCCGCTGCCAACTCCAGAAAATAGGTATTGCAGGACTGCGCGATCGCCTCTTCCAGTCCGAGGGTTCCATGCCCGGCGGGAAGCCAGCACCGGCTGCTTGTGCCCAGGCAATGCACCTTGGGAAACTCGCCTCCGTGCTGCTCCCCGTAAGCCATGGCAAGAAATGGCTTGACCAGGGAGCCGGGAGAGACGGGCGTCTGCGCGGAATTCAGTTTAGACACGGCCAGTGGATCGCGATCCGCAGCCACTAGCCATCTCTCCGCCACCACGTTGCCGGATCCATCCATCAGAAGATAGGAGATCGCGGGGCTGGCGAAATTACGATCGAGGCTGGCCTTTGCCGCCTGCGCGAAGAGTTGAGTGTTCGTTGCTCCCTGGGCTGACGCTTGAACGGGTGCGGCCAGAAGCAAAGCGCTCAGCAGCGCAATCCGCGCGCAGGCCGCTGGCCGTTGCATTGGATTTGCCGCAGGAAACCTATCCGCATCTACTGAGACCATTGATATGTGACCGTTTGCATCACTTTGGCGCCCTGGTCCCTTTCCTCGATTCGCTCCGACTGCACTTTGGAAAAGACCCGGCCGAGGCTGGCCATATTTCCGGAGAAGAATGCCGTGGTTCTTCCGTCTGCCGGAGAGGCATGCACCTCGGCTCCGCCGCGATGACCAACCAGATCCAGTTGTGCCATCAGCAAGCGAAAGTTGTTCTCCTCCTGCGTATGCCGAAAGACAGCCGCATACGTCACACCGTCTATCCCGTCCAGCGGGTTCGCTTTTTGCTGGCGCTCAAGCAAGAGCTCCAGAAGAATTGAATCGTTGGCAAGCAGCAGTTGCTTTCCGTTCACCGCCGCATAGAGAGGCAGGGCCCCATCCAGAGCCAGATAGCCGCCGCCTGCACTCGAACGCTTTGCCCATTGCACTCCGAGTTTTCCGGCGCTCAACTCCGCCGGGAGAGCGGAAGCCAGTGCCTCGCGCACTGCCTGCTCGTCCCAGTCTCGCGTTGCGGCCAGGACCATTGCCGCCTGCAACGACACGAAGACTCCGTCGCGCGGCGCACGTGCGGTAAAGACCTCAAGCGATGCATCCGGCTGCTGCGCACGAAGCAGCGTGCGCAGGGATTCGAAAGCATCCGCCTGCTTGGCAGAAACTGGAGCTTGATCGATACGCACATCCAGTTGTGCGGCGCTGCCAGCGTTCTCTACCGAGACAGCGGTAGGCGCATCCGTAACCCGAACCGCCGACTGTGCTGGCTTGACCTCCAGCAGATTGTCCCGCAGGCGTTTCAACAGAGAATCCGGATCGGGTGCGGCCTCCACCGCATAGAAACCCGCATCCTCGGGCGCCAGCGCCGCCAGCGCCTTTATGTCCCCTTGCTTCGCCGCCGTCTGCGCGGCGCGACGCAGCAGCGCACGCTCTTCGCGATAACTCTTCCCGCTGCGGTACAGGTCGCTCACCGCCGAGGTGTACTGCTTCATCTCTGTGATGTTGTTCTGGACCCAGTAACTGCGGAAATAGGGCGTGCGGATAATCTTGTCCAGGTTCAAAACCATGCGCAGGTCGCCTCGGTCACCAGAGGCCTGCTTTACGGTTTCGGCATACCATCCATCGGTTGTGAGATTGTGCGATTCCGTGCCTGCCAACCTGTCCAGAACGCCTGCCACCAGGTCTTCTCTGGTGCCCAGAATCAACCAGCCATCCTTTGCAGCGAAGGCCGCAGTACGCGACGATTGCGAATCCTTATGCACGTAGAATGCGCTTCCGGCCTCGATGCGTTGCTCGAACTTTCCGCGTGTCTGCCAAAGCGGTGTGCTCTCGATTCCCAACTCATCGAGGCGCGTGATATAGACAAACTCCAGGTTGCCAATATCGTAGAGACCAAGGCAACTTTCCTTGCCCGCAATCTTGTCGAGCAGTCCGCTATCGACGGGAAGTCCCGCGGCGACAGAGAACTCGTCCTGCGCCTGAGACAGCCGGCCGAAAAGACGAGAATTGCTGAAAGCGGCATGGTTGCTGCTAATGAGCCAGGTTCGTTTCTCTTCTGACGTATTCCAATCGCGCAATAGCGATCCGAAATCCCGCGCCTCAATGGAAAGCAACGCACCCTCGGGCAGCAAGGCCGGTAATTCCGACTTTGGCTTGAAAGCTTGCTCCAACGCACCCACGGCAAAGACCACGCCGCAGCACAGCAAGATAACACCGGAAGAAATCCACAGCCGTCGTTTCATTCCGCATCTCCCTCGTTGGTTGCTGCTTTCCTGGGAACGAACGCCATGCCCGGCAGCAATCGCGGGCGTACCACCCGGTCCTGGTCCAGCTCGACATGAATCTTCGGTGCGCGAGCTTCGTTCTCCCGTTCGCGGGCGACTTCTGTTTCAAGGTGCTTATCTTCGGTTTCGAAGGCCTTCCTGCGTGCAGGATCTTGTTCCTGCACTGACGCATTCTGTGCCAGTTTTTGCGCCTGATCATTTTCGTGACGCTTTTCCCTGGCATGGATCGCCGACCAGGTGAGTTTAGCCGCGTCCTCCGGTTTCAACGTCGACAGAACCGGCACCTTGTGCTGACCATACGACCCGGCGCTCAAGAGCGCGTCGTTTCCTTCCGTGTAGCGCTGGCCGTAGAATGCTCCGCTTTCAAGAATCGGCTCCGCGGCAACCAGGGCCCGTACATCGAGGCCAACCCCGAAGGCCGCTCGCACATACTGAAGCCGCAAAGCAGTATTGCCTGGCGCAGTGGCGATGGCCGTTCGCAAGATGCGCTCGCTCGTCTTATCGTCGCGCGCGCAGGCAGCTGCGGCCAAGCGTGCCTCCACATAGTACGGCTTGCTAGCTTCATCCGTGTTGGGGCAACCCCGGACCAACTGGTCCAGTTCCCCGCTGCCGGTTGCGGGACTGGCCGGGCCGCGTCCCTTCAATGCCCTGGCCGCAGCCAGCCGTTCCGCATACGTTGCCTTGGGATCGGCGGCAACGGCCGCCAGCATCTCCAGAGCCTTTTGCTCATGCGGGTTCCCGGCCAATTCGGCAGTCGCCAGGCGAATCCGGTAGCTTGCTTCCCACGGAAAAGCATCCGCCAGCGGTTGAATGAACTCGACCTCCTCGGAGAATCGCTGCCGCATCGCAAGCAAGCTAGCCACGGAATCCATATCGACGTAGGGATTGCTACTGATGAGGATCAACCGCTTGAGCAGGGCGACGGCTGCCGGCACGTTGCCTTCGTCCAGGTCGATAGCAGCCAAGCCCAGGAAATTCGAGGATGTCAGTTCACGTGCATCGAGGGCTTGCTCGTAGACATAACGCAGAACGATCCGTCGGGAGGACTCGCTCAAGAGCTGAGCGGCGTTGCGAAGGTCATTCGATGCGGGAGATGCTTCGGGCCGCTTTCTCCACTGCGCGACCGCCTGCGGCATGAGACCATCGGCCTCGTCCAGGCGGAGTTCCGCACCGAGCCATGGCGGCGACTTGCGCTTCTTCTCGGGAATGCGCGTCAGTTCCGTGCGCGCCTGGGCGAACTTCTTTTCGTCGAGCAAAGCATCGATCAGGTTGGACTCTGCCTGCTCAAGGTTCCAAACGTCCTCGCCTGGCTTGGCTTGTGCAGCGCGGCGGTCTAACTCGACGATGTGTCCAAGCAACTGGCTTGCCTGGCCTTTCACAATCCAGGTGCTCTGCCGAATCGGCCCGAGCACATAGGCTGGGTCGCTGGCGGCTGTTGTAATCTCCAGCAGCCACTCCATCTGGTCGCCGTGAGCGTGATAGCCGGCCTCCAGCAGCGGTTCCACCCGGTACCAGCCATTACGGGCCAGATAGATGCGCAGCATGGCATCCACCTGCGCGCTGATGGCCGCATACTGCCCATGCGAGGAGGCGTCGCCCAGCACCTGGCTGAAATCGCCCCAGAAGGTCTCCGGCACATGGCGCGCATCCATCTCAGCGGCCAGTTGCTTGACGGCCAACTGCCAGGTGGCCAGCGCCTCCGTATGCTGCCCTTGCTTCCATTGGAGTGCGGCAATGCTGTCGAGAACCGCTGGCTGATCGTTCTTCAGGTCGAGCGAGTGCCTGTAGTCGGCGAGCGCCGAATCGGCCCGATCAGCTTGCGCAGAGTAGTCCGCCAGTTGTGCATATGCCTGGGCGCTCTCCGGCGTGTGCTCCAGCTCCGCCTCCAGATAGCTCTCCGCCTGAGCGTCCTTCTCTTCATCGAGATACTCGCCGAACCGCGAGCCGTAGTAGAACCACACCTCGCCAGCCAGTTGCTCGTTGCGATCAGCGGGATGCGCCACCCGTTCGCCGATCGTCATGTCTCCGCCGAGTGCGCCGTCAAAGGTCTGGCGAACCTGCGGGGTATGTTCTCGCAGATAGAGCCCGGTCAGCCCGGTGTACGCCTTCTTCCACACCGGAGGCAGGCCGGCCGATCGAGCGGCAATCCCCGCCAGGGCCAAGTCGCTCTTGCCGTTGGCCAGCAGATACTGCACCACGCTGTCCGCGGACGCGCGTTGCGCCCCTGACCGACTGGAAGCTCTTTGAACCAGATCCTGCGGCCGCGCGGCCAGCAGCAGTTGGTAGTAGCGCGGATTCTCGCCCCCGCCATTGCTCATCGCCGCCAGTCTGTCCAGCGCGCGAAGTTCCGCAGGCGCATCTCCGAGGGTACGGTAGATCTCGGCCGCGTCGGCCCAGACGGATGCCCGCCGCCGCGCCGGGAACGACTCGGCCAAGGCCTCGATCTTTGGTCCGGCCCCCTCCAACTGCACCCGTTGCCGCTGCAACTGCAACCATGCGCTCAGTTCGCCGCGTGCTGGGTCGCCGCTCTTTTCAGCGAACTCCCAGAGCAACTCCTGTTCCATGTCCACCAGTCCCGCCGCCTGGATTGCCGGCAGATACACCTCGCGTAACTCACTCCCGTCGGCTGCCCCGGCGCACTTGGTCCTCAGCCACGCTTCAAACTGCGCTTTTTCCTCCGGGGCGCCGTAATCGCCAACGACTGACGCCATGGAGCGCAAGGCCTGTCCAAACCCCGACTTCGCGCGCGCCGTGCGTTCTGCGATTCGTTGTTTACGCCACTCGGTATCGGTCACCGCGCTGAAGCCTTCCTTTATCACCTGCTGCTTCACGGCGGAGAGAGAGACGTTTTCTGCCTGCTGGCGCGCGATGGCAAGGCGCGTAAAAGCCTCATCGCTCTGACGCAGCCGGGCCATGATGCGCGCATAGGTCACCGCGCCAGACTGGCTTCCTGCATCCACCAGCAGATCGGCTCCGGCCGTGTCTACTCCCTGCTCGGCAAACTTGCGGGCTTCGTTCAGCAGTCCCCAGCTCTCCAGCCGCGCGGCCACCTGGAAGTAACTTCCAGGCATCACGGGACGGCCGGTTATCCACGCCTCTTCGAGCGCCTTCACTACATCGGCATTTCGGCCCTGGCGCGCCCGTGCCTCCGCTGCCTTCTGCATCCATTGCGGATCGCGATAACTCAGTTTGTAGAGCTGTTCGTAGTCGGCAACGGCATCGTCCAGCCGCTGCAGGCGTTCTTCCAGATCGGCCTTCGACTGGTAAAGGTCCTTCTGCTCCGGCCGCACGCGAATAGCCTTGCCATAGGCCTCGATGGCCGCCGGATAGTCTTCAAGCGCCGTCTCCAGGCGCGCCAACACGATGGGCCAGCGCGCGTCTCGCGGTGATGTCTCCACCGTCTTGCGATAGAAGTCGACGAGTCTCTGGCGCTGGTTGTGCGCCCCGGCCACCAACGCTGCTTCCTGGGCCAGCGCTGCATCCCCGGGATAGGAATTGATTAGCTCGACGTATTGATCCACTGCGTCGCCCCAGTTGCCAAGCAGTGTGGCAGAGCCAATCATGCCCCTACGTAACTGAGCCAGCCGCACAGTCTTTTCGCCACCAATCAACACGGAGGACTTAAGCGCCGCAAGTTCCGCACGGTAAAACGACGCCAGCCCCGCCTGATCGCCGGAGCGCGCGTAATTGTCCGCCAGCGCAGCCTCAATGGCGGCATCGAGCGGCTTCTGACTCAACAACGGCTCCAGCAGCTTCCTGGAGCGCGGATAATCGCCTAACTCCGTCAACTTTCTCCCGGCCTCCAACTGGAATTGCTGCTTGAGCTCGGGATAAGCAATCTCCGCGGAGTCCAGCAGGACGGTCACGGCCTCAGTCTTGCGCTCATGGCTCCAGTCGAAATCCACCGTGGCGCGCACCACTCCCAGCATCTTGCCGTGCTGGCGATAGATCGATTCCACTTCCGCCGCCGCAGCCGCTGGATTGTGCTGATCGAGCAGGCTCACCAACTGATAGCGCAGTTCGAGACTGTGTACCGGATCGGCCGTGAGAGCAATCTGCCGGCCGAGGGAAAGTTGTTCCACTTCGGGCAAAGCATGGGCGCGCGCAGCATCGCTCACTGCGTCGAGCACATCGAAGGACTCCGTCTGTGCAGCCGCCTGCTTCAGCTCCCGCGCCATGTCCGCAGTGCGATGCTGGGCATCGAGTACTCCGACACGAAGACTCAACGCCGCGGTGCTTGGCGCTGCCGGCTTCAGCAGGTCCGCCGTTTCCGATTCCACCGCCGCACGCAATGCAGGCCTGCGCGCAAGCGATAATATCCGGCTTCGGCTTTCCTCAGAGGGCTTATCTCCCAGCGAGCTGGCTACATATTCCTTGATTGCGACTGGTTGATTTCCCTGGCTCTCTTCGATCGCGCCGGCCTGGTAGCCGAACGCAACAGGGTCCGCTAGCCGCTCCCGACCTTTGCGCAGTTGAGCCAATGCAGAAGGAAAATCGAAGTAATCCCAGAACACCGTCGCCGACTGAAGATAGCCGTTGGCGTCTCCGGGGTGAGCCTCTGCCATGCGTGTCCAATACGGTGCAGCCTCGGCCATGCGCCCCCGGTCCGCATAGATGTCCCCGATCCTTGCCATGGTATCCAGGTCGTCGGGATTCGCATTCAGCAGCCGCTTTTCAATCTCGACAGCCTTGTTGGTATCTTCGGGATGGAAATAGGCAAGCGAACGATAGAGTGACGATGCCTGCCGGCCCAACGCTTCATCCGCCGGATACTCGGCTGCCAGCGCATCGGCCGCTCCCACGCCCTGTTCAAACCGCGATTGCCACAGGCACGATTCCACCCAGAATCGCTCTGCCGCTGGATTGGAATGAGCAAGAGCGGTCCAATTTGCGTCGCCAATCTCTGGAGCCTGTTGCTTGAGCGCCTCCAGTTGCGCATCCAACCTGCCGCTGCTGCTGAGCAGCTCAAACAGTTCATCGCGCAGATCGGCCGACTCCGCCCAGTGTTCCCACAGCAGCTTCTCAACGTCAGCGTACTGCCGGCGGGAACGGTATTGCGCCAGCAGATTGCGAACAAACGTCAGATCGTGGGGAAAGCGATCATGGGCGTAGCGATCTACTTCGAGCGCGAGCGACTGGTCTGGTGCTGGAGCCTCGCGCAGGTACTCTTCCAGTCTAGTCCCGGAGAAGATTCCGGTGACCTTGCGGCTCAGAGCGGAATAGTCCGCAGTCCGCCTTTGGCGCAGATAGAATCGCGCCAGCTTGGCATACCAGCCTGTACCGAAACTGGTGTCTTGGAACTGCTCAATGGCTCGCTGGTAGACCTCTTCATCGTGAGCATTCAGGCGGTTCTGTTCCAGGAACGAAGCGAGCTTCTCATAAAGCCCGGGATCCTGCGGGTTGCGATCAAGCTCTCCGCGCAACACAGCCAGCGCATCGGGCAATTTGTCCGTCGCCACCAGCCGCGAAAGATACCTGTCCAGTACCTGCGCGTACTCGGCGGACCTGACACTCCCGGCGGATTGGGTCCCCACCGGCTTGCTGAACTCCGGTCCCGGCGCGCCCAGCGGGACGCCCTCCGCCTTGGCCGCAAGTTCCTGCAACAGCGTCCGATAGAGCGCAAATTCCTTCTCTGCCTGATTTGTCCTGCTGTAAACATCCCCGACTTCGAGTGCCACTTCAACTCTGCGCGCATCGGCCGGGAATTGCGCCAGAAAAGCGGTTCCCTCGCGAATCACGGCATCGTTCTCTGCGTAAACCGCATAGGCATCCATCAGCCGTGCATGCAGCTCGGCCCGTTCCGGGGCGTTCGGGAAGCGCTTGTCGATGTCCGCCAACAGTTCCGCGGCTTTGGCCCGATGAAAATATGGCACCGCGAGCTGGTCCTGGCTGGAATACTCCGAGGCAGGATTCTGAGTATTGAAAAACAGCGACAGAATGCCATTCAGATATCCGGGACCGCGATCCATGGTGGCGATGTTCTTGTACAGTGCCAGATTCCCCGCTCCCACGCGTAGCGGCTGCTCCGGTGCCGTAAGCAGAACGCGTGTCAGACCCGCCAACCCTCGCTGTTCCGCATTGGGAGTCTTCTTGTCCGCCGCCAGCGCGTAGTAGTAGCGTGCTGCTTCAGGAAAGTCCTGCACTGCCTCCAGCAATTGGCCCAGGGTATACAGCTCCTCCGCCGTCCAGGCGGCTCCGCGCGCATCCTTCCGTGTGCGGTACCCGGCCAGCACGGCCTTGCCTGCCTCCAGTTGCCCCTGTTGCTGAAAGATGTAGAACAGCTTGGCTGCGTCCTTCAGCGTCTCGGTCCCGCCCTCCGGATGCGCCTCCAGCCGGGCACGCAGCGCATCGCGTGCCTGCAGCGTCTGGCGCCCGCTGACCAGCAGGTCGTAATAGCTCTTTACCAGCTCGGCCGGCCACAGCGGCTCAAAACTCCTGTCGAAGACCGCCAGCCCGTCCCTGGCTGAACCGCGCCCGGCCTCAAGCGCCGCCTCGGCTCTCACCGGAAACAACGCATCGGCGGGGAATGCTTGGCCGTAGCGGGCGATCAAAGCCGAGATGGCGGTGAAGTCCTTTCCCGCCAAATCGAAGGTCAGCTCACGCTCGTACACGCTCTTTTCTCTGGAATAACGCTGCTCCCAACCGGCATACTCCCGCACAGCCACGGTGCGGGGCAACGCATAGCGGTCGATCACGGCCAGTGTTCTCTCCCAGGCTTTCCACGAGCGCTCGGAGTCAGCCGCCGTCCAGCGTTCGGCTGAAGTTGCGGGAGACCTGCCCACCGCTTCCAAAGCCGCCAACTCCTCCTGGGGCCTCAACCTGCGCTCATAGAAATCCGCAAGATCCAGGCTGGCAGCGGCCTTGTCGTCGGCCTTCTCGGCCCAGCTCTTCCAGTCGCGTTCGGCGGCATCGAAGTCCAGCGCCTGTTCATCCTCCAGAGCCCTGAGCGAATAGAGCGCCGCGCGGTTCTGGCCGGCAGCGAGCTGTGCCGTCAGCTCCGGCCGCGTCTCCCGCGGAGAGCGACGGTAAAGAGCCTCTCCCCCCGGCAGCTTCATCAACCGGTAAAGCGCCTTCTCCACGCCCGAGCCAGACTCGGCGTTCTCCAGCCAGCGCGCAATTCCGTTCCCTGCCCCAAGCAGCAATCCAGGGCTTTGCCAAACCGCCAGTGAGGCCGATGCGGTGAGCCCCATCGCTCCAAGAACCACCACCGCCAGCCCTGTTTCAAGTGCGCCTTTGCCCTCACGGAACCACTTCAATTCGCACCTCCGCGCTAGCCTGGTTGTGCGCCATATCCTCGGCTGTTACCGCAAGCACATATTCGCCTGCGGGCAACGCTGTCGGCAGGCCGATCTGCCCTGTGCTTGCTCCCTGCTCGCGATCCCAGCGAAGGCTGACAGGTGCCAGTCCTTCCAAGCGCGCCGTCAACGTCCGCGTACTCTCAGAAGCGCTCACTTTGAGGGGAATCGTCTCCCCTGCCCGGTAGCGTGTCCGATCCATCCGCACCTTCACCGTGGGAGGGGTGGAGGCGATCACAAAGCTCTTCGACTCGCGGTACACCTGCCCATTCGCATCGCGCAGCACGAGGCGGACCGGGTAGCTGCCATCCTTCATATCTCCCGGAGCCAAAAAGCGTGTCTGCCACACGTCCTCGCCCGCCAAATAGCGGAGGGGCTTTTCCAGCCCAAAGGGAAACAGCGCAATCACAGAGACAATTGCTTTATCGGTATGCACGCGCAATACCGGGTCTCCCGGTCGGATCACGCGCGGCCGCAGCAACGCACGGGGCGCGGCCAGAAACGACGTATAGGGCGTGACGAATTTGTACCGGCGCGCCAGGCGGATGATTTCGTTCACCGCGGCCTCGGTCTCGCCTTCGCGCTCGATCTGCTCCAGCAGCGCCTGCACCCGCGCGCCGGCCCACAGTCGCGGCAACTGATCGTGCTCCAGCGCCTGCGCGGGAAGATCGGCCTTGCCCTCGGCCTTCAATCCGCGTCCATCTTGCTGTCCGGTCACACTGAAGGTCAGATTCTTCTGCGGCTTCGAGTACTGGCCCACCCAGCGTGCTTCCCCACCGTCGAAGACCGCATCCTCCAGCGCATATACCTTGTCCACCGCAGCTTGCGGAGCAACGATCAGGCCCAGATCCCCGACCGGACTTCGCCCCACCTTGCCCAGAAACGCCGCCAGCTTGTAATCTACCGGCTCGGTCGACAGCAACTGTTCCATCACTCCGCCATTGCGGCTCAACATGCGCAGCAAGGGCAGGTTTGCATCGTCGCCCACCGCAAAGACATCGGTCTTGGGCCGCCGCTCCGGGGGAATCTGCTTCCACTTGGACGCGTACCAGTCGGCCAGCTTTCCGGTCTGGATAAGCCCGCGTGTCGCTTCACCATCGGTCAGCAGCACCAGCGCCGACCCCTCAGCGGTAGCGCCCGGCTCGTTGAATTGCTCCAACCCCTGCTCCAGCACCTTCTGCAAATCGCTTCCGCCACGCAGATGGCTCTGTCGCAGCCAATCCATCGCCGCCGTCACCTGGGCCAACTCCGCCTTCACGGGGACGGGCTTGAAGCTGTCAACCCTGGTATTGAAAAGCAGCAAATTGAATCTGTCCTGAGGCCCCAGGCTCTCCAGCAGTTTCGCCGCGGCAGCATAACTGCGTTCCAGCTTCTCCCACTGCATGGAGAGCGAGGTATCCATGAGCACGACCACCGTGCGTCCGCCCGACGCCCCGGCAGGACTCACGGAGGGCGGAACCGACAGTTGCGCCAGCGTCTCAAAGAAACCCGGTTCCGGCGGCGCCTTTGTCTGCTGCTTCTTTTTTCCCTTCTGGGTGGAGGAGGCGCCGGTCTGCGCTTCAGGTCCAGTTGTATCAATCAAAGGACTCGCAGGATTCGGGTCGCGGAAGGCGATCACTTCCAGCGCATTTCCGGGCTCGTTGACCGTCCAGACCGTGGCAAAGTCTTCGGCCATATCTACATTTGCCGCTTCTACGTTGGCCTTGATCGTATGCTCGTCCTGCTGTTCGATATGGAAGGGCAGAATCTTTCCTTGAAAAGCAAAATCCTTTATCCGCCCGGCCGAGTACAGCTCAAAGTGGATCGAAAGCTTCTGCACCTTCTGGCTGGCATAGGCGTCCGGTTTGAGAGGCAGCAGGAAGTAGCTCTTCCGCGCCGCCACGGGAATGTGTTCGTGATACTCGATCTCCAGCCGCTTGGTGCCATAGGCCGGAATGGGAACGATGTGCGCACTGAATACAGAGTTGCGGCGGGCGTCGTCCTCGGTACGTTCGCCCTGCTCCAGCAGGCCCGGATCGATGGCCTGGCTCTTCAACTCCTGGTAGAGTGCTTTGGCCCGCTTGCGCTCCAGAATGACGGCGGGGATGCGCACCGGGCCATCCCAGACGGCGAAATCGAAGACCGTGGTCCCACCCGGCAAGGCAAACAGGTAATTGCCTTCCTGCGGAGAACCTGTGTGGTTGGTGAATACCTGCCGCACCCACACACGGGCATCGCCATTGTCCACGTGAATTTCCACCTGCATCTCGGTCAACGAGAGAATCGACGGGTTGGGCGCCTGCTTGTCTGTCGGAACCAGAACGCCACTGTCCGCATACGCCGCCATTCGCAAGACCAACAACAACACAAACGCCCAACCAGCCCGCATCTTCATTGCCCGTCTCATCGCGTTCCTCATTGCAGTCTGTCTTCTGAGATCTTCACCAGGCCGTTCTCCGTGCCCACGTACACCACGCTGTTGTGAATTGCCAGCGCCGTCACATTCAACGATGGTAGCCCCGCGGAGACTGTCCTCCAGCGAGTGCCTGTCGCATCGCTCAGCAGCAACCCTTGCCCCAACGTTCCAGCCAGCACGATCCGCCCGTCCGCCACCATGGCCGTGGGGTTGACCACAACTCCCATGTGCGTCGCGTCGGTCGAAGTAACACTGCCGTCGGCCGCAAGGCGCAAGACACCCGCGCCATACGTTCCTACCAGCCAATCGTTGCCCACCGGCGTCAGCGCGGTAATCCAGTTGTGCTTGAGCCCCGAAGTCGCCGTGGTGAGATTCCTGCGAACCTGACCGTCGATCAGCAGCGACAACCCGCCCAGGGTTCCGGCCACCAGCCGGTCTTGACTGGCGCCAAGGGCGTACACATGGTTGTTGACCAACCCCTGGAAGGCGTAGAGGCTGTGCGCGCCGCTGGTATCGAGGAATGTTATCCCGGCCGGAGTCGCCAGCGCCATCCCTTCGCCATAAAGGGCCACATCCGTCACGTGATCGGCAATCAACCCAGCGTCGCGTCCCAGAACCTGTTTCTGGTGTCCATCGCGGTCAAACAGAACTAGCCCATTGGCCGTGGCCACGGCAACTTCGCCATGCCGCACATCTTCCACGATCCTGTTCACGCAGAACACGTGCTCGTTCTCTACGTGCTGCGCCAACCCGCCCGTGGCCGTCAGGATGTCCAGCCCCCGGTCAAAGTAGCCCACCCAAATCCGCCCATCGGAGGTCACCAGCAGCGCGGAGATGTCTCTGTCCGTCAACTGTGAACCGCCGCCGTCCAGGATCCTTCGCCATTCACCATCGGCTTCGAGGCGCAGCAATCCGTCGCTGGCCAGCGCATAGCGGCTATTCCCAATCGCCAGGAACTGCTCAATCGAACTCT
>Ga0302320_10011715_pt1 | contig 18517 bp, 17 predicted proteins | sample Bog_T0_3_FD_202130 | JGI IMG/M metagenome (GOLD analysis project Ga0302320, IMG submission 202130) | Peat permafrost microbial communities from Stordalen Mire near Abisko, Sweden - Bog_T0_3 | ecosystem: Environmental > Terrestrial > Soil > Wetlands > Peat | place: Sweden: Abisko, Stordalen Mire...
CAGCTTTGCTAGCAGCTGAGTTGGGATTATACCCCTGGTAAAGAAATTGCAAATTGCCTGGGTCAATCGTCTGCGTCTGGTCGGGGTTATTGCGAACTACATCACCGCCGCTGATGCAGGCCGTCCAAACGTTGCCGTCGGGGAACGTGACGTTGTTCGCGCCAGCGAAGGGATTGCTCTCGGTCGCTGCCAGCGGAGTCCACGAACCCCCGAGATTGGTCGCGGTAAAGGATCGGTAGTATCTTCCCACGGCGCCCTCCGCCTCGACGATCATGAGGTATTGGGGGGGGTTCGCTCCCTGAACCGTGTAAACCTCCGGGGACTCGAACAAGTTGGCCGCGTTCGTGTCGGACATAATGATCGACGAGTTGGTGAAGGTTCCCGGGAAGTTGCCGATGGGCATGGACGCCCGGTGGATGGTGCCGTCGTCATACGCGTAAAACAAATAGGCGTTCGTGCTGTCGCAGATCACCGTCGTGTCGAGGGAGTTTCCGCCGTAGAGAGTTTGTGGCGCCGACCAGCCATTCGGGTTGGTGGGATCGGTCGAGGTCACATACTGGGCACCCCACTGGTATGTTAGAACCCAGATATTCTTCGGGGCGAAATAGAACAGCGTAGGCGAAACGGTGCCTATTGGCATCTGATGCTGTGGGGCCGTGGCCATGTCGGACCAATTGGTAAAGGTCATCATGCCCCCGCCCCAATTCCCTGCGTTGTCGACCGTCGTAAAGTAGACGATGTATTTGCCGTTGTAGTGGACGCAAGTAAAGTCCTTCATGGCGAGCGACCCGTTCTGTGGCGAAGCGAGCGGATCCGTCGAGGTCCATTTGAACGTCGTGGGCAGCGGAGCACTCTGCGCGAAACAGACGGATGATGAACATAAGAAAAGCCATAGGAGTGAAGCGACCGTTAAAACACCATTTCCCCACGTTTTTGCAAATGAGCAGCGCAACGTCAACGAGGTCAATTTAATTGGATTCATGGTTTCAATTCGATCCACTCATGTTATTAAGCCGGTTCGAATAGATCAGCACGTCACCCGACGCGTGAACCGCGTTGGTTACAACGTTGACCAACGTAAGCACTCCCGGCCGCCAGGGGATTTGCGTGTAATTGGTAAGACCTGGCGTGGGAGTCTGCCCCTGGTAAAGAAATTGCAATTTGCCTGGGTCAATCGTCTGCGTCTGGTCGGGGTTATTGCGAACCATATCACCGTGGCTGATGTCGGCTGTCCAAACGTTGCCGTCGGGGAACGTGACGTTGTTCTTGCCAGCGAAGGGATTGCTCTCGGTCGCTGCCAGCGGAGTCCACGAACCCCCGAGATTGGTCGCGGTAAAGGATCGGAAGTATCTTCCCGCAGCGCCCTCCGCCTCGACGATCATGAGGTATTGGGGGGTCGCCCCCGGAACCGTGTAAACCTGCACGGCCTCGAACAGGTTGGCCGCGGTGTCGGTCATGATGATCGAGGAGTTGCTGAAGGTTCCCGGGAAGTTGCCGATGGGCATGGACGCCCGGTGGATGGTGCCGTCGTCATTCGCGTAAAACAAATAGGCGTTCGTGCTGTCGCAGATTACCGTAGTGTCGAGAGAGTTTCCCTGGTAGAGAGGCTGTGGCGCCGACCAGCCATTCGGATTGGTGGGATCGGTCGAGGTCAGATACTGGGCACCCCACTGGTAGGTTAGAACCCAGATATTCTTCGGGGCGAAATAGAACAGCGTAGGCGCAACGGTGCCGATCGGCAGGTGATACTGTTGGGCAGTGGCCATCTCAGACCAACGGTTAAAGGTCATCATGCCCCCGCCCCAACTCCCTGCGCTGTCGACCGTCGTAAAGTAGACGATGTATTTGCCGTTGTAGTGGACGCAAGTGAAATCCTTCATGGCGAGCGACCCGTTCTGTGGCGAAGCGAGCGGATCCGTCGACATCCATCTGAATGTGGAGGGCAGCGCGCCATTCTGCGCGAAACAGACGGGTGATGAACACCAGAAAAGCCAAAGGAGTGAAGCGCCCGTAAAAACGCGTTTTCCCCACGTTTTTGCAAATGAGCAGCGCAACGTCAAGGAGGTCAATTTAATTTGATTCATAGTTTCAATTCGATTCACACATGTTGTTAAGCCGGTCGGAATAAATCCGCATATCGTCCGTGGCGCGCGCCGCCAGCGCGGGCAACAGCATGGTTCCAAACAGGAGGGTCGAGAATTTCATTAGCTTAAAGATAGTCCAAACCCGAGCGGAAGTCTTGTCGTTATTTCGCACGACGGCTGCGCCACCGGCACAGATGTCTGAGTGGCAGCGTTTTCTTTTTGAGCACGACCAAATGTCCTAAATGTTCACGCGGTCCGCCTGGATTTGGCTTTCTGTAAGAGAACGCAAAATCCATACAGATTTCAAAATAACTTTCATAAGAGATTCAGCTCACTGGCCGTCAGATCTTGGGATGGTTCAGTTTTTTGGGGTTCATGTCCTTTCGCCGCCATTTGCGGCCAGGTGGCGGGCGCAGGGTGGGCCGGCCTCCAGGGCGGCAGCAAGGGCTCCCGCGCCAACCCATAAATTGGCGGCGGGGCGGCCCCGGCCATCACCAGTGCGGACGGTCGCCCGGCAGCTTGCGCCATGGTTCATGGGGACAATCTGGCTCGCCACAGCTCGATTGGCAAGCAATGCCAGGCGAATTTCCCCGCTTGGCGTGCCGGGGGCCATCGGTTAAGCTGGCCGCATGGAACTGTTTCATCGCATCTTGAAAATTGCCGTCGAAGGCAACGCGTCCGACATTCACATCAAAACGGCCACGCCCGTCATTTTTCGCATCAACCGCGAGCTCATCGCCGTCGAATGCCCCCACCCCACCATCGAGTGGATGAACAAGATCGTGGAAACGATCACCCCGGTGCATTTGAAGAAGCGCCTGGATGAGGAGCGGGAGGTGGATTTTTCGTATTTTTTCCCGGACGTCGGGCGGTTCCGCACGAATCTGTTTCAACAGCGCGGACAATGGTGTTTTGCCATGCGTTATGTCCGGAACATCGTCCCGAGCTTTGAGCAGCTCGGCTTGCTGCCGCAGATCAAAAACATTGCGGAGGAGCCGCGCGGGATCGTGCTGGTGGCCGGATCCACCGGGTGCGGCAAGTCCACCACCCTGGCGGCGATGGTCGAACATCTCAACAGCAATTTCAAGAAGCACATCATCACGCTGGAGGATCCGATTGAATTTGTGTTTGAAGACAATCAATCCGTCATCGAACAGCGCGAGGTCGGGCTGGACACGCAGTCGTTCCATCACGCCCTCAAGCATGTGCTGCGGCAGGACCCGGACATCATCATGATCGGGGAGATGCGGGATGACATCAGCTTTTCGGCGGCCATGAGCGCGGCGGACACCGGGCATCTGGTGATTTCCACCCTCCACACGACCAACGCGGCGCAGTCGGTCACGCGGATTCTGGATTTTTTCAAGGCGGAGGAGCGGGAACAGGTGCGGCGCCAGCTCGCCGGAACCTTGCGCTCGGTGATTTGCCAGCGGATGGTCCCTTCGCTGGACGGCCGCATGGTGCCGGCCATGGAGATCCTCATCAACTCGCCGATGGTTCGGAAATTGATCGAGGAGAACCGTCTGGACAAGCTGACCGTGGCCATTGAGACGGGCGGGGATGACGGAATGATCGCCTTCAACCAGTCGCTCTTTAACCTCGTGAAAGGGGGCAAGGTGTCGGAGAAGGAGGCCTTGGCCAAAGCCTCCAATCCGCAGGCCTTGGAGATGTATTTCAAGGGGATATTCCTGAACGAAGGCGGCCGGATCATCAGTTAATTGTTAGTTTGACTTAATCCTGACGCCGCATATCGTGTTTGATATGCGTGTTTCCCGAAAGACCGATTATGCCCTGCGTGCGTTGTTCACGCTGGTGGATCATTTTGGTGGCGCGCCCATTCCCATCCGCGAGCTGGTCCGCCGGAATGATGTGCCGAAACGATTTCTCGAACAGATCATGCTCGAGTTGAAGGCGCAGGGCTGGGTGAGCAGCACCGCCGGCGTCCGCGGCGGTTATGTGCTCGCCAAAAATCCCACCAAAATCACCATGGGCGAGGTGGTCCGGCATTTCGACGGCATCTTGGCGCCGATTGATTGTGTCTCGGTGACGGGCTACAACCGTTGCACCCAGGAACCAACCTGCCGTTTCCGCCGGGTGTTTCTGGACGCACGAAATTATGTGGCGGGGGTGATGGATCGTTCCACGCTGGGCGAGGTGGCCAAATCGTTGCCCGTCGCCCGGCACGAGGTCTCCGCAGGTTTCACCGAGGGGGAAGGGATTTAAAAAATTTAAAATAATTGGTTGACACCAGGAATTTTTAGCCGATAATAACGACGCAATGAGTCGTGTATGTAATAGCCAGCAGAAATGCAATGAATTAAACGGAATGAGAATCGAGATGAATAACGATTTTGAAGGTCGTATTTTTTCGCGCAAAAAATAATATTACAACATGCCAAGTCCCCGAACCCCCGAAATTCCCACTGGGCCGGTCTAAAAAGCCGGCTGAACCAAAACCTCAACCAACCAATGCTTACCGGACATACCGGCAGCGAGACAAAATGAAAAAGAAACAAGTGAAGTTAAACCGATGGATATTGGCGGCCGTCTTGGGCGTGCCGGCGACCCTGCCCGCCTGGGCGGATGATGCCGCCGACATTGCGGCCCTCAAGGCGCAAATCCAGGAACTGGACCAGAAGGTCCGCATCCTGGAGCGAAATCGCGAGTTGGACCAGGAAAGCGCGACCAACACCGCCAAAACCCAGCCTCAAATCACTGTGGGGGCCAACGGGTTTTCGTTTGTCAACTTCAGCGGCACCTCCGACACAAACTTTGCGGTGGGCATCCACGGCGTGCTGCAAATGGACACCCGTACGTTTGGCAACGACGACCACATCCCCGGCAGCAGCGGCCTGTTGCTGCGGCGGGCGCGGCCGATCCTGTCCGGCACGGTTTACCGCAACTTTGACTTTCTCTTCGTCCCGGATTTTGGCAACGCCGCCCCGGGCAACACCAGCGCGACGCCCACCCCGACCATTTACGATGCCCTGATCAATTATCGCTACTCCCCGGCGCTGCAATTCCAAGCGGGCAAATTCAAGGCTCCGGTCGGGTTGGAACAATTGCAGGCGGATGCCAACATCGCGTTTAATGAACGTTCCCTGGTCACCGATCTGGTGCCCAACCGGGACCTGGGTATTGAACTGCATGGCGACCTGAAGGGCGGATTGCTTAGTTACGCCGCCGGGGTGTTCAACGGGGTGGGTGACGCCCGCAACACCAGCAATTACAGTTTCCAAGACAACCGTGAATTTGACGGGCGCCTGTTTGCCCAGCCCTTCAAAAACTTGGGCCAGCCGGCATTGAAAAACCTCGGCGTGGGCCTGGCCGGAAGCTGGGGGAGCTCGTCGGTCACCAACACCCTCGGTCTGCCCAACACCACCGGCGGCTCGCTGGCGGGTTATGCCACGGACGGACAACAGCAGTTTTTCGCTTACAATCCCCTCAGCGGCCAGGTGGTGGCGGCCCACACGCATTGGCGGCTGTCCCCGCAGGCGGCGTATTACCACGGCCCGTTTGACCTGTTGGGCGAGTATGCCATTTCCGACCAGGGTGTGGCCAACGGCGTCCATTCCGCCGCTTTGGAAAACACCGCCTGGGAAATTTCCGGCGGCTGGGTGCTCACCGGGGAGGACGCGTCGTTCAATGGCGTGATCCCCAAGCATCCCTTTGACCCGCGCCAAGGCAATTGGGGCGCGTTCCAAGTCATCGCCCGTTACGCGGAACTGAACATTGACCGCGCCGCGTTCCCGTATTTCTCCAACCCGGCCACCTCCGCCTCCGGCGCGCAGTCTTGGGCGGTGGGTTTGAATTGGTATCTTAACCAGAACATCCGGGCCGACGCGAGTTTCTCCCACACCACGTTCTCCGGCGGCGGCCCCTCCTCGGCCACCAGCGCACCCGGCAGCGTCAGCAGCCATCCCGAGGATGTTTTTTTCACCCGCTTGCAACTGGCCTTTTGACGCAACTTAAACCAATAATTGCGCCCAAATAATGAAAACGCTCCTGAAAACCAAAAACCAATGGCTCTGGGCCTTCCTGGCCGCCATTTATGCGGTCCTGCCGCCCGCGGCCACGGCTGCGGAAGTCAAATTGCTCAATGTTTCCTACGATCCCACCCGGGAGCTGTATGCCGACTACAACGCCGCCTTCAGCAAATACTGGAAGGCCAAAACCGGCGATGACGTCGTCATCAACCAGTCCAACGGCGGTTCCGGCAAGCAGGCCCAGTCGGTCATCAACGGGCTCCCGGCCGATGTCGTCACCCTGGCGCTGGCGTACGACATCGATGCCATCGCCCAGCAGGGCGGTCTGTTGCCGGCCAACTGGCAGCAGCGGCTCCCCCACAACAGCACGCCCTACACCTCCACCATTATCTTCTTGGTGCGCAAGGGCAATCCCAAGCACATCGTGGACTGGGATGACGTGGTGAAGCCCGGGGTCAGAGTCGTTGTCCCCAATCCCAAAACCTCCGGTGGCGCCCGCTGGGCCTATCTGGCGGCCTGGGCCTACGCGTTGGACAAGTATGGACATGACGACGCCAAGGCGCGGACCTTCATCACCCAGCTCTATAAAAACGTGCCGGTGCTTGATTCCGGCGCGCGGGGTTCCACCACCACCTTTGTGGAACGCGAGATCGGCGACGTCCTGCTGGCCTGGGAAAACGAGGCCCACCTGGCGGTGAAACAATACGGGGCGGACAAATTGGACATCGTCACCCCATCCCTGAGCATTCTGGCGGAACCACCGGTGGCGCTCGTGGACAAAATCGCCGCCAAGCACAAAACCACCGCCGTGGCGCAGGCCTACCTGGATTACCTCTATTCCGCCGAGGGACAGGAGATTGCCGGCCGCAATTTTTACCGGCCGCGCGATCCCGCCGTCGCCGCCAAATACGCCGCCCAGTTTCCCCCATTGCGGCTGCTGACCGTGGATGAAGTCTTCGGCGGCTGGCAAAAAGCGCAGGCCACCCACTTTGCCGACGGCGGAGTCTTCGACCAAATATTCCAATCCAAATAACCGCGCAGGGAGCGCGCCCGCCTCGGGCGTTGTTTTCCGCGCCCTCGCGGAAAACCTCGTGTGCGTTGAATCATCCGCCACAGGAAGAGGCCGGCGCGCGCCGTTCACGGCGCATCACCAACCAACTCGAAATTCTGCCTCCGCCTTCAGTTGCCGTTGCTTTTCTTGTCCGTCGGGGATCCGCCCTTGCCACTGGCGGCCGGCGCGGCACCTTTGGCACCCGCCCCCGGAGTTGCTGCCGGAGCCTTGCCGGCAGCCGCCGCTGGCGCTCCCGCCGGGCCACGCCCTGGGCCTGCATTTCCCCGGTCTCCACCCCGGTCCAACGGAGCATTATCCCGGCGTTCCTCCGGTCCGTGGAATCCTCGGGCATCCGGCTTTGCCCCGGGCCTGAAGTCGCGGACGTCATCCCGTCGCGCCATGATGTTATGTTGCTCCTCCGAATGGCGGATCTCCTCCACATGCCGGACCTCAATCTCCCGCACATCCCGGTGCGTCAGCAACGCCATCCGGTCGCGTCCCAAACCTTCATTGATGAAAATGCCGTGTTCCATGCGGAAATGGTTCTCAAACACGCTGTGACCAAAAACAAATTCCACCCGGTCGTGCGGCACCACAAACCGGCGGAAATCGTGTTCCCAGAAATGGTCGCTGGCCACAAAGGTGAAGAAGCCCGCCCCGATCCCAAAATCGAAATCAGCCGCCACATGGGCGCCATGGAACATCCAGCCGCCATCCACAAACACCGCGCCGGGCACCAGCGGCGCCCAGCCCAGATACCCGTCCGCGTCCGCATGCCGCCAGACCACCCAGGCCGGCGCGTAATCATAGCCCGGCACCCAGACCCAGCCGGCCGCCGTAAAGGCCCACCGTCCATAGTGAAACGGGATGTCGCCCCACGGATATTCCGACTGCCAATACCAGCCGGCATCGGTATAAGTCCAGGCGCCGCCGTCATAATACGGCCGCCAGCCCGGGGCCACCGCCGGCTGCCAGCAGAGGCCGTATTCCGGCAACGTCACCCAATTGCCGTAGGGTGTGAGCTGCGCTTGGAAATACTCCATCGTCGGCACCGCCGGCACGGCCGGGGCTGGCGCCACCTCCGGTGCGGCCACCACCGGCGTGGCCGGCAGCAGTTGCGCCGACTGCCAGCTCGCCAGCGTCGGCCCATCCCGTCCCGCCAGCACCACATAAAACGGCCCCCTTCCCGCCGGCACGCTCTGCGCCGCCAGCACCATGTGGGCCGCATCCATGAACGTCACCGCCGCCATGCCGTCCGCCCCCAGATTGATTTGCACCGTATAAGCCAGCCCGGCGATGGGGTCTTCAAACACCTTGTTGCCCAGTGCTGAAATCGGCTGCCCGTTCCCCGTGTGGTTGATCCACACCCCGTGCTCCGGCGAACTGCCGCCCACCGGAATCCGAACTTCGCCAAACAAATGATGCATTCCGCCGCCCACCTCGATCCCCCCCCGCGGTCCGCCGCGGCCCCCCAGATGCCCCGCCACGCTCACCCACTGTTGCAGATCCCCGCTCACCAGATAAATCTCGAAGGGCACCCCGTACTGTTCCAACCCGCTCACCGTCGCGCTGAACGTGAACGGCGCCGCAAACGCCGCCGTGGACTGAATCCCCATGAACTGCCCCGGACCGCGCACGCCCGACATTTGCAGGCCCGACGGCGTGAACGTCAGCGCCGGCAACACCTGCGAACCGTGCATGGCCGCCAGGGACGACAGCACCCCGGATTGGAAGGTCCACAAGCCCGGGTTCAACCCGCCTTCCGCAAAGAAATTGTCCTGCAAGCCGGCCGGAGCCGGAGCCACGACCGGTCCGGGGGCCAGACTGGGAGCCGGATACGACGGCGGCGCCACCATTGGGGTTGGCGCCGGGGCCGGGGCCGGCGATGGCGTGGCGTCCAAGGGCGGCGGCACCGGACCGGAGGCGGCGGCCGTCGCCGTGCTGGTGGCCGGCGCGGCTGGCGGCGGCGTTTGAACGGCCGATGCGCCACCGGCGGAAGCGCCTTGAAGCAAGACCCCCAGCACGCCTTGGGACACCCCTTGGCTGCTCAGATAAATGATGTCATCCGCCCCCAGTTTGTAGGATTTCCCGGAATTGCGGATATAATTCGTGATCACCTCGTCGCTCATCTTCTGCTGCGACAACCGGACCACTTCCTGTAAATCCGGCGACAGGTTCGCCGGCGGCGTTTGGGCGTTGCACAGCGCTCCCGCTCCCCAGCACAGCCAGCCAAGGGCCGCACCGGCCAGGATGCCGCTGACGGTCGTTTTCAGTTTATTGCTTTTCATAATAAATTGTTCAATATTCCAGTTCACCGGACCCGCCTTCATCGCGCGGTCTCACCGTACCATACGGTCAAATCCGCTAAATCTTGCAGAATATTTGCCCGGTCCCCCGGTGGTGAAACCGGAAGACCTCAAGGCGCACATGAATGGGATGAATGACCTGCCCACCAACTCGCACCACCAACCACCTCCCCTGCCAAACCACCACTTCATCCAACGGAGCCTATCACCAACCCCCCCTCCTGCCAAATCGTTTTTGCACCCGACTGAATCCAGGCGGGGACGGTGCGCGGCGCCGTCCCCGGCACCGTCCCCCTCCCCGCCATCCAAGTTCGCAGCCCTTTTTTTTTGCTTCACCGCGGGTTCTCCCCTAACTTGGGCGCATCTGAATGAACGCAATTCTTGCCCTTGAAGACGGCACGGTGTTTCATGGCCGGGGTTTCGGCGCCAAGGCGTCGGCCTGCGGCGAGGTGTGTTTCAACACGTCCATGACCGGTTACCAGGAAATCCTCACCGATCCCTCCTACAAGGCCCAGATCGTCACGATGACCTATCCCCTGATCGGGAATTACGGCGTGAACACGCAGGATGTGGAATCGTGGCGCCCGCACGTCGCCGGTTTTGTCATCCGCGAGCTTTCGCCCGTGGTCAGCAACTGGCGGGCGGACGGCTCCTTGTCCGACTATCTGGAACAAAACGGCATCCCGGGCATCCAGGGCATTGACACCCGGGCGCTGACGAAAAGGCTCCGGGTGCGCGGGGCGCTGAACGGGTTCATCACCACCGAGGCGATGACGGCGGCCGAAGCCGTGACGCGGGCCAAAAGCTGGCCGGGGTTGCTCGGCGTGGATTACGTCCGGGAAGTCACGCACCGGCAGGCGTTCCGCTGGGATGAAAAGGACGAGCAGAGCGCCGCGTTTGATTTGGTGCGCGGCATCGCGCAGGCCGACGCCCGGCAGGTCCGCAAACCGTTGCCGCCGGCGGACATTCCGATTGTGGCGTTTGATTACGGGATGAAATACAACATCCTGCGGCGGTTGCGCCAGCGGGGTTTTGCGGTGCAGGTGCTGCCCGCCACGGCCACCGCCGCCGAAGCACTCGCCGGCCGGCCGGCCGGGATTTTTCTCTCCAACGGCCCCGGCGACCCGGCGGCGCTGGATTATATTGTGCGCGAAGTCAGCACCTTGGCGGGCACGGGCATCCCCATCTTCGGCATCTGCCTGGGCCATCAAATTTTGGGGCAGGCGCTGGGCGGCACGACCTTCAAACTGAAATTTGGCCACCGCGGCGGCAACCAGCCCGTGAAGGATCTGGAAACCGGCCGGGTGGAAATCACCTCGCAAAACCACGGGTTTGCCGTGGATCCGGCCAGTTTGCCGGCGGACCTGGCGGTCAATCGCATCAATTTGAACGACCAGACCGTCGAAGGCCTGCGGCACAAAACCAAGCCGATTTTCTGCGTGCAATACCATCCGGAAGCCTCGCCGGGGCCGCATGATTCCGACCCGTTGTTCGACGAATTCCGGCGGTTGATCGAAACCCAGGGCTGAGCCCGCCCGGGGCCGGGGTGAAAAATACCCACAGATTTACGTTTGACTTGAACCCCGCTCCGTTGATAATCGTCCTTAGCAAATATGGCCAAACTAGTTATCCTGAATCAGGGCATGACAGGCCGTGCCCATGAACTGACGGTGGATCGCACCACGGTCGGGCGTGTGGAGGATAACACCTTTCACATCCCGGACGCCTCTGTCTCCAGCCATCATTGCGAAGTCCATTTGCGCGGTTCGGACATTTTGATCCGCGACCTCAACTCCACCAACGGCACCTTCATCAACAACGATAAAATTGCCGAAGCGGTGTTGAAGCCCGGCCAGACGCTCCGGTTGGGCCAGGTGGAATTGAAGCTGGAAACCGGCACGGAGGCCGCCCCCGGCGGCACCACTCCGTCCACCACCACCACCACCAAACCCCGGCAGGTGGATGCCACGCTCGTGATTCCGCGCGGGGTCAGTTTGGACCAGTTGGAAAAAGGCGGGCAGAGCAAGGGGCTCGCCTCCGCCACGGCCTTCTCCAAAAAGAAGGACAAAACCAACATGGTTTTCATCGTCATCGGCGTGGTCGTGACCCTTGTGATCATCGGTTTGCTGTTGACCGCCTTCTTCAAAGTCGGCAGCCATAACTAATCTGGCCGCCGGAATCCAGGTAAGGACAGCGCGCTGCGCCGTCCGCGTCGCCGAGCGGAGCGTCAGGCGACGGAACCGAATCACGGCCAATGCCCAACCCACCCCGATCACGCCCCCCGCTGGAACGCCGGTAAGGACAGCGCGCTGCGCCGTAGCGTCCCGCCCTGCGCCCTGCGGGGCCAATCCGCTGTATCGCCGATTGTTAATCGGCACCGCAACGGCGCGGTCAAACCCATCATCCCGCCTTTGGACTGCCAATGGCCGGTACCGCGTCGGGGGGCAAATAATCCGCTGGCCATCGGTCCGCAGGTCTGCTATAACGACGCTCCGCTTTGGTTGGCGGATGGCAACTTTAACCTTAAAATCATTTATGTCACAGCATCGCAGCCTGCGCGCCGCCTCCACTCTGGGCGGCAAACGAAACGTGCTCAAGCGTTTTGAACGCACCGAACTCCTCAAGAAACGCGGCCAGTACAAGGACGGCGACCGGATCACCGGCCTCCGCAAAACCAAACCCGAGGCCTGAGCCGCCGCCGGGTGGCGACCCGCCCTCCCCGTGCGGACATTCCCGTGGTGCGCCTTCAAAAATTTCTGGCCGATGCCGGCGTGGCTTCCCGCCGTGCTGGCGAGCAGTTCATTCTGGCCGGCCGGGTGGCCGTCAACGGCCATGTCGTGTCCGTGCTGGGCAGCAAAGTCGAGCCGGCGCATGACCGCGTCACCGTGGACGGCAAGCCGGTCAAGGAGCGGCACAAGCTGTATCTGGCCCTCCACAAGCCCGCCGGTTGCGTCTGTTCCCACGCGGACGAGCTGGGCCGCCCCACCATTTACGAACTTCTGCCCAAGGAATGGAAGATCGTCAGTTCCGTCGGCCGGCTGGATTTCAACACGGAAGGGTTGATTTTTCTGACCAATGATGGACAATTTGCCCTGCGGCTAACGCATCCGCGTTACGGCGTCCGGAAAAAGTATGTGGTGACCGTGGAAGGTCCGGTGGCGCCCGAGACGCTCGTGCTCTTTACGCGCGGGGTGTTCGCGGGCGGCGAAAAGCTGAAGGCTGAGAAAGCCCGGCTGATGGGTTCCAGCCGGGCCAAGAGCGTCGTGGAACTCGAATTGAGCGAGGGCAAGAACCGCGAAGTGCGGCGGCTCTTCGAATCGCAGAACCTGACAGTGCGCCGGTTGCAACGGATGCAAATCGGCAAAATCAAGCTGGGCGAGCTGAAGCCCGGCAAATGGCGGACATTGACAGCGGCCGAGATTAAAACTTTACTTGCGGAATCATGAAAACGAACTGTTGGTTATTGACGGGCCTGATGATTGCCACCAGCGCGGTGGCTCAGAGCACAACACCCACCCCGGCCCCGGCCACCCCGGCGCCCATCACCGTTGTCCCGGCCGTCGCCGCGCCGCCGGCCCCGGCGGTCGTCGCCACCAATGCGCCGGAGAAAAAGAAAAAGGCGGTGGTGAAGCGCAAACCCGCGGCCCCCGCCGAGACGGCCAAAAAAATCGAACTCAAGGAACCCGCGGTCACGCTGACGTCCGGACCGGCGGAGGTCGCCGCCGAAAACGTCAATGTGCGCGGCCAGGCCGGCCTGAAAGGCGAATACATCACCCATCTGGGCAAGGGCGCCGCCGTGGTGGTGCTGAGCCAGATCAATCTGGACAAACACCAGATGGACGAACCCGCGCAGTGGGCCAAGATCGCCTTCCCCACCAACGCCCATGTCTGGGTGAACACGCATTTCTTGGACGCCAGCAACAACACCGTCGTGCCCAAAAAATTGAATCTCCGGGCCGGCCCCGGGGAAAATTACAGCGTGCTGGGCGTGGTGGAACGCGGCACCCCCCTGACCGCCCTCACCGAGCGGGGCGGTTGGACGCAGATTGAGCCGCCGGCCACGGCCTACGCCTTCATCGCCGCCATGTACCTGAAGCAGGAAGCCTCCGGCAGCCTGGCGGCCAACCCGCCGCCCTCGACCGAAACCCAGCCGGTCCCGGTGCCCGCCGTCGCCCCCGAACCCCCGCCGGCGCCGCCCACGCCGACGCCCGTTCCTGAACCCCAACCCATGGTCATGAACATGACGCCGGCCACGCCCGCGGTTGAGACTCCGGCACCCGCGGTGACCCCCGCCGCGCCGGCAGTGGCGCCCAGCGTGGCCGCGGCTGACACCAACACCCCGGCCCTGACCGACACCAATGCGGCGGCGGTGACCGACACCAACCTCCCTCCCCGCATCGTCACGCATGAAGGCCTGGTGCGCCATGTCGTCAGCGTCATCGAGCCGACCGCCTATGAGATTTACGATCCCAAGACCGACACGGAAATTGACTATCTTTACACCACCTCCACCAATCTCGATTTCAGCCGCTACAAAGGGTTGCGCGTGGTGGTCACCGGCGAAGAAACCCTTTCCGCCCGCTGGCCCCACACGCCGGTGCTGACCATCTCAAGCATCCAAGTCGTCAAGTAATGACGGGGAGCAACCTCATTGACGGCCGGGCCATTGCCGCTCAAATTCAGGGTGAACTGGCGGACCGGGTGGCCGCTCTCCGGCAACGCGGGCTGAGGGCCGGCCTGGCCTTTGTCCGGGTGGGCGAAGACCCCGCCTCCAAGGTGTATGTCGGGCGCAAGGAGAAATGCTGCGCGGATCTCGGCATCTATTCCGAAACCCACGTGTTGCCCGGCGCCACCGGCGAAGCGGACCTGCTGGCCCTGCTCGCCCGGCTCAACGCGGACGCCCGGTTCCACGGCATTTTGGTGCAGGCGCCGCTGCCCAAACACATCCGCGAAGCCGTGGTTTTTGCCACCGTGCTGCCGGCCAAGGATGTGGATGGCTTTCATCCGGTGAACGTGGGCAAGCTGATGCTGGGGGACCCCACCGGCTTCCGGCCCTGCACCCCGGCGGGCGTCATGGAATTGCTGGCGCGGTCCGGCGTGGCCACCAGCGGGGCGGAGGTGGTGGTGCTGGGTCGCGGCAACATCGTGGGCAAACCCATGGCGGCGATGCTCTGCCAGAAGGGCGCGGGCGCCAACGCCACCGTCACCCTCTGCCACTCCGCCACCCGCGACATCGCGGGCCACTGCCGCCGGGCGGAGATTTTGATCGCCGCCCTGGGGGTGCCGGAATTTGTCAAGGCCGGCATGGTCCGGCCGGGCGCCGTGGTGATTGACGTCGGCGTCAACCGCGTGGCCGATCCCGCGGCCAAAACCGGAACCAAACTGGTTGGGGACGTGGATTTTGCCGCCGTGCAGCCCCTGGCCGGCCGGATTACGCCCAACCCCGGCGGGGTGGGTCCCATGACCATCGCGATGCTCATGCAGAACACCGTGCGCGCCACCGAAATGGCGGCAGCTTAACCTCCGTCCAATTTCTCGAATCAACCAACTCTCAAACCACCAACTTGTTCCAGAACTCCCAAACACCCATGCAAGCCACCCGAATTCTCCCTGATCTGCAATGCTCCCTTCTGTGCGAGGAAGTCCGGCAGGAAGCCAACGGCAACCTCTTCATCATCGGGGTCATCAACTTCATCCGCGTGCCGCAACTGCCCATCACGGCCGGCCGCCTGTGCATTTTCAACCGCTGGACCGCGGGGGTCGGTCAGTTCACCGAGAGCGTGCGGCTGGTGGCCCCGGATCAAACCACGGTCGTCAGCCGGGGCGAATTGAAATTTGAGTTGCGCGACCCCGCGCTGTCCGCCACCGGCGTGATGGTGTTTGGCCAGGTGGAGTTCAAAACCGCCGGCACTTATTATGTGGAAGTGCTGGTGGACGAGGTGATGAAGATCCGGTACCCGCTGCCGCTGGTCGTCACCCCGCCGCCGAACCAGACCCAGCCCGCGCCCAGCGGAACCCAGAGCACCTGAACCGGCGCGCCCGCCTCAGGCCGCTGATTTTTGCCCCTCGCCCGGCGAACCGCCGTCATTTGCCGATGACGGCGGGACCGCCGCCAAGCCAATGATGAATTATGAGGGATGAATTGTGAAGGAAGAGGTCCTTTTGGACGAAACCAACCAGCTCACCGCCAGCTTCACCACCATTGCCAAAAAAACGAAGCCGGGCCTTTCATAATTCATAATTTAAACATGCGGATTCGGTTTTTCAGCAAAAATTGCGGCGTTGGGGCGGGATAAATGGGCAGGTGCAGTCGCTCGGCACCGCCCCGTTGAAGCTAATCGGTGCGGCGCGCACGGAGTGACGCGCCCTGCCGACCGCACCCTCCGGGCGCGGATGGTTATTCGGCGCGCCGGGATCCCGCCCGGTCGTCAGGGGCCGACCAGGTTGCTGAACCGGGCTGCCCGTTCGGCCACCGCCCGGGCCGGTTTCTGAATCTGGGCCGGGGCGTTCCATAACACGTAATATTCGAAGTCCGTGGGCGGCCGGTGAAAACGGCGTTCAAACTCGCCGCACCGGGAGTTCATGATGGCCCGCGCCACCCGCAGCGCCGTCCGGGGATTCGTGCGGGCGGCAACCGGGTCGGGCGGCCCGTACTGTTCCCACAGCGACGGCTTGATTTGGAACCGGCTCACCTCCCCGGCCCGGCCGACGGCGGCATCATTATTCCCGGACTCGATCAGGGAAAGCGCAGCCCAACGGTCCATCGCCGCCGCCGGAAGACGGCCCAGGATCAACAGACATAACAGGCCGCCCGCCATGATGATGTGCTTGCTCATGCCATTATTCCTTGAAAGCCAAGACTCCGAAACCGGAAAGGGAGCGCGCCCGCCCCGGGTGCCGTCTTCTCCGCCCTCGCGGAAAACGGCGTGCATACGGCAGCGTCCACCACCGGTGTGAGAATCTGTGTGTCCAGGCGGTGGGCCGTAAGGGCGCAGCCAGCGGCGTTCGCGGCGGCCGCGCTCCCCAATAATGGAGCCGGCTCAATTCCAGCCGCCCCGGATGAACACATGTTTGCCGTCACGATTTTCATAGCGATGGGGCCGCCACACCGCCCCCGGATGGGGCGGATGCTGCCAGCGGCCGGATTCCCAAACCCAGCCGTTATTCCACACCCAGGCGCCGCCAATCCAGACAAAACCCAGGCCGGGCGACGGGGGGGCCGCCTCCACCACCACCGGGGGCGGATCGTTGGGGGCGTATAATTCCGTGCTGACATAGCCTTGGGGTGCCACCGGTTGCACGATGCAGCCGCCGGTCAGGGCCAGGGCCGCGCCAGTGATCAGGACCAGAAGGAGAGGGTTTGTTTTCATAGGCCGGTTATGAGTTTGAAGTGGTTAAAGATTTATACGATGGCCGGAACGGGTCAGTAGCCCATGCCCGCCGGCATGCCCGGCAACAACGTTCCGGTGGTCAGGTCGGTGTTGGCCGGGGGAACCGGCGCCGGGGCAATCCGGCTGACGATGTTGACACCATTGATCACGTCGTAGCTGAACACCAGCCGGTCGTTGGGCTTGAGGTCATCCAGCCGGCCATCCAGTTGGCCGTTGACCACAATGGCGCAATGGTCGGCCAGGTTGAATTTTTTCGTCTGCAATCCATCCTGCGCCTTCACCGTCCGGTCCGGCACGTCCAGGGCGACCAGGGCGCCGGTGAATGACTGGCTGGTTTGCGCAATCTGGCGGGCCGTCGGTTGGTGGCCGGGGAGCTCATAGGTCACGGTCACATGTTCGCCGGGTTGAATGTCGGCGAGGGTTCCCGGCTGGTCGTTCCGCAATACAACCTGGCATTCATTGGCAAGCTGGAACGTTTTGTCCTGGATGCGCACATGAATCGTCAGCGTGTGGCGGACGGGGTCGATGGCCTTGACCATGCCCTCATTACGCAACGCCAATTGGGCAATGCGGTCGGCCACCAGCACGCCCCCGGCGTCCTCGTAGCGGACCTGGATTCTCTGGCCCGGACGCAGGTCGTTGATCGTGCCGGGTTTGTTGTCGGGCAGCAGATAGGCGCAACTGTCGCCCAGATTAAATTTATGGTTCATCCACCACAACGCGCCCTTGGTTTCCAGGGTGTGGTCTTGCGGATTCACGGTCGACACGGTGCCCGTGATGGTTTTTTCGGGTTTGACGGCCGGGCCGGGCTGATTGGTCTGATCGGCCGGCGCGGGGGACTCCGCCGCGAGCGTCAGCACCGACATCCAAACCGCCGTCCAGAAGGGAGAGGCCATGCTTTTCATATTTGTCCTTTCGTTGTTCATGCTTTTACCAGAAGTCATAGCTGGCCCCGTGCCAGCCCGGTTGGCGGGAGGTTTGAGGGGATTGGACGGCCGGAGAGCGGGCCGGCGGGCTGGGTGGCTTGCAAGAGGCACACCTGAGGTTTGCATTTGGCATGATTTATCGCCCCGGCCACCGGATTTTGGCGGGGCGGCCGGTTGGCCTTGAGTATGCTGTCTTCTCTTTGTGGCAGTTAACGGTGGCATCATTGAAAGGCTGCATATGAAAAACCAAGCCATGATTGTACTGGCCATCACCTTGGCGGGGCTGGCTGCGGGTTGCAAACGTCCCGATCCGGGGGTGGATGATCCGCCGGCACGCAACACCAATACGGCGTCCGCCTTTCCCCTGCCGCCGGCCGGGGCCGGCCAGGCCGCCTTCCAATTGAACCGCCAGCAGCTCCGGGACGAGCGCGTCGGGCTGGATCAGAAGACGGGAAAATCGTTCACGGATGCCTGGCGGGCCCTCAACGCGGGTTGATTTGATCTTCCCCCCCTGCCTCCGGGATGCAGGGGCGGGCGTGAACCGAATAGAATCGGCGCGCCCGCCCCCTTTACTCGAGGCCGAGTTTCTTCCGTTTGCGGTAGAGTGTGGCCTGGTCAATGCCGAGAATCTCCGCGGCGGTTGTCAGGTTGGGGGTCTGCGCCAACACCTTTCGCAGATGGGCCTCCTCCAGCTTCTCCAGCGAGACCGGCGCGCCGGGTTGCAGCGGCGGCTCCCCGGCGGCGGGGGCGGGCGGCCCGCGCAGTTCGCCGGG
>Ga0302320_10011719_pt1 | contig 18511 bp, 15 predicted proteins | sample Bog_T0_3_FD_202130 | JGI IMG/M metagenome (GOLD analysis project Ga0302320, IMG submission 202130) | Peat permafrost microbial communities from Stordalen Mire near Abisko, Sweden - Bog_T0_3 | ecosystem: Environmental > Terrestrial > Soil > Wetlands > Peat | place: Sweden: Abisko, Stordalen Mire...
AATCGCCGCCTCAATGCGCGGGCCCTTGCGCTGATAACCAATTCGCGGCAGCGCATCCCGAATGATCTCGTCGTCCGTCCGCAGAAGGCCGTCCGAACGAATCCAAGTGATCAGCTTCACTAAATCGTGGAATGTCGTCACTGATGGACACGCTTCAGTTCTAACCCTTGCCGTCGCGACACTTTGCGGTGAAATGGGCTCTGTCAGCGGTTCGTCATCCGGTTGGAAGAGTCCGCCTAACCGGGTTGCAAGCCGCATACGACGTTCCAGACGTGCATCGGCGAAACGGACGGCTTCCTCCCAAGCTGCGACGGCGGATTCAATTTGCTGTTCCCGGCGTTGGAACCAGTCGGTGCTCCAAATCCTATGGAAATTCCAACCGATGGATCTGAGCTGCTGCTCGCGGAGTCGATCTCGATCCCGGGCTGTGGGAGTGGAATGATAGGAAGCGCCGTCGCATTCAATCGCCAATACAAATTCGCCACTGCGTTGTGGGTGCGTCGCGGCGAAATCGAGCCGGTATCCCGAAACGCCATATTGGGGGACTAGCGGCACTCCACGCAAAGTAAGCGCATCAAAAATGTCTGCCTCAAATCCATTCATCGGCTGGCCGCTTCCACCAGTGTCGCCAAGGACGATGCCGCCAGACTCTACAAACTCTAAATACAGCCGGAAGAGGTGAACTCCGAAATCCTTGTGGCCCGTGGTGGGAGCAGGATCAACAATGCGCACGTCTCGGAAAGTGATTGCTGAAACCAACGTCATCGACTCTCGGGCTCTTGTGACCGCAACGTTAAGGCGACGATAGCCTCCAGCGCCATTGATGGGGCCGAGTAGACCGTGGTTGAATTTGCCTGCTCGTCCTCGGGTGTAGCCGAGAGTTAGGAAAACGTGATCCCGCTCGTCTCCCTGAACCCGCTCAATGTTCTTGACAAAGAAGGCTTCGGCGCGGTTTGGGTCGAAGTAGCGATCAAGGTCGTGACGGCCCTCAAGAGCGCGGTCCAAAGCTGCTTGAACGCGGTTAGCGTGGGTAATGCCCATAGCGATGACGCCGAGTGATTCCCACTGAGTATCGTCCTTGCCGATTTCCCTCTCGGCGTGCATGATGATGAGTTCTACGACCCTTTGAACTTCGGCGCTGTTACTCTGCTCTTCACCGTCGCGCGGCACGGTGTCGACATAGACATGCGAAACGGCGTTGAAGCCCCCGACCCCAGGAAAGGTTGTTAACGAGTTCCCGTAGACGTGCCTGTTTGAGAACGCGATGAGTCGTTCGTCTCGGCTACGGTAATGCCATTCGAGGGGCCAGTGATCAACAAACGATGACAGTTGATCGAGCAAGCTCTCAAAGCCTGCGATGGGCGAGTCCTCCTCTTCGTCGTCACCACCGTCCGCAAAGAACGTGGTCGGCGGAAGCTGGTGTTGATCTCCTGCGACCACGAGCCGACGCCCACGAAGCACAGAGCATGCGGCATCTTCCGGAAGCACCTGGCTAGCTTCGTCGAAAATGACAACGTCAAAGTATTGGCGATCTGCGGGGAGCAGCTGGCTTACATTGAGGGGACTTGACATCCAACACGGGCATACGGCCGTCAATACATCCGCGGCTTGCGCCACTAACTTGCTCAAAGGCAGATGGCGTGACCGTTTTGCAGCCTCTGTTCGGACCAGCAGGGTTTGGTCCTTGTGGCTGTTCATGACCTCGATCGCGCGCTCGGCATGTTCGCGGCTTACTCGCGATGCAGCGATCCTAAGACGCTCTCTGTCAAGGGTCTGAAACTCCTGAGTGAATTGGGCGTGCGACTCGCTTCTAAAGGCGGCTAGTGATGGAATCGATGCTCGCGCAGAGTCGTAACACGACGCATAGTAGGCATGTCTGAAAAGCGTGATCCATTTGTCCGAAGGAAGCTTGTAGCTTCGAATCTCGATCAGGATTGAAGCTGCTCCAAGGCCCTCGATCTGAGATTCAATGCTTCGCACGGTCGGGATGCGATGCGCATTGAAATCGTCTGCTGCCAAAGCGGAGCTAGCCTCGACCAACTGCTCCAAGGATAGAGCCGTGACTCCGGGAACCCTGCTCGTGAGGGTGGAAAGATCAGATGTGACGTTCTTCGAAGCCGTCACAGCATCCTGAATCATAGGCAACACCAAGGGTCGGCAAGATGAGCCACCAAGGTCGCGCCAACGATCGGCGAGTGCCGCTGCTCGGAGTGCGGCGCGGAGAAGGGCTGACGTATCCCTTTCAGTGGCATGAGACAAAGCAGCCATTCGACGCTTAGCGAAGCGAAAGCGAGGGTCCGTGAGAGTGGCCCAAAGAATTGCCAATGTTCCCTTCGTTGCAGGTGACAGCGCGGGGATTTCACCCCGCGTGTCAAAGATTTCAGGCTGCCACAAAGTCAGGAATTCGTTCGTCTCGCCAACTAGCGTGATTGCTCGTTCAGCTTCGCCGAGAGTCTTTGGCATTGGGAGTTTTGCTGCCGTTGTCAATTCGGTAAGCAGCTGTATGAAGCTGGGTAAGTGCTGGCACGAAAGACGTTGGGCAGCATCCAAAGCTAGCTGAACCTGCTGTCCGTCAATCAGGCTTGAATGGGTCCAAGGCGAGGGATCCGTGCGGTCAATTAAGGTTGCCAACCCCCTGGCCTCACTGAGCAAATCTTCAACCTTGGTGGCTGCTTCCTTAGTCAACTTGATCAGTTCGGGACCACGCCACCGAGTTTTGGAAGTGGTGGTCCGACCTGTCTCAATGAGCCCTACCTGAATCTGGTATGGACCGAGACCGCTAGGCTGCAGAGGCTTATGCATGGTCTGCGCATGGTCGACTACCCTGCGACGGCGGTCCTCGAATTGAGCGTGTAAGTCATGGTCGTCTGGGTCTACGGTGTGGGGAATCCCCTTGAGCGTGGACGCGACCTTCAACATTACGGCCTTCTGTGAAATTGCCGCGCCATGCAAGTCGAGTGTTAAGTGGGCAAGCCCCGTTTTCTCAAGGCGTTTGTACACGGCCTCTAGGGCCGCTCGTTTCTCGGCGACAAAGAGCACTCGCTTCCCTTGGGCAACAAGAGTCGCAATCACGTTGGCGATCGTTTGCGACTTTCCGCATCCTGGTGGGCCCTGAATGACTCCGTCCAGATCGGATGCCACAGAGTGCACAACGACCTGTTGGCTGGAATCGGCATCCAGGACCATGAACTCGTTCTCGGCAAGTACGGCATCGAGGGCAGACGGTTCTACGCTTACATGGCGACCGCCAAGTGCGTTGCGGGCCTCAACATCGCCTGCTAGGGCGGCTATCATGTCATGCGCTTCGAGTCCGTCGGCTTCATCCTTGAGGTCCTTGACCATTGCCAGTTTTTGGAAAGAAAAATTACCAAGAACTGCCCTGGCCGAAACCTCAAATCCTTCCCATCCGGCTGTCAACTGGCGCAACCTCTGGAGAACGATGTCAGGATTAAGAGCTTCGTCGCTAAGCCGACCGGCTTCGAGAAGTTCCTCTTCATTGAGGTCAAGTCCATCGAACGACTCTCGCAGGACATGTGTGAGCACCATGTTGACTTGCGATAGTCCAACGGGCTCAATTGTCGCCGAATCGAAATCACCGTTCTTTGCAGAGCAACTAACCGGAAGCAGGATGACGGCAGAAAGTGGCGGACGGTTAGGATCAGCAAGTGAGCCGTCCTCGGAGGCCTTAGTGACTGTGGTCTGTTTCACATCGAGAACGGCTTCCGAGCCATCCTCGTACACGACTCGGACCTTGCCAAAAGATGGCTTGCCTTGCGCCGTTGCCTTCGTGCCTTCATGATCCAAGAGTTCTGCGCCGCGACCGATCCGTGGGTTATCAGATTGTTCCTTACTGCCAAACCGAGCGGATTGCGGGCGCTCCTGAATGGGCCAAGTAGCCATGCCATAGGCCAGAAACAGAGTTTGGAGCCCCTTCTCATCCATGTTGGATTGGGCTTTGCGGACTATGGCCTTAAGCTTCCGGCCAGCCTTCGGATCAACGGTGGGCGGGACAAGACGGCGAAGACTGACTTTCTCGCCGGCAAATAGCTTTGCCAGGGTGTCATCCTCGCCTGAGGCGCAATCGAGCGTCCCAACCTGCAAATCTCGAAAATAAAGCAGATTGTTGCGCCGGGTTGTGTCCATGAGTCGGCTGATCCAAATCTTCCTTGCAGCCTCGACGCATGAAGCGCGAGACTCAGATGTCGGACCAGGCGATTCCAGCTGATGCCTCCACTAGGTGTAGAGTCTATCACTTCCACGGGGCGATACTACTGGCGACTAGTTCGGGACAAGCGAATCTGATGCTGAGCAGGGTTCTCGACCGACTATGCTGCTACAATCTCAAAAGTTCGTAAACCGTCCAGGACGGAGTACCAAGTTTTTTGAACTCGAACGGACGCCTTTCGCGGATCGAGATTCCCGTTGTTCCCAGCAGCCGGGAGTCAGTTGGCGCCTACGAAACCGTGCGTTCCACCGCGTCTGTTATCAGGCATTTGCAATGCCGACGCGTTACCTGGGCACGAGATGCAAAGCGGTTGGATGCTTTGGCTGGTAAAGGCCAATTTCGCCCCCTCCAGGAAGTTGCACCATTGTAATCGAACCCCATCTCTGTTCGTGTACTTCTGAGCAGCTTACGCCCTTTGCTTTGAGTGCAGAGATCTCAGTCGCTAAGTCTTCACACATCAAATACAGTTCATGCTTCCCGGACACGTCCGCCGGATGAACCGCCAACTTGGGTGGTGGCAGCGCGAAGATCAGCCATCCGTGGCCGGCATGAGGTTCCAATAACTGTCAACACATTTTTGGCTAAATTCGACATCTACCATGCCGATAAGTGGTATGGGATGAACACGATACGGGACCTGCTGCGGCCAGCCCGAACTCCGTGCGGCGAGGACGATGGTAGCTGCATCTTCTACATGCGGCTGTCTTATCGAAGGCGCTTCTTGCGCGATATCTTCTGGGCGCCACTGTTCTCCTTCATCGCGCTCACCGAAATGGCGCATGGCCACGCGCCAAAGTGGACACCGCTTGTCGTCGCCATCTACCTGGCATCTCCCATCTTCAACTTCATTCAATGGAGCAAGCTGGAGCGATAGTCGAGTCCACTCTAGACCGCTCGCATGGCTCGAAGTCGATTCATCCGTTCAGGTTCTTCAACCAGTTCCAATAGGGGCAGAAGGTCGGCTTCGATTTGCGACCACCTTAACGACGGCTGGCGGGTGATGATGCCTTTGATATCGATCCAGTCTTGGTCTCTTCCGGCGAAGACTTTCATGGTCACGAGATCCTCGGCCGTGCAGACTCGAATCTGGATGGATGGCGCAAGTTCCGCCTCGACCGATCTCTGAACGATTTTCTCCTCGTAATCAAAGCCGCCAATTCCGATGTCCACCGGAATATTGCCGTCCATAAACCCCAGTAGAACCCTGTTTTGAAGTCCAAACGCCAACGCATCGGACCTACGTGGCGCCATCAAGGCCAGGATCGCCCGAACCTTGGCTTCTTCATCAACAAAGCGGGTTAGTACGGTGAAGTCGGCATCGCGGGTTAAACGGACCTCGCCCCAAGCTTGCAGGGCCAGTCCTCCGATCACGCAGTTCGGCAGTCCAAGGTTATCCAGGTGTTTCTGGAGTTTCGCCGCCGCTAGCACGAGGTCTAGCAAGGCTTGCCGCCCCGTTCGAGGGCCTCGTAGAACTTCGTAAAGCCACTTTCAAGCCGGGGAGGCAAACTTCGCGTATACGCGAATGCAAACTGGAGTGAGGGCAGAACATCCTTGGTGATCATTCCAGCAAGGTTGGCCGTTCTCTCGGCTTCCAGGTACTCCCATCCAAGACGTTGTCGGGCGAGCATGTTCCTGACGAACTTCTTTTCCGAATCGGTCACATGCCATTATGGCTCGCACAGGGGACGGTGAAAAGCCAGTATATGAGTGTAACCGTTCATGAAGGAAGATTGAACTTGCCTGCCGACCGCTCGGAGTTGAACTTGCCTGCCGATCTTTAGGGTTGCCCAGAAGGCAGCTTGACCTGTTGGTTAAAAGGGAACGCATATTTACACTTTAACTAGAGGCGTAAAGTATCGGAGCGAGAAGCCGCGAAACTCATGATGGCTTAGAAGTGAACTTCCTGGTCGTCCCAGCATGTTTGGAGGTAGTCGATCTGGGCGGCGTGTGAAAAGGCATGCGTCCCAGGCAGATTCATAAGGAAAACCATCGGCGGTGACCACCCGACCCCGAAATCCAAGGTCGAAGCGATCGCTTCCGGTGTTAGCGAATCCAGGGCCGCCAGCACTTCGTCGGTTCCCTTGCGAAATAGGATCTCAATGTCGGCGCGGTTCGTTATCGCGGCTTCTTCCGCGTCCCTTTGCGCGATCCAGACCGCCAAGTCGTTCGTCGGCAGTTTCCGAGTCGCGATCATGCGGGCGAATCTGCTGGCGTAGAGCGCGGTATGAGCGGCGATACGGATTGCCGATTTCGCGGCAAGGGTCGGCGTCCAGGTCAACTTTTCATCCGGCACGAAGGAGAAAGTCCTCAAGAACTCCTCCATCCCATCTACGGCAAGCTTCTTGCACCAAGCTGTCAGATTTTCCACGTTTGTCATCCTCGAACCGGTTATATTCGATTCTGCCGTAATTGGGCCCTGACCGACTCTGGTATGCCTATAAGGCCTTGCCGTAAAGCACGAGGAGCCGAGCCCAAGCCTTCTCTGCCTGCGGTTCGTTATAGACCGCAGTGTCCGGTGGGCACCAGCCGTGGGCGGCCCCTTCGTAGACCTCAATTTCCGCGGGCAAACCCGCTTTCGCGAAGGTGTCTATCAAGGTGACCTTGTCGTTGGGTGAGCGAGCGTCGTCATTTGCAGCGATGGCGATGAGGAACTGGGCCTTGCTTCGCGCCGCCACCAGGTGAGGGCTGTTGGGTTGATCGGTAACCAGCCCGCCACCATGGAAGGTAGCAACCGCGCCCACACGCTCAGGCACGGCGGCTGCCGTGCGAAACGCCATCGGCCCACCCATGCAGTAACCCTGCGTACCGATCTTGCGATCCTTGGCCACCGAAGGCTGCGAATCCAACCAGGCGAGTAACGCCTTTGCGTCGGTCATGGTGGTGGCCTCGGTGAGGCTCTTGGCCAGGGGTATGAGACTTTGGATAGGCGTTTCCGTCCCGGCCTCCGCAGTTGGCGCCTTATGGGTGCGGTAGAACGGATTGACGACGAGGACCGCATAACCCGATTCTGCTAGGCGCTTGCCCATTTGGCGGAAAGCCGGTCGTAGGCCGAAGATGTCGGGCCAGATGAGTACGCCGGGCGCGGCGCCGTTCGAGGGGTGGACGAAATAAGCGTCGGCGGAGCCATCGGGCGTGGTCACGTTCACTTCAGATTCCGTGACGGTCGCCGCGTTCGCCACTCGGGGAAGCATCATGGCAACCCCGGCGCCCACTAAAATGCCGAACTGCCTTCGCGTCACAAGGCCGCGTCGCTCAAAATCCTGCCTGTCTGATTCGAAAGTATCCTGTTCGCACATGGTTCGGTCTCCTTAGTCTTCCGCAGCAACCGGACAGCAAAAGGCTTTGCTCGCCATTCCTGAGCGGTCAAAGCAGCAAACGCGGCGCTTGCCTTTCGACAACATGTCGATCATCTTGTTGATTCGGATCACACGGGTTTCCGCCAGCTTTCCTTGGCCCATCCAGGTGATCCAATCGCGTCTCGCGATGGCCGTGGTGTCGTTCCAAACGGCAAAGGCGGCTGGCGAGGCAGCTAGCGCCTTACGCAGATCGTCGGGCACTTCGGGTTCGGGTTCAACCCTTGCGGGAGAAATCTCTAGACCTACTTCGGCGCCGATCTGGGCATGGGCCCCTTCCATCCACCCCCGCTCTACCTTGAGCCAGTGGCCACCTTCGCTGTCGGGTTGGAGGGTAGCAATGAAAGCGAACCCGTTGATGGCGCCTTCCACAGATACCTGACTCCTGGTCGGCAACTGGTCGCTCGCATTTTGCGGCAGCCGGAGGAACGCCCAATCACCGCCCTCCACCGGACGGCAGAGCTTGGCTCGGAACTTGATCGGGGACGCGGTCTTGATCATTTTATTTGATTTTATTCTACGACCCCCTCTTCGAAGTAGCGGCCATCTTCAAAGCTGTATATAAGGATCCTTGCGCGCCTCCAGACCGCCGGCTGCTGGTAGCATGCCTTTTTGGAGAACCACAGGAACGCCAATGAAGCCCTTTTATCCGCGTTTGATGCGTCTGTTTATAGCTCTGAGCCTGCTCGTCACGCTCACCAGCTTTGGATCTGCCGAGAACTTCCATCGTCGGCAAGATACGGTAAGAGCCCTGTTCGTCGCCATCAACGGGGATGACTCGGCGCCTGGAACCAAGACCAGCCCCTTCGCAACCATCGCCAAAGCTGCAGCCGTGGCCGAAGCGGGCGATACGGTTTGGATCGAGCCGGGCACCTACATTCCGACGGATATCATCCGTCCAGCCAATAGCGGCACTTTGGACTCACCCATCACCTTCCGAGCGGCGCCAGGTGGCCCTGTTGTGATCGACGCCAAGGGCCAAGTACCCGGCTACGATTGGGACGGTGTGATCATGATCACCAAGAAACGTTGGATCGTCATTGATGGTCTCACCGTTATCAACTCGCGCTGGTTCGGCATCTGCGCTACCCAGTGTGAAGGGATCACCGTGCGTAACTGCTCAACACGTTTCACCGGCGGTTCCGGCATCTACATGTTGGGCACAGCCAAGGCGATCGTGTTCCACAACTCCATCCGACGTGCTTGCGATGCCCCGGCATCCACTCCCGAAAAGTTTACGCAGGAATGCATCAGCATGCCCGACTGTACCGAATTTGACGTTTCTCACAACGAGGTCTTCGACCACACCGTGGACACGAATATGGGCGGCGAGGGTATTGACGCCAAGGGAGCTTGCCGCCACGGAAAAATCCATGACAACCTTCTCCACGACCTTGTCCGCGTCGGCGTTTATGTGGATAGTTTTGATAAGACGCTCTCCGACATTGAGGTATACGGCAACACCGTTTGCAATTGTGGGAATGGGATCACCGTGGCCTGCGAGGAAGGTGGAACCTCGCAATCTATTAAGATTCACGATAATCTGGTCTACGATTGCTCCCATGTCGGCATTAGGCTAGCGGGTTATTTGAAGAACGGGCCGATTCAAGACATATCGATCTATCAGAACACCGTGGTGCGGTGCGGGTTCAACGGGAATCCGTGGGAGAACTGTGCGTTACTGATTGAGGCAAATAATCCTGCCAATCGGAACTACGTGATTAGGAACAACATCTTCTCCGATAATTTGAACCAGGTCAGGATCAACGGACAAACCTTCCTCGTTTTTGACCACAACCTCATTCATGGCCCGTCGTTGTACAGTGGGACGAACTTCTTGACAGATAGTCCGATGTTTGTCGATCCGGAGCACAACGACTTTCATCTTCAATCCTCCTCGCCAGCACGCCGCGCAGCTACCGATCTTCCATCATCACAATATGATCACGATGGGAACTCGCGGCCGCCCAAGGGTGGTGCAGTGGCAGCGGACTACGGAGCCTTTCAAAGTCGTTGAATTGGGCTTGCTAGTGTATGGCCTTGACGCGGTTGAGTTTCTCGACGGCAAGACCCAGGAGGACTATGTCTCGGACAAGGGCCTTCGTGCCATGGTTGGGCGAAAGCTATGCATCGTTGGCGCGAAGCCGTGACTCAGCTTCGAAACCAAGACTCCGAGGTCGCGGAACGACTTGGCGAGACACGCGAAATCGTGGGCTTCCGGAATTTACTAACGCACGGCTACTTTGCCCTTGACCATCGTCGCGTTTTACGATCTCGCAACGGCGTCCCTTGCCCGCGCTGCTCGTGGCCATCAAGGCAATTCTAAGACCTTGACCGGTTGTGAACATCGGTCTTAGGTCAATCACGCCAGATACTGCTCATCGCTCACATGGCCCATCCAATCGACCGTCTTGCCATCCAACTGCTCTTGAATGGCAAGGTGGGTCATAGCGACGGTCGGCGCTGCGCCGTGCCAGTGTCGCTCGTGAGGCGGGAACCAGATGACGTCGCCCGGTCGGATTTCCTCGACGGGGCCGCCTTCGTGCTGGGCCCGACCGCAGCCGGACAAGACAACCAGGGTCTGCCCAAGGGGATGGGTGTGCCATGCCGTGCGGGCGCCCGGCTCGAACGTCACGCTGGCGCCAACCACCCGCGCGGGGGCATCCGCTTGGAACAGAGGATCGACGCGTACTTGGCCGGTGAAGTAGTCGGCAGGCCCTTTGCGTGAGGGTTTCGAACCGTTTCGTGTGATGATCATCGCTGTTCGCTATCTACGACAGAAAGCCCAAAGAAGCGACACATCGAATCATTGTCCGCGGTAGGTCGCTCCTTATCTTCGAGCTATGCACAACATAACCCTGCGTGAGGTGTCCTCAGAAGACTTCGATGTTCTCTATGAGAACGAGGCCGATCCGGAGGCCATCCAAATGGCTGCTTTCACCTCTCGAGACATGCCACAGCGTGCGGCGTTCGAATCCAGGCTGGCACGGATGAAGGCTGATCCCAGCGTCCTGCTTCGAGCGGTCCTCGCCAACGGGGTGCTCGTGGGAAGCGTCGGATCGTGGGATGAAGAGGGCGAGCGCCACGTTTGCTACTGGATCAGCCGCGACTATTGGGGGCAAGGGGTCGCCACAGGAGCCCTTCGTCTCCACATTGCCGAGTTGACGAGTCGGCCACTTCATGCGTCCATCGCCTTCGACAATCTTAGATCGAGGCGCGTGTTAGAGAAGTGCGGATTCCGAGCGGTTGGGAGTATCCAATCCTTCGCCAGGGCCCGAGGTCAAGAGATCGAGGAAGTGCTCTTCAGGTTGGAGTGCGGTGCTCCCAAAAACTGGGAGCCGGTGGCGCCAAACTCCGCGGTCTAGAATCATTGATCGCTCACCGGAGAAAGGCCGTCTTCGGCCGGAATGGGCACGGTACGATTTCCCGACGAGCCAAAATGACCGATGTCGCTTGGAGGAAGACGCTGCTCATCCTAGATGAAAATGAAGCCCGGGTGCGGGCAATGCCGCCGGCCGAGCCGGCTCCAATGGCGCTGTGGTGCCGTGAATCGCCGCATCGGACTCTTGGGCATCTAACCGCCTGCCAAGCGGCCTGGCTGCCTCTAATGCTGCAGATTCAGGCCGGGGCAACACACGGCACCATCGTAACAAATCCGGATCCGCTTTACACCAAACTTGGCTTCAAGGCCCGTCCTTGGAGCTTGCTTATCGGCCAATTTGTCAGCGAACGGGCCCAATGGCGGGAGATTCTGAGCCGGATCGATCCAACGCTAGAAATTCAAACGTCGAGGCGCGTCCACTCGGCTCAAACCCTTACCAGGCGAATGGTTGAGCACGAGAAGCGACACCTTGACGCGTTGCTCAGGTGAGCAGACGATTTTTGCGATCCGCACACGATAGCCATTTCAGTTCCCGTATAGACCTTCATGCCTCGTGTCCGTCCCGATTCTCGCGTTATTGTGCGCAGTCACCTTGTAAGCGCCGCAATTGGGTAGGTCGGCAATAACTTCCGAAATCACCTCATTAACAAAGTGGACCGTGCAAAAGTCGTCGATCGCGACGCCTGGCTTTATTGAGCTTTCGGCGAGTTGACGAGCGAGCGTGGGCTTACGGAGTGCCTCCCCGCTCCAATGCGGAGTGCAAGATCCTGGAATCCAGCCAAGGCATTCCATAACGGAGAGGCCGGGACCGAGGGAATCGGTGTTGCCTTGTTCAAACCAGCAGATCGCTCCCGCGCTGACGCCGCCCATGACCTTGCCATCATCATAGGCCGACCGCAGCAAGGGCACGAGGTTCCACGCTCGCCAAAGGGCAAGCATGTTGAAGGTGCTCCCTCCGCCGACCCAAATGATATCCGCCCCTTGAATCATCTCCGCTGGGCTTGATTTCCAGCTTTGGGTGTCGAAGAGGGACATCACCTCACCCGTAAACCCCAATTCTTCACATTGGCCCGGGAAGGCGAGAACACGATCGGCTGGATCGCAGCCTGCGGTTGGGATCAGCAGTACCCGGGGCGAGTTCGTACCGCAAAGTTCCACCATTCGGCGCCGCATCCTCGGGTTGAAGTCTCCGGTGAAGCTGCCGCCCCCGCATGCAAAGATGTGCCTTTTCACCATGGTTGAAATTCTAACCGGAATGTCGAAATTCTGCTGGACGCCACGTCATCATCGAAACCAGGGAAAGGCGAATCTGAGGCGGTCCCTTCGTTGACGCGGATTACATCGCCTTATTCAGGTTGCATCAAGCCTCCAGCCTGTAAAATGGTCGCTTCGGCAGGTTGGCATGAAGAACATTCGAATCGTTTGGGCGCTATCGCTCCTTTGTTGTGTCGGGTCGGCCCTCGGGCAGGGGATTGAGTTGCGGGACTACCGACACCTGGTCACCCTCTCCGCCGTCGAATTCTCTCCGGACAGCAGTCGGGTGGCATTCATCAAATCGGTGCCTGATTTCAAGAACGACAAAGCGGTCACCACCCTGATGGTCGTAAACATGGCCGGAGGCGAACTCCGAGCCCTGACCGATGGCTCCCAATCCATCTCCCTGCCGCGCTGGTCTCCAAAGGGCGATCGAATCGGCTTCATTGTCCAGGATGACAAACAACTCGGTCATTTGTTTGTCGTCAGCGCGCACGGCGGCGCTCCCCGTGAGATCACCCATGCCCCGAATGGCATACAGCAGTTTGCCTGGAGCCCCGATGGCTCCAGCATCGCCTATGTCACCCCCGACAACGATCCCAACGCCGTCGCGATCGCCCACCACGATGGCCTCTTCGACATTGGCGATGATGGCTATCTGATCACCCATGTGTCGGTGCCGTCCCATATCTGGATCGCCCCCGCCAAGGGGGGCGCCGGCCGGCGACTCATCCATGGGTCCTGGAGCGTGCTGGAAAACGTCGCCCCGTTCATCGGCGCAATCAGCGATCCATCCTGGTCCGCCGACGGTCGTTCCATCGTTTTTGATCGCCAAGCCACCCCCAACCAAAGTGACAGCGACCAATCCCAAATCGCCCAGGTCGATGTCGCTACCGGCGAGGTCACCCGTCTCAGTGATGCGACCACCTACGAGTATCAGCCCCAGTCTTCCGGCGTCTCTGAGGAGGTCGCCTACCTGCGCCCCCACGGCCCTACTCCGCTGAGCGTGATGGACGTCTACTCGACCGACTCTGAGGGTCACAATCTCGATCTAACGCCCGAACTCGACCGAGATGTGACCGCCTTTTCATGGATTCCCGGCCATCAGGACCTCGTCCTTTTCGGACCCGAGGGGCCAAAGTCCCGGCTTTGGGTGCGACACGCTGGCGGCGCCGCCACCCCGATCGACCTTGGTGAGCTGTCGCCGTCGGAATTCAGCGTAGCGAAGAGCGGCGCCATCGCAATGGTGGCCTCCACCGCGACCACCCCGCCCGAGATTTACGTTGTCAAAAGCCCATCCTCCAAGCCGAATGTGCTGACCGACTTCAACCATACGCTCCGTAAACTCCAATATGGCCCGGTGAAAGAGATCAAGTGGAGCTCTCCTGACGGCGAGGCGTGCGAAGGATTACTGACCTATCCAGTCGGCTACACGGCGGGCAGGAAATACCCTATCGTCATGTTCAATCACGGAGGCCCCGAGGCTTCGGCACTTGCCCAGTACAACGGGTTCGAGGCCGAGTTCATCCGGCAGCCGCTCGCCACCCATGGATACTTCGTCTTCGAGCCGAATTACCGGGGCAGCGATAACCTCGGCAACCACCATGAGCACGCCATCTATCGCGATCCTGTGGTTGGCCCTGCGAGCGATGCGATGTCGGGGCTCGCTTACGTGGAAAGCCTCGGCTGTATCGATACCATGAGAGTCTCGGTCGCCGGCCACTCATATGGCGGTTGCATGACGGGATGGCTGATTGGCCACGATCACCGCTGGCGGAGCGCGGTGGTCGCCGATGGCGCCCTCGATTGGAAAGATACTTACAACCTGACGGCGGTGGGCAATATGGCGTTCTCCCGAGATTCCCTAGGCGGCACGCCCTGGGACCCTCAAAGCGCCGACCTCTACCGCACGGGGTCCCCAGATACCTACGCGGGCGATGTCACCACGCCGACCCTGCTCATCTCTGGCACTTCGGATGATGTCGTCCCTATCACCGAGTCCTTCACCCTCTATCACGCCCTTCGCGAACATCATATTCCTGTCCGCTTCGTGGGCGTTCCCGGCGCTAAACATACGCCGGATGACCCGGTTCAGTACGAGCACTTCGTGGCCTTGATCATTGACTGGCTTCTCAAGCACGACAGTTAGTGCATGTTAACCACCGAGAGCGTACAGGTACCCGTCTGCACTACCGACATAAACGATTCCGTCGGCAATGGCCGGTGACGAGAGGATTGAGCCCATGGAAAACTCCTTGCCTCTCAGGTTCAGGATCACGTCGTCGATGGTGTCTCCTGTCCAGAAGTTCTCTTTGAGGGCGCCGTTTGCATCGACGTATCGAGGGGCATTTGCCAGTGACGCGTCGGTTGCAAATTGTCCGGTGTAGGCCCCCCGGCTAATATCCACTTCTCGAAGCTGGCCGTCAAACGTTCCGAAATAGGCCCGCCCGTCAGCAATGGATGGAGAGGAGAAACTGGCAACGTTGTAGGGGAGGCTGTACACAAGGTGGCCGGTGGTAGCAGCGACCGCTTGGAACTTGTGAGAGTCGGACGTGGTGATGTAGACCGTGTTGTCAACCACCGCCGGGGAGGAGACGACCCACGATCCATCCTCGGGCAGCCGCCACCGTATCACTCCGGTCTTTGCGTCAAGCGCGTAGACGTTGGCATCTCGACACCCGAAGTAGACGGCGCCATCTGCGACGGTGGCCGAGCCGGGTATTCCGCACATAAGACGGGCTTGCGCGTCATCTCCAGTCTTGAATTTCCAGAGCATTTTGCCGTCGGACTCCCCGAGCGCATAGAACCAGGTGTCGGCACTGCCCACATACACCACCCCATCCGCAACCGCCGGCGACGCATGGACGACATCTCCGGTCGTAAACTTCCATTTGAGCGTCCCGGTTTGGGCATCAAGAGCATAGACGTTGTCATCTCCACTGCCGAACACCACCAAACCGTCAATGACGACCGGGGATGATAGAAATAGGTCCCACGGATCGGGGAAGGTTTCTCCTTGCGGAAGTGCGTAAAGGATGCCTCGCCCGGTAACCCGGCGCTCGCCTCGGGTCGCAAACGACCAGCGTTGCTTGCCCGTCGCCGTGTCCACCGCATACAGGTTGCCGTCAAGACTCTCCGCGTAGAGAATGCCTCCGGACACCGCTGGCGAAGAGTTGACATCTCCGTGGGTAGCAAACCGCCATCGCACCGTCCCGGCTGCGTCGTTTACTGCGTAGAGGTTGCCATCGGTGCTGCCAACATACACGGAATTGCCGGAAACGACCGGCGACGACAAGATGGGGCCTCCTGTTTTAAGCTTCCAACGAACAGTCAGGCTTGTTGCATGTTGGGTGTCAAACAATCCGGTGTGGGCCGGATTCCCGCGGAACATTGCCGGTTGGATTTGGGCAACAGAGGCAGCGGCCGTCAAAGCAGCGAGCAAGGTAGTAGGCAGACGCACACCTCATAGACGGCAGGCGCCAGCCGCCGGTCACGCCGAGCCTCTCAGGCTGGCTTATACGTATCCGTGCAGAACTCCGACCACTTCCCGTCCTTCCCCGTCTGCTCGATCATCGAAGTCCAGGATTTGTGCTCGGGATGCCAGGTGAAAGTGTTCTTGAGCCCGCCATCACCTTCCGTGAACGTGAATACGATCGAATCGCCATCTCGATGCCCCACGCCGAGAATTTCGGGAACGGTTCCGCCATAGGTATCCAGCCAATGGATGGAATAGCTCCCGTCGGAGACCATCTTGGTGATGTACACATGGGCCTCATACTTGCTCGGCCTGACGAGGTCTTTCATGTCGATGCGCAGCCAGTGGCCATCAAGCACCCATTCCACCTTCGCGGTGTTCTCCGCCCTACGATGGGGAAACTGGCGTGTGATATGCCAACTCCCAACCAATTTCCCGAGAAGTTCGTCTTGCATGGCGGCCCCCTGACCCCGATGCAGCATCGAGGCGAGCAAGAAAGATACGGCGGTCATCGCAGCATTGTATCTCGTTGGGATGCCGATCAACGACCGACAGCAATTCAAACGTCACACGAAGCATCACCGCAAGGGCGGCGGGCGTATAGGGACTCATGGGCGACAAGAAACCAAAGAAGACATCCTCCGGCAACAGCGACGCGCACAAGGCCAAGCAAGCCAAAGACCAAGCCGAGCGCCCACCCACGCCGCCGCGCGGCGACGATAAAGGCAAGCGGAAATAGCAACCCGCTTGCCAAGGCATTGGAACGATCCTTGCGTTTGCGGCGCAGAGTAGGTGTGGACGTACGCAACACACGCGCCTGCCTGCTACTTTTCCTCGTGCCCGCAATGAGCGCGCAGTCGGGCGCAGCGCCATACCAAGGGGGCGACGAGCCAGCCCCCGGCGCCACCAAACTCAGCGTGAAGGGGAACTTGCCATTGATCTACGTGCCTTCCGGTGACTTCACGATGGGCAGCGAGAAGCCGACCGTGTTGAACGGAGATGGACCGGAACGCATCTACAACGAGGGTCCAGAACACCTCGTGTTTCTTGATGGCTACTGGATCGGTCAAGACGTCGTGACCATTGGGGAGTACAGAACCTACTGCAAGGCGACCGGCCTGCCATTCAAACAGCCGGCCGGGGCGAAGAGCGATAGCCAACCCATGGTCGACGTGAGTTGGGACGAGGCTCGGGCATTCTGCCGTTGGGCCGGAGGCGATCTCCCATCCGAGGCTCAATGGGAAAAAGCGGCCCGAGGTCCCGATGCCCGCGAGTATCCGTGGGGCGATATTTTCAGCTTTACACTCGTCCGGAATCGACCCACCTCAGTTCCGAATGTCGCAGAGGCGGGGGCAAGCCCCTATGGCTGCTACGATATGGCCGGCGATGTGAGCCAGTGGTGCCTTGACACCTACGCCTGGAACTATCGCGACCTGCCACGTCATAACCCCATCAGTGAATCCGGCAGCGCCCTACACGTCACTCGTGGATGCCCCAGCCTCTCGAACCTCAGCGACCAATACCGATGCGCCGCCCGGAGCGGCCTTGACGGCGCCGCACGAATGGACGGGGTCGGTTTTCGAGTCGTTGGCGGCTGAGCATGCAAGCTGCCCGGAAGAAGAGGCCATAATCGAAGTCCTTAACGTCTTCCATGAGCAGCAGCAGCGACGTTCCGAAGCACCCACGGGTCATTTACTCAGCCTGGTACGACGGCCGAAAAAACGCACCGCCGGTAGTGCAGCTTGTCTTCGATCGTTGGGAAGCGCTCAACCCGAACTACGAAGTAAGGATTCTTGACAAGCAAGCCGTTGAAAAGCTCCTAGAAGGCGTTGACCTCCAGCTGCAGGCCATCAGCCGCCCCGGGTTATCCGACATCGTTAGAACCAAGCTCCTGATCGCCACGGGGGGTATCTGGGCCGATTCCACTGCGCTCCCGATGATTCCCCTCGATGACTGGCTGACCGAGGCCACCCGAGATTCTGGATTCTTCGCCTTCGAAAGGTACGACAGCCCCTTGGCATCGTGGTTCCTCTGTGCAGAGCCGGCCAGCCCGGTCATGAACGCCTGGTGGGCTGAAATCGTACGTGTTTGGTCGAGACCCCGCTACGACAAGACCGATGGCAAGCGGCCGCCGAACGGTGCCCTGGCGGTCTCGCCACAGGAGCTTGCAAGGTCTCAAGAACTGCCCCACTATTGGTTTCACAGCCTCTTTCACTACATGCTTGAGACCAAGCCGGAGGTCAAAGACACCTGGGAACGTCGACTTCACCTCTCCGCTATCACTGCCCATGGGCTGCAGGAACTGTTCCTCGAGAATCCCAATCCGACCGACGAAGAGGTGGTCCGGACCGCTTACACCTCCCCGGTTCAGAAGCTGAACTGGCGGAATCCCTATCCGGTAGAGCGGTTGGCCGCGCTCATCCAGCAGTTCCCCACCCCGGCCTCCGTCCCGCCTGTGCCAAACTCCTCATCGGTGCCCGCCGACGTGCCGCCATCGCCCGTTCCCGATGGCCAAGACCCAGCCCCCGCGCCGGGGCCGACTCCTGCAAAGGGCGCCAACCCGCTGCAGGCCCTCTCGACGATCTTCAAGATTCCCAGGAAGTAGCCGAAGCCGCTGAACTCGCGGCTGGGTCGTTCTGTTAACAAACCGCGACGTACACCGGCTCGAAGGTGCAGTAGCTTGCGACAGGATAGAACTGGGCCCGCCTTATAAGGAACCACGCCATCTCCTGGGCTATGAAGTGGCCAGCCCCCAAATAAAACTGGCGCGGCCCTTCGGGCCCGTTCTGTTGCCAGCAACAGCTCTCCCCCGATCCCGCAAA
>Ga0302320_10011720_pt1 | contig 18510 bp, 14 predicted proteins | sample Bog_T0_3_FD_202130 | JGI IMG/M metagenome (GOLD analysis project Ga0302320, IMG submission 202130) | Peat permafrost microbial communities from Stordalen Mire near Abisko, Sweden - Bog_T0_3 | ecosystem: Environmental > Terrestrial > Soil > Wetlands > Peat | place: Sweden: Abisko, Stordalen Mire...
TGTCAAAGGGATCGCCGTGCTTGTCTTCGAAGCGGGCGGCGCGCATCATCGACTCCGGCTCAACAGGAAGAAGCGTGTATCCGAGGCGATTCTCGATGTTCAAAACGAGATCGCTTTCGAAATCGGCGGCCTGGGGCAGTTTGCCTAGCCGGACTTTGAGACTGATCTCATAGATGGAGGCTGCGGAGACCACGATCTCGTTATCGAGGTCTTCGATGAGTTTCCGGGCCCACGGCTCCATGAGGGTGGGGTCTATGGCGGACCATAGCACGTAGTGTGTGTCGATAAGAACCCTCACTCGCTCTCCCCGCGCCACCCTTTCAGTTCAGATTCGGGGAGTTCGTCGAAATCGGCAGGTATCTCGAAACCGGGACGATAAAACAAGCCCAGTTTCCGTTTCTTTAGCGGTTTCAAGGCCACAATCTCGGCTACCGGAGTCTTGGCACGTCCCGAGGTCAGAACGATTCTTTCCCCTCGCTGCGCCCTTTTCACTAGCTCGGAAAGTTGCGTCTTCGCCTCGAACATGGTCGCTTCAACCATTGCTCCTCCATAGTGCTAGGTTTATCTTAGCTAGGATATTTTTAGTGTGCAACTCATTCTGCTGCATAATAGCTGCGCACCTTTGGGCCGACCCGTTTGCGGGCTATTGAGCGGTGGACTTCCCGGCATAAGCTTCCTGTCCAGCAACAAACGTCTCCTGCACTTCCGCGTACAGAATTGCCGGCGCGCCCACCGTGTAGAGATTCATATTTACAAGAATGAAATCCGCATCGTATCCCGGAACCAGCTTGCCCTTGCGCTTTTCCGCGAACTCCGCGTAGGCCGAGCCTTGCGTATAGGCGTGGAGAGCCTGGCCGCGGGTGAGCTTGTTCTCGGGGAAGTAGGTCTTCGTCCCTTTCTCATTCATGCGCGTGACGGCCGCATAGAGGCCGCGGAAAGGCGTGATGGGCTCGACCGGATAGTCGGTTCCGAACGCCAGTGGGACTCCCGCATCGAGGAATGCCTTCCACGCATAGGAGTAGGCCGCGCGCTGGGGGCCAAGGCGGTCTTCAGCCCAGTTCATGTCGGTGAGCAGGTGGTTGGGCTGCATGGACGCGATCACTCCCAGTTTGGCGAAGCGTGGAATGTCCGTCGGATCGACTACCTGTGCATGCTCGATTCTGTTGCGCGCGGTGTGCGAAACGCCAGGCTGGTCGAATGCATTCAAGGCCATTGAGGCTGCTTCGTCGCCAATAGCGTGAAAGCCGATCTGGAAGCCTGCCTGTGCGCGTTCAACGACCATCTTGTTGAGTTGCGGCTGGGTGTACTGGGGCAGGCCGGTGTTCTGCGGATCGTCGGAGAATGGCGCTTTCATGGCGGCGGTGCGTGAGCCCAGAGAGCCGTCCATGAATCCTTTGAGAAATCCAGTGTGGAGCATTGGATCGTTGCTGTCGTGGTGCGCGCGCATGCGCTTCAGTTCTTCGAGCGGATCTTTGAATGGAAGCCACTCGGAGATGCGCAGATTGAGCTTGCCTTGCTTTTCCAATTCTTCGAATACGAGAAAATCCTGCCAGTCGCTGAAGTCTTGCACGCTGGTGATGCCGTGGGCTAGTGCGTCGGCTATCGCGAGTTGATCGCCGCGCATCCGTTCTTCGTGGCTGGGTGGGGGAATGACCTTCTCGACCAGGCCCTGCGCCGATTCGCGTAGAATTCCGGTTGGATCGCCATTTGCGTCGAGGTCAATGGCCCCGCCTTGCGGCGGCTTGGTTTTTCCAGTGATGCCGGCAGCCGCCAGCGCGGCGGAGTTGGCGATGGAGATGTGACCGTCGATGCGGTCGAGAAATGTGGGATGGCCCGCGGTGACCTTGTCCAGATCCTGCCGGGTTGGCAGCGTTTTATCAGCCCACAGCGTGTGATCCCAGTTGCCGCCTGTGAGCCAGTGTCCTGCGGGTGTGTCTTTGGCGAAGGATTGGATTTTAGTCAGCATTTCGGTCAGGGATTTGACGCCGGTCAGGTCGACATTCAGCTTGGTTTGGCCGGCGCTGCCCAGGTGGGTGTGGGCGTCGTTGAAGCCGGGAAAGATGAAGGTGCTTGTGTTGGCGGTGTTCAGGTCGCGAAGGCGCGTGTCGGGACCTGCCAGCCGGGTCATCTCCTCCGTCGTGCCGGTGGCGAGGACTTTGCCGCCACCGATAGCCATCGCCTGAACCGTCTCAGGCTTGTCCTCATTGAAGCCGACGCCGGTATAAATCACTCCGTTGAAGAAGATGATTTCGGGTACGGTGTCGAGCTTCGCGGGAACTGGCTTTACGGGGGTGGATGGTATGTGTTTCGGAGCGGGAGTTTGGGCTGGGGAATTTGGGCAGAATGCCGAGATGGCAAGTGCGGAGGCGAGCAAAGCGGAATAGACGCGCATGGGCGGAGTTTAGCAGAGAGGCTCTACTGTTCCGCAGCCCATTCGGTCATGGCGAGAGTCAGCAGCAGTACTCGCTTGAGGCCAATCTCCCGGTCCTTCGCTGAGTACCATTCGGCCTGGGTGTGTGCGCCGCCGCCTTCGCCCCCGGCGCCCATCGAAAAGGCGGCGATGCCGATGGAGAGCGGGATATTCGCATCTGTTGAGCCCAGGCGAAGATCGGTGCGCAACCCCAGGTGCCGGTCAACGGCGCGGAGAGTTTCGAGCAGTGGGGAATCGGCCGGTAGATGCGCCGCGGGGCGATCGCCGATTTTCTGGATATTTAAAGACAACAGCCCCCTTCCTCCATTCGTGCCTGCCTTGGCAGCGGCGTTGCAGTGGTCGACAGCATCTTCGACGGCGCGATGCAGGGCGACTTCAAGGCGCAGCAGCTGTTCGGGGCTGGTCGAACGGAAATCGATCGAGGCCTGCGCGCTTTCAGGGATCGAATTCACGCTGGTACCCCCGTGGATGGTTCCCACGTTGAGAGTGGTGCGCGGCTCGGCGGGAAGCGGCGTTGCGGCCAGAGCAGACAATGCCGAGGCCAGCGCGGCGATAGGGTTGGGGGTTCCGGCATCGGTAAAGCTATGGCCTCCAGGACCCGAGATCACGACCATGTAGCGCTTGCTCCCCAGCGCTTGCGTGACTACTGAATCAGAGCCAGCCCCATCGAGAACAATATGTGCGGCAATGCGCCCGGCGAGTGCGCTTTGGTTATAGAGATGGCGGACGCCGCGCAGATCTCCCTCACCCTCTTCGCCCACATTTCCCAGAAAGAGCAGGAATGCCGGCAACTCGATGCCCGATTCCACCAGAGCGTTGGCAATGGCCAGCAACCCAGCCACCCCGGCGCCATTGTCACAGGCTCCGGGCCCTTCCAGGCGATCTCCGTCCAGGACCAGGTTGAGCGGGGTTTCGAGGGGAAAGACGGTGTCGATGTGCGCCGAGATTACGACAATAGGCCCAGTGCTCTCGGGCGACAGGTTTGCGGCAGGGAGAAATCCAACGACATTGCCGACGGCGTCCGTATGGATTTGGCAAAGACCAGCCTCCTCAAATCGCTCCATCATCCACTCTGAGCGGGCACGTTCGCCAAAGGGAGGGGCTGGAATCGCCACCATCTCCGCCTGCCAGTCCATGATCCGCTTTGGATTTCCGTGCAGCCAGGAAAAAGCGGAGTGGACGGGGCGCTGCCCAGCCAGTTTTGTGACTCGGGTAAAAGCCGAGTTGCGGGTGAGAGGGGGCATCGTGCTGGTTTCAGGGTAGCAGGGCCGGTTGCGCATCCGCATGTCGTGCGGCTCGAAGGTCAAGTGAAGTAAGAGTTCCTTGGAAGCTCAATTCAGGCAGTCGGAGAGCGCCTGCGCAGCAAGGAAGCCAAATCGCGCCGGCCATCGGCGATGACACCGATGAACACTGTACCGCCGCGAATCCGATAGAGAATGCGGTAGGGCTTGAAGAAGATTTGTCGATAGGTGCGGCTGCCACGCTTGAGGAGTTCGGGAGGATAAGCGCCTCGCTGCGGAGATTCTTGGAGCGTCAACGCCGTTCTGATAATCTCTCGCACTACGTAGTCGGCGTTTTCCAGCGAGTCGTTTTTTCCGATGTACGCATGGAGGGCGCGCAAATCTCTCTGTGCGCCTGAGGTGAACCGGACGACGAAGGCCATCAGGCTCGTGTCGCTTCTACGCCAAATTCTTCCAAGATGTCTTCAATTGGAACGGTATCGCCAGCCTCGATTTCGCTGTCCGCCTGCGCAAGGATTCTGAGCAACGCCTGAGTTTCCTGCATCATCTCGTCATAGCTGGCCACATCCATCAGCACGGCACGAGCCTCGCCATTCTGCGTAATGATGATCGGCTCGCGCTCTTCGGTGATGCGGTCGAGCAATTCAGCGGCATGGGCTTTCACGTAGCTGATCGGCTTGATTTGGGTGGAAAAGCGCATGAAGTCCTCCTCTGGTTCTTGAATAGTCCGATTATAGTCTTTATGTAGAACTATAAAAATCTTTATTTGGGAGGGTCACCGCTCCGGGTATTCGACGGAATGTAGAAAAAGTCCTTGTGCGGGCGCGGTTGGCCCAGCGGCGGCGCGCGAACGGGCAGCGAGGATGCCGCGAATCCGATCTATGTCCAGATTGCCGCGTCCTACATCGAGCATGGTTCCCACCAGGTTGCGCACCATGTGATGCAAAAAACCATTGCCTCGAACACGATAGATCAGCAAGCGCCCGTCATACGTATCCCGTTCTTCCCAGGCGGAAGAAAAAACCGTGCGGATTGCCCCTCTTTTCCCGATCGCATCCGCAACAGAATTTTCCGAGCCCAAATTTGGGTCAGGGTCCGACAGAGTCTTGCGGGTGGTCTGATCCGGATCGGTAGCGGCAAAGCTCAGGAAGTCGTGTTCGCCCTCAAACAGGCGCGCTGACCGTTGCAGGGCATCCGCATCCATAGGCCAGGAACAAGCGTGAACATAGCGGGCCAGGAAAGGCGGGCAGATACTTTCGCGGAAGACTCTGTATTCATAGGTCTTGGCAACGGTTGAATGCCGCGCGTGGAACTTGGCCGGAACGACCTCTGCGTCAATTACCCGGATGGCCGAGGGCAAGGTCCGGTTCAAAGCTCGTTGCAGGTTGCCTGGCGGGATGTTGGCCATTAACTCAAAGCTGGCCACCTGTCCGAGGGCGTGGACGCCGGCATCCGTGCGTCCTGACCCCTGCGGCAAGGGCGATTCGCCCGTTACCCGGCCCACGGCGGCTTGCAATTCGCCCTGCACGGTGAACTCCCCTGGTTGAATCTGCCAGCCGCTGAAGTCAGTGCCGTCGTAGGCAAGGGTGAGCTTCCAGTTTTGGGAATGAGGATCGGGATGGGCGGGGTCGATCACAGGTATTCGTTCAGATAACAGGGTACTCGACCGGAGCGCACAGAGAAGCGGGGCGGGAGTGGGATACACTTAGCTTTCCGCATGCGAAGGTAGCGAGCCAGCGCGGCTGCGCAAATCATAGGGCCAGAACTGAAAATTGCCGGCGGAAAGCGATTGCTGGAACGAACCAGACACTGCGCGCGTAAGGACAAGAGAGCTCGGGAACCGGGCTTGAAGCGAAAAGCGGTTGGCAAATCACAAATTTGCGTCCGGAGAGGCTCTCCGAACGTCTTGAAGAATGGCACCCCACATGCCTCAGCTACTGTTGGAGAGGAACAATGCATTTGTACGGTACACGTGTGTTTGACAAGCATGAGACGACCGCGCGGGGCAGTCTGGCAAAAACGGGGCGCGGACAGGCGGGCAGCCGGCTGCGCGCGATTGCGGCGGTTGTTCTGACGTTGGCGGCGGGAGTGCCTTCAGGGTTTAGCCAACAAGCAGCGCCAGGGCAGGCAGTGCTGGGAGCGGGACAAAAGGCTCCGGATAAGGCGGCTTCCGATCTGCCGGCGACTCCTGCGCCCGTATTGACCCAACCGCTCAACCTGCGCACGTCGGCGCGCGATTTTTCCAAGCCGTCGGCTCGGGTTTGGGGTAACCCGATCAACGTTTTCAAGCCTACATCCATACCCAAGTCCAGCTTCGCGAATTCAGTTCGGCTGACCGATCTTGTCAAGGAAGGCAAAATCTACCTGAGCCTTTCCGATGCGATCGCCCTGGCGCTTGAGAACAACTACGATATCGCTATCGCCCGCTACAACCTGGACATTGCGGACACCGACATTCTGCGTACCCGTGTTGGAGGCCAGCTGGGAACACCGCTGGGCGTGAATGCGGGCCTGGTCACGGGAACGCTCAGTGGAGCTACGTCGACATTGACTACGGGCGGCGGCCCCGGCGGAACGACCGTCGGCTCGGGCGGCGCGGGTTCCGGCACCAGCGGATTGTCGTTGACCACCCAGGGCGCAGGTCCAATTCCTGAGGCGCTGGAGCCTTCCGTCACGGCGAACCTGAATTTCGACTGGCAGAGTGCGCCTTCGACCAACTTCTTTACTGGCGGCTCCAGCACCACCGATACCTACAACGTCATCTACAACCAGGGCTTTGTCACTGGCGCAGCCTTCCAGTTCACCTGGGACAATACCAGAGCAACCAACACCAACGCGTTCGCCACCTTCAGCCCGCAGTTCAACTCCTCGTTCAAGGCCGAGGTCACCCAGCACTTGATGCAAGGTGCGGGCATCTGGGTGAACAAGCGCTTCATGTATCAGGCGCTGAACGACCGCCGCATCGCCGACTCTGGCTTCCGTCAGCAGATTCTTTACACCGTCAACCAGGTGGAAGGAATCTACTGGTCGCTGGTGCAGGCTTATGAGGATGTCCAGTCAAAGCAGCGCGCGGTCGAGCAGAGCAGCAAGCTCGCCAGCGACGATCGCAAGCAATTGGAGATCGGCACGATGGCGCCGCTGGACGTTCTGCAAGCCGACCAGACAGTCGCATCCGACAAGCAGGGGCTGATCAGCTCGCAACTAGCTCTGAACTACCAGCAGCAGATCATCAAGCAGGCGATAGCGCGGAACCTGAACGATCCGGCTCTCTCGGCTGCGGCTGTAATCCCTACGGATCGCGTCAGCATTGAGGAAATTCCAGAAGAGAAGCAGCCCATCGAAGATCTGGTGAAGGAAGCCTTCCAGCAGAGGCCCGAACTGGAACAGGCTGTTCTGGCGCTGCGCAACGATGAGATCACGCTCAAGGGCGCACGCAATGCTCTCTTGCCGCAGGTCGACATTCTGGCCTACCTGGGGGGATCGGGCGTGGCTGGTACCTACAATCCTGCGTGCATACCGGATTTCGGAACTTGCCCCACCGGCGGTACGGGCGGTTTTGGCAGCGCCCTCCAGAATACATACAACAACTCCTCTCCCGACAAGGGTGTGGGATTCAACATCACCATTCCAATCGGCAACAAGTACGCGCAATCCGTGCAGGCGCGGTCGCTCATGGAGTACCGGCAAGCGGAGTTGAGGCTGGAGCAGGAATACACCCTGATTCGCATGCAGGTTGTGAATGCCCAATTTGGCTTGACCAATGACCGTGCGCAGGTCCTGGCGTCGGAAGCAGCTAGAGATTACAACAAGCAGAACCTGGATGCGGAAGAGAAGAAACTGCGGCTGGGTGCTTCAACCACGGCTACGGTCTTGCAGCAGCAGCGCGGCCTGGCTGCGGCGGAAGACTCCCTCATCGCAGCCCAGGCGTCGTATGCGAAAGATCGGGCAACCCTCTACCAGATCCTCGCGACCACCATGCAGCACTACGGCATCAATCTCGGCGAAGCGGCAACCGGCAATGTGAATACCGCGCCCGTCATTCCTGGCATTCAACCCGCACCGCCCAGCAAGGAGCCGACAACGACTCCGCCGCCCACTCCACCCGCGACTGCGCCCGTGGCTCCGACTACAACACCCAACCAATAGCCACCCGAATCATTAAATCGTAGACAAAGGCTCTGTCCGGTTTTCCACAACATGCAGGGCCCTTTGTTTTCTTATCGATAATGGCTAATACTTAACGTTCCGCTATAAGGTCCAGGAGTTCGAAGAACTCCGGGAAACTGATGTCGGCGGACTCGGCTCCTTGAATCACGGTCTCGCCTTCAGCTCGGAGCGCGGCCACACTGAATGCCATGGCAATGCGATGGTCGCCGCCGGAATCGATGGTTGCGCCGTGGAGAGTCTGGCCGCCGGGCACATCCAGGCCGTCTTCAAACTCGATTACCTCCGCTCCCATGGCGCGCAGGTTCTTTGCTACCAGGGCGATGCGGTCGGATTCCTTGACGCGCAGTTCCTTTGCATCGCGAATCCTGATCCCGCCGCTGGTGTAAGGCGCAATGGCTGCCAGAACCGGAAGCTCGTCGATGAGCTGGGCGGCAAGCGCACCGCTGACCTCTGTTGATCCGAGGCCATCAGCCGGTGCGGAGATCTGGACCGTCCCGACCAGTTCGGCGTTTTTCTCTTCCAGATGGAGGACTGCGATGCGTGCGCCGAGAGCTGTCAAAACATCGAGCAACGCCGCGCGTGTTGGATTAAGCCCCAATGAATCGAGCAGAAGTGTCGATCCGGGGAACAGGGACGCGGCGCAGAGAAAGAAGGCTGCGGAAGAGATGTCGCCGGGAACAACTGCGTCGATGGAATGGAGCGATTGGGGTCCACTGATCGAAACGGATTCCAGGTCGCGACTAAGCTTGGCGCCAAACGCGCGCAGTGCCAGTTCGCTATGATCGCGGGTTCTGACGGCCTCCTTAACTGTTGTGGTGCCTGCGGTTTGCAGCCCGGCGAGCAGGACGCATGTTTTGATCTGGGCACTCGGGATTGGGGTGGTGTAATCAATCGCTTGAAGCGGTCCTCCATGGATGGTTAGCGGGGCATGGCCGTCGGTAAGCGTAAGGTGCGCACCCATTGCTTCCAGCGGTTTGCGGATGCGCTCCATGGGCCGCCGGGAGAGCGAGGCGTCGCCGATGAGCGTAAAACTGCCTTCCTGGGGAGCCAATAGACCAGAGATCATCCGCATCGTAGAGCCGGAGTTGCCGCAGTCCAGCGGGTGATCGGCCGGAATAACGCGGCCTGCGACGCCGGTGACTTCGATGACGCCGTCGTTGGTCCTGTTGACCTTGGCGCCAAGGGCCTGCATGCAGGCGAGAGTAGAAGCGCAATCTGCGCCGGTCGAGAAGTTGGTAAAGCGCGAGGTTCCCTCAGCGAATGCAGCAAGCATGCCGTAGCGGTGGCTGATGGACTTGTCGCCGGGTAAGCGGAGGCTTCCATAAATGTTACGAGCGGGGCGGATGAGGCGTTCTTCGGTAGAAATTGACACGGGTACTCCGGATTTTCCAATTCTCTTAAGTCTATCGCTTGCTTGCCGGCTGCGGGCCGCCCAATCCTCGTTGTTTCCTGGGCAGCGTTTTTGTGTGATAGTGCCTATTGACGGGATGCCTGCAATAGAGGACACTTACGACGGCTTCCTTCGCGGCTGATCTTTTACCGGCGCGCGGAGAGCCCTTTCAAAAAGGCACTTGAAATCAGGGCGTTTTCCGAGACACCTTAGCGCATTTCGGCCTGGTACAAGGCGGCGTTGGTCAGGAAAATCGTCCCTTCATATTTTGGCTTCGGCCCTCACCCGATTGGATCTGTGCATACGCTTCCTTTATAGGGGCTGAGGTTCCTACGCCTTGCAGGATCCATCCACTTTACCGAATCAACCCGAGGTGCGCTCTTCTTCCCCCGAAGTGCGCTCTTCTTCAGAGGTTCGCCGCGACAGCTCCTCGACATCCTTGCGCGAGCTTCTGGCCGTAATCGGTCGCAGACGCAGGTTGATTGCGGCGGTGGAAGGCGGGTTGCTGCTGGCTTGCCTGCTGTATTGCCTGGTCGCTCCCAACCAGTACGAAGCCAGAGCCAGGGTCGCCTTGCGCACCTCGCCCGTTTCCGCGCTCACCACGGAAGCGTCGGGATCGCTCGCGGCAGCATCGATCCTTTCCGCTCCGCTGCAGCAGGAAACACTGGCAATTTTCCTGCGCAGCGACCAGTTGGCATGGCGAGTGATTATCGATTTAAAGCTCTACCGGGCTCCGGCTTTCAATGGGCGTTTCGAGCTCAAGTTTCCCGGGTTGAGCGCCGGACCGGAGTCAGCGTTGGAGCAAAGGCCCGAGGCGCAGGCTTACCTCCTGGAAAGGTTTGAGAAACGCCTGCATGTCGAAGCAATGCCTCGTTCTCTGGTGGTCGAGATTCGATTTCGGTCCCGCGATGCGGCCCTCTCCGCAGCCGTCGTCAACGATCTGATTCGGGAATACAGTGTCATGGACAGAGAGTCCTGGGTGCATGCAATAACCCAGGGTTCGGATTGGCTGAAAAGCCAGCTCGAGGATCTGAAAGCGAGGGTAGAGCAGGATCAGGATCGCCTGACCGCCTTCCAAACCAGCCATCGTCTTCTCAGCACTCCGGAAGTAGCAGCGGACGGGCAGCCGGGCGAGTCCCAGCACAATTCCACGCTGCTTGAAATCGACGAACTGGGCCACCAGTTCGTGGTTGCCACTACCGATCGCATTTTGCGCGAGGCTGAATTGCGCGCCGCCTCGCAGGGCGATCCGGAACTGGTCATCGCGTCCGATCCGCAGCTCCAGGTTGAAAACGGGAACTCGGCTCTTCTTGCGCAGATCCACGCGCACCACAGCGAACTGGAATTGGAACAAGCTCAACTGAGCGCGGAGCATGGCCCAAGTTTCCCGCGCGTTGTGGAGATTCACCGCCAACTTGATGATTTGGATAGGCAAAAGCGAGCCGAAGACGCCAAGCTGCTGGACCGTTTCCGCAGCGCGTGGCAGACGGCATCGGACCGTGAGCAACTGGTGAAGAAGAGTCTGGACGAACGCACCGCCGAAGGCATGAAGCTGAATGAAGCGGCCACCCAGTACGCGGTGATGCGCCAGGAGGCCAATGCCAGACATGAGCTCTATATGCGCGTGCAGCAGAAGGTGGAAGAAGCCGGGTTGGCGGCCGGTGCGCAGGGCGCGAATATCTCAGTTGTAGATCTAGCGCGCCAGCCGGTCAAGCCGGTGGCGCCAGACTTGCTTCTCTATATGGCCATCACGTTCTTTGTCGGCCTTTGGCTGGCAGTTGGGAGCGCACTCTTGATCGAATCGCTGCATCCTTTTTCGCTACGCTCGTCTGTTGCGCTGCTCGCAGTGCTTGTGGCCGCCGCAGTCGCGCACGCGCAGGCGCCTACTCCCAGTCTGGACGGGTTGCCAATTGGTGTGGCCCGCATCCCGTTCTCGCAGGACACCAGGGCGATTCCCAACCCCAAAGACTCACCCGCGGTGTGGGACAACGCGGCGGTCTCAGGACAAACCGGACGGCCCCCGCCTTCCGGGCCGCAATCTGCTTCACCCATGCCGGCTCCAATAGCGCCGGGAGATTTTCTGGACATTTCGGAATTCCACATACCGGAGTTTCATTCGATGGTGCGCGTCTCCCCAACGGGCACGGTGATGCTGCCCATGGTGAATGAGGTGCGGATTGGCGGAATGGACGAGCAGGCCGCTGCGCACGCCATTGAAGCGGCTTTGCTGAGCAAAGGCATGCTGCTCCATCCGCAGGTCTCGGTGCTGGTGACGGTTTATGCCGGGCAGGATGTCAGCGTGCTGGGCGAAGTGTCCCGGCCAGGCGTTTATCCTTACACCATTCACCACCGGCTTCTCGACCTGATCTCCTCCGCGGCGGGGACGACGCAAAACGCAGGCCGCCTGGTGAACGTGTTTCATCGCACCGATCCCAACACACCGCACCCTGTGGTGCTGGACCCTGGCGGCACCGACGTAGGCGCCGAACACAATCCTGAACTCACTCCCGGCGACACGGTCGAGGTGAGCCGCGCCGGACTGGTCTACGTAATTGGCGATGTTGTGCGTCCCGGCGGATTCGCGGTCGACCCGGCGCAGGGCCTGACAGTGGTGCAGGCGCTTTCCCTAGCGTGGGGACCGACTCAGAACGCTGCTGCAGGCAAAGCGCTGCTGATTCGGGAACAAAAAGGAGGACGCACCCTCATAACTCTGAATCTGCGGCGCATGATCCACGGCCAGGACCCCGACCAGCCCATCTATGACCGGGACATCCTGTTAGTGCCTGATTCGATGGCTAAGAATATGTGGAACAGGGCCTTGGAATCGGCTATTCAATCGGCGGTCGGTGTCTCCATTTACGCCGGGCTCGTCTACTCGCAGAGGTTTTAGAGAGATGCGCCGCATAGCGTGGGGACTGTTGCTGCTGCTGGCTTTTGCGGTTCCATGGGAATTCTCGCTGAATTTAGGCGAACCCCTCGGCCCCATCGCCCGCATCCTCGGGGTGTTGCTGGTTGTTGTGGCGATTCCGGCGGTTCTGCACGCGGGCCGTCTGCGCACTCCTGGCCCGATGCAATGGCTTGTTCTGGCTTTTTACTTGTGGTTTTGTTGTTCGTATTTCTGGACCATCGAACCGCTGGCGACTCTGGAAAAGCTGCGCTCTTACTTCCAGGAGATGATGATCGTCTGGCTGGTGTGGGAGTTTGCCGAGAGCCCTGAGGACTTGCGCTCCCTGCTGCGCGCCTACCTTGCCGGCGCGTGCGTTTTGGCCGCGCTGACTCTGGCAAACTTCAGGTCAGTGGAAGCCCTGGCGGGGAATCAGATCCGTTTCGTCGCCACGGGACAGGACCCAAACGACGTAGCTCGTTTTCTCGATCTGGCCTTTCCCCTCGCCGCCTTGCTGCTTCACATTGAGCGGCGCTGGCCATGGCGCTTGCTCGCTCTCGGGTATCTGCTTCTCGGCTTGGCTGCTGTAGTCCTCACTGCCTCGCGCGGAGGTTTTCTGGCCGCCGTTCTTGCGTTTGCCGGTTGCGCCTTTCTCCTGATTCGGAAGCACGCAAAGGCCGTGCTTGCGGGAGCACTTGGCTGGTTGGCAATTGGCGCTGTCTTGTGGATCACAGTTCCACGTGCGACCTTCGAACGGCTGGCCACAATTCCATCCCAGCTCAAGGGCGGCGATCTCAACCAACGCTCGAACATCTGGGTCGCCGGTTGGGATGCATTTGCCCGATCACCCATATTTGGAACGGGCGCGGGCTCCTTTGTCAGCGCCGCGCGATTGAACCCAGGGGACACGGCTCACAATACAGTGCTGTCCATTGTGGTGGGCGGAGGGTTGTGTGCGCTCTTTCTGGCATTCGGCATTGTGGTCCTGGCGGCTCGATCGGCGCTCGCCACACGCGGTCCGCTGCTGGTGGCGCTGTTGACTGTACTGTTGGTCTGGATTGTTGCTTCCTTCGTCGACACCGTTGAAGAGAACCGATCGACATGGCTGCTGCTCGGGCTGATTGCGGTTGCCGGGCGGCTTGCTGTTGAATCGCCAGCTCAGCTTGAAAATTGCTTTCCAGAAGATATCTCCGGTGCCTCGGCGCAAATGGAACCGGACCAGTCCTGCGGCTCGGTGAACTAGCCGGCATGGGAACTCTCTCCATCATCGGACGGCAGTTTCAGGGCGACAGCGTCAATCGCCGCATCTCTCGCGCCGTCGTCTCGGTAATCGCCGTCGGCATTGTGGTCAAGCTTGCAGCCACATTCAAAGAAGTCGCCGTTGCCGGCGTCTATGGACGCTCCGACGTGATGGATGCCTTTCTGGCAGCCGCATTGCTTCCCGGCCTTCTCATCAACCTGATTTCAGAGTCGATGAACCAGGCGCTCGTGCCCACGCTGATCCGGGTGAGGGAACTGGAAGGCCACACCCGCGCTCAGGAACTGCTTTCGAGTTCCATGCTGTCGATGTGCCTGTTGCTGGGGTCGGTTTCGGCTGCCATCGCTCTAGCGGCGCCGGCTATCTTCCCCCTGATTGCCTCGCATTTCCCGCCCGCCAAAATGGATCTTGCAATGCAGCTCTTTTACGGCCTTTTACCTGTGGTTCTGATCACCGGCATCGCCACCAACTGCACCGCCGTCCTGAATACGTTCCATCGCTTTGCGTTGCCCGCTCTTGCGCCCCTCGCCATCCCGTTCGCAATTACGATTGGCGCGCTGGCGCTGGGTTCTCGCCAGGGCATTTGGATCATGGTCTACGCCACTCTGGCTGGTTCGCTCGTCCATGCGGCGCTCGTGGTTTGGATGATGGATGCACACGGTTATCGCTTCCGTCTGCGCTGGTACGGAATGACGCTTGCGGCGCGCGAAGTGGCGCAGCAGTATGGCCCGGTGTTGCTCAGCGGCGTTGTCGCTTCCGGCGGCTTGCTCGTTGACCAATCGATGGCGGCGATGCTGCCGGCCGGAAGCGTGTCCGCATTGGTTTACGGTAACCGCTTTGTCAGCGTGGTGATCTCCCTATTGGCTGGGGCTATTTCCACGGCGCTGACCCCTTACTTCTCCCGCATGATTGCGTTGAAGGACTGGGCCGGCTGCAGGCAGACGGTGCGTACCTGGGTTCGTCTCGCTGCCTTGGTCTCAGTGCCCATTGCGGCTCTGTTTATCGCTGCGTCGCACCTTGTTGTTCGGGTCGCGTTCGAGCGCGGTGCATTTGGGCCGCACGACACCGCGGTGGTGGCCAGCGTCATGGCCATGTATGCGATTCAAATCCCGTTCTTCGTGACCAGCCGGGTCTTTTACCGATTCATTATCGCCATGCGCAGGACCGATTTGGCACTCTACTGCGGCGTGGTAAACCTGTTGCTGGATATCGTGCTGAACGTGGTGTTGATGCGCTGGCTGGGGGTTGCGGGGATCGCTTTGGCAACGTCGCTGTGGACCGTGAGCACCTTTTTCTTTCTCTGGTATTGGGCCTGGAAGTTGCTTCCTGCGGTGATCCCAAACAAGTCCGAAATCTCTTGATCGGAGGCAACAACTGTGGTTCCAGTACCGGCGCAATATCTTCTTCGTTTTGACGATCTCTGCCCTACGTTTTCTCGCAATCGCTGGGAACGGTTCCTTCCCCTGATAGACGAATTCGGGGTCAGGCCCATCCTGGCCATCGTACCGGACAACAAGGATACTGCCCTCGAATGCTCCGAGCCGGACACGCAGTTCTGGGCGCGCATGCGTGCCATGGAAGCGACGGGCGCCACCGTTGCCTTGCATGGGTACCGGCATATCTGTCGAAGCCGAGGCAGGAGCCTGGTGCCGCTGCACACCCATACGGAGTTCGCTGGGGTGCCCGAGGAAATGCAGCACACGTGGATCGCGGCCGGCCTGGAGATTCTTTGCGGGCATTACCTCAGCCCGCGGTTGTGGGTCGCGCCCCGTCACGGTTTCGACTGGAACACCCTGGTTGCTCTACGCCGTGAAGGGATTGAATTTCTGAGCGATGGATTCTCGCGCGTTGCTTTCACACGGGGAGGGCTTACGTGGATTCCGCAGCAGCTCTGGTCCCCGGTTGAAAAGTCGCAGGGGCTTTGGACCATCTGTATGCATTCGAACACTGCGAGCGATGGGCAGGTTGAGCAACTCAAGGCGTTCTTACAAGAGCACGCAGCTCAATTCACTTCGGTGGATCGTGTTGTGAACGAGATGAATCCCGTGGAACTGAGCACAACCGAGAGAATTTACGAAGTGTTGGCGCAAGGGCGAATGCTTGCCTCAAGGCTGCGAAGAGAACTGGTAAGAAGGATTCTTCGCCAGTCGGATTCTCGTCTTTCGTAACAGTCATCCACCAGCGCTGCCGACCCCGAGGCATGAAACCTGTGCTCTCCAATGCTCCAGCTGACTTGCTAACTCGCTATCCTCGCGAAGCGAGGGCTAACCTGCTGAGTTAGTTTCAGGAACTCCGACCTCCTTTCCATTTGGACTGTCTAGCCATCGCGACTTTAACCTTGTCTCTTATCAGGGTTGAGGAAGATGCTCCGCCGCCGCGGAGAGGTCCTCCCAGCCGTATGAAACTTCTGTGAGGGTCTTGCCGCCGATTTCAATCTCGGCGGTAGTTAGAGGTCTTCCACCCATGCGTTCGTAGAACCCGCGTGAGGGATTGTCCTTGAGAACCCATACATACATGCCGCGATGTCCGGAAGACTGAAGATCCGTTGCGATTGCCCGGAATAGCCGCGAACCGATGCCTCTGTGGCATACTTCTGGATTTAAGTAGATTGCGTACAGCTCTCCAGAGAACCCGGGGATCTCCGCTCGCGCCCGTCCTCCGGACGCAAAACCGCAAATCGTCCCACCACAATCGGCTACATAGATCTTCGCGCCTGATGGATTGAGGATGCCGCTCCGCCATCTTTCCGCAAATTCCTCAATCGTCAGGGAATCGATATAAGCCTGTGGAACGATGCCAGGATACGTGGCTTTCCAGCTTGCAACGTGCGTCGTGGCAATGGCGCCGGCGTCTTCAACCGTAGCTAATCTGATCTCGAAAGAGATACTTGGCAGTGTGCCCATAGCTGATCTTCCTACGGAATGTCATTTCCGGCGAGCCTTTTCGCGATTTCCCCTCGGTCTATAGGCCGTCTTATAAACGACCTGTTTTGAACCACGTTGGCGTTGCGGGCCAGGGCAATCACATGAAGAAACCTGCTGACAAAATTAATCTCCGATATCTTCCCGGAGTTTGCAGTCTAATTCGCGGGAGCGCGCACAATCAATTCATGGCCACCACAACGCTCCAGATCCCTCAGTTCCCTCAGTCCAACCTGCCTCAGAAGGCGATGATTTACCCCACCCTCCCCCCTTCCTCCCATACGCCTGAAAACAATAAGGTTACGTCGAAAAAAGCCTAAACGACCTACCAAAACAAACGACTTACGTCTCGGAGCCTGACCCTTTAGCACGCGGAATCACCTGCTGCTCCGCACCGCCGATCCGGTCAAGGCCGAGGATGACCAGCGCCGGCAATCGTGGCGTCGATGAGGGCTTCATAGGCGCGAATGGCGCGATCAAATCGAAACGCGTCGATGAATGCATGCTGGAACCGCCGCGATGGCTCCAGCGACGTAAGTGCCGCGAGCAGCGCTTCGGCCAGTGCTTCAGCTGATACTTCCGAGGCCAGCCACGTTCCAACCTGTCCTCGCAAAAGGTCTCGAATCCCTTCCGAAGCCGGCGATGCAACAATCGGCAATCCACCGGCCGCTGCCTCCAACAACGCATTGGGCAGGCCCTCATGACGCGATGAGAGCACAAAGAGCGAGGCGCCGGGGAAGTAGATCGCAGGATCGTCAAGATAGCCCGCGAAAGTCACATCGGACTCCAAACCCAGTCGATCAGAAAGAGCCTTCAGCGCGGCTTCCTCAGGGCCGGACCCAGCTATCACCAGGCGGCAATGTGCGAATTGCTCACGCACCGCTACCAGCGCTTGCAGCAACAGGTCAAAGCCTTTCTCCTGCGAGAGCCTGCCGATAGCGAGCAGTTGCGGACCGGGGCCAGCCCATCTCTCGGACGCTTCGGAAATCGCACCCCGGAGCAACTCCACTTCGATAGGGTTCGGCAAGACGATCGTGTTTTGCGCCGGAAGATTAATCTCGCGGGCAAGATCGTTGGCCATGGCCGTGGACTGGCAAATCACGCGGTCTGCACGGGGGTAAAGCACACGATAGAGCAAGCGCGTATAGATGGGCAGCCCGCTTTGGGCCAGAGCGGCACTGACCGTCCCATTTTGGCGGACAATTACCTGAACAGACTGCGGAAAGAACGGACGCAACAGCAATATCAGAAAGTTCAAATGAAACATTCCACAGAGAATCACTTGAGGCCTCAACTGACGGACAAGCGAAATCAATCTGAAAGCCGCAGAGCGCACCCGCTTTGCGCCGAGCATGTGAACGGTCACGAAGGCTGGAATTGCGCCAGCGGCAACCACTGCTCCGGTTACCACACCCAAATGCAGCTCGTACTTTTCATGGGAAAGCCCACGCGCGAGTAGAGCGAAGACCCTCTCGGAACCTCCCCCTCCCAAATGGGGAATGAGCAGGAGGACTCTCGGGCGTTCAATCATTGGGTTTTCCACAGGAGCACGAGTATACGGCACAAAAAAGATATCTTTTGTTCCTGCCGTCACTATTTGTTTCTGTGCAGAAATGGTACAGTGTCTTTGCTTTTTAAGAATCAGGACGAAGACGGTTTAGGACCGCACTGAGAATCTTCTTGCATCGTAGAGCACCCAAGTTCTTCTCCTCCTTGAGTCACAACGGGAGCTAGAACCCACCTTCACCCCCCGGCGTTGAAACAGGGCTATCCGAACAGGTTCGATGAACTCGTTCAAGGATTGCCGGGAATGGAGGCTCATTGATGTATGTTTCCGAAACTTCTCAATTTGTTGCCGGCCTGGTTACTGACGCAGCGCAGGAACCCTTTCACATTGTGATTGGCATTACACATCCACAAACGTGCCTGACGCTCACCGGGCGGTTGCGCGCGTTGCGCGAGGCGGGCTTTCGCGTAACGTTGATTTCCAGCCCAGGCGAGTTACTCGACCGGACAGCCGCACGCGAGGGAGTTGAAGCAATCGGCATTCCGATTCGACGAGAAATTGCGCCGTTTGCCGATCTCGTCTCTGTTTTGCGCTTGTGGTGGCTGTTGATACGGCTCAAGCCGGATGTGTGCGAATTCAGCACGCCCAAAGCCGGCCTCCTTGGCAGCCTGGCGTCCTTGCTTGCGGGAGTTCCGGCACGCGTGTACATGC
>Ga0302320_10011723_pt1 | contig 18507 bp, 11 predicted proteins | sample Bog_T0_3_FD_202130 | JGI IMG/M metagenome (GOLD analysis project Ga0302320, IMG submission 202130) | Peat permafrost microbial communities from Stordalen Mire near Abisko, Sweden - Bog_T0_3 | ecosystem: Environmental > Terrestrial > Soil > Wetlands > Peat | place: Sweden: Abisko, Stordalen Mire...
GCAAGAGGCCTTTGCCTATTACCGGCACGAGGGAGTGCCTCACGTGATCTGCGAGCAGAAGCACATGGGCTCGCGTGCCGTGGTGATTGTTTGCCGCGACGAGTCTGTCTCTGTGAAACGCTTTGGCGTGATCGAGCCTGCGCTGGGCGTGGTCTATACGCGTACCGGGCGTCGCTTCTTTTCAGACGCATCTTTGGAACGCTGGTTTCTGGAACGCGTGCAGAAGGCCGTCACCCTGAGCGGACTTTGGGAAGAGTTGAAGACAGACTGGCTTTGCCTGGACTGCGAACTGATGCCGTGGTCTGTCAAGGCGCAGGAGTTGCTGCGTGTCCAATACGCGCCGACAGGCACGGCGGGGATTCATGCGCTTGCAGCTGCAAAGCTGGTTCTTGATGAAGCTCGGACGCATATCGCTGGACTCGGTGAACTGGCCGACCGGACCGCCGCGCGGCTGGGTTCTCTCGGGAAGTACCGCGACTCCTATCGCCGCTACTGCTGGCCGGTGGCGACCCTCAACGACTTGAAATTGGCGCCATTTCATCTACTTGCATCAGAGGGAGCGGTGCATACCGACAAGCAACACACCTACCATATGGAGATGCTGGCCAAATTGTGCGCTGCCGATAGCGCGTTGCTGCTGGCCACACCGTTCCGTCTGGTCGATCTGAACGATCCAGCCAGCTATGAAGCAGCAACTCAATGGTGGGTGGAGATGACAGCGGCCGGAAACGAAGGCATGGTAGTCAAGCCGCTTGACTTCATCTGCAAGGGAAAGCATCGTCTGGTGCAACCCGCGGTCAAGTGCCGCGGCCCGGAGTATCTGCGCATCATCTATGGGCCGGAGTACCTGCTGCCAGAGAACCTGGAACGTCTCCGCGCCAGAGGCGTTGGCGCCAAGCGTTCCCTCGCTAGCCGGGAATTCGCCCTGGGAATCGAATCCCTGGAACGCTTCAACCGCCGCGAGCCGTTGCGTCGCACTCACGAGTGTGTCTTTGGTGTGCTGGCCCTGGAAAGTGAACCGGTCGATCCCAGGTTGTAATGCGATTATTCCTGCCGCGGTGCTCTAAAGAACGGCTTGAAAACAATCACACGCAACTCAAACGCCCAAAGTCCTTTCGCATCCGTCGGCGCTTTATCCCGTCTCGCGCCGCCTTCGGTGTGCTGGGTCGTAGATCAACCAGGAACTGCCGTTTCGGCTGTGATCCAGGCACGACTCAAAGCCTGAGTGGATGATTGGCGAATTTCTCACCGATGTGGGACACTTTGAACCGTGAGAACTCTCAGGTATATCGAGCTTAAGAGCGGCCCCTGAGGCCTCAAATAGACGGCTTCAGGCACTTGCGCTATGGAAGACGCTGCGCCGAACCCACAGGCGAAGAGTGTGAAGCAAATAACGGAACGCCCGGTAATGCCTTTTAGCATGAGTTACTCCGCTCGACGCATCGCGGCCATGGCATGGACTTCACCTTGACCGCGATGGTTTGAGGCAATATCCGCGATGGCCATCCAGCCATCGAATGATCTCACTGCGCCAGAGGCGGAGCCACCGGAGCTATCGGATCTCCGCCTCCGCCAGGAGCTGCTTTGGAATTATTGACCACACGCCGCAGTTTGCGCTCGACGATCTTCGCATCTTCGACCTGCAATGCTCTGGCGTCAGGATTTCTGAATTCCACCTGGATCGTCACGCCTTCTCCACCCGTATCCACCACATAGACTCCATAGTCGCGCGCTGCGCGCGCAACGACGAGGCCGGCGGGAGAAAGGCCCAGCGATTCAAGATTCACATCCCGCGGGATGGCCAGCAGCGAGCCCATCGGCAAACAGTCCTCGCAATTCAAATAGTGGTCGTTGGTGTCGAAGGCGTATGCGGGCCAAACCGCCTGCTCCTTGAGCACCTTTGGAGGAACTGTGGCAGCAAGAGCATGTGGGATAAGCCCGTTGGCGATCTCCCCCTTCCGGATCAGCCCCCCCAAGGCGGGCAGCATGCTGGCGCGGCGACCGTTCCACCAACCTGTACCATCCCCTCTGACGTCATAATAGCTGGCAGTGTTACCGGAGATTACAGGACCATTACTCACTGTGACGGTTGCGTAAGTCTCCAGCGCCCACCCGTCGGGTTGAATGAACGTCATGAGCGCGTCGGTATCGCGGGAGGCACAACTGCCGGCAGGCATGCGGAACTTGGCGCGAAAATCCTGTTTGGCCTTGTGGTAATCGCGCGGCAGATAGGACGATGAGTTCCCCTGGTCCTTGTCGTTGAGCGTAGACCACACATTACCCTGATTCACGACCTTCTGCGAGGAGGCCTGAAGAAGCCGAGCCGCATCCGCGGGGCTAACATTGCAGTTAGGAAAACCAGAAGAAATCCATCCCCAGTTCCCCATGGTTGGAGATGCGTTGATGTATAGATCGACCAATGGATCGCTGGCCGAGGCAATGGCTACGGAAACGGTCCATTGACCAGGATTGAAGCCCGCATCCAGCGCGTTCCATCCTGGCACGATCTGAAATTGAGCGCTGCTGCCAATGGGAGTGTTCCATGGAGACGAACTGCTGAAGGGCCATGTTCTCCAGTCTCTGCCAGCCGGGAGGTGTTGTGCCATGCCTGACGCAGCGAATACCAATACGAGGAAGAATAGTATCGTTGTTTTCACTCTATTGCTCCTGAAATGTTTGAAGACAAGAAAGAAGCGCCTCGCCGAAGGATTTCCGGCGAGGCGTCCAACTTAACTCAGAAATGCAGATGCGCTCCAACTTGAACAATGCGGCCATTGTTTCTCGTGCCGGACACCACCCCAAACAAGGGACTGCCATAACTGTCCGGGGGCTGGAACTGCGGATGGTTCAACGCATTGAACCCATCCGCCTGTAACTCCAGGCCGCTCCACTCTCCCAGCTTCGGGATGCTTATTTCCTTCTGCAAAGAGAAATCCAGGTTATTCACGCCACCGGCGCGCACGTGCGAATTGAACCGACCGGAGTTACCAAAGGCATAGGCTGGGTTTGGATACCAGCCATCCAACAGATTGGGCGCATAGAGGTTCGAGTAGAAGTCGCCATTCCATGTACCCGACCAATCGAAGGCCGAAGTGTTGAACCACTCCCCTGTGGTGCGCTTGAATCCCTTGGGCATGGGATTTGAAGCGATATTGGGACGAGTGGCAAAGGTGTTCGTCGGCTCATTCAGCCAGCCGCCATCCGTCATACCGACGGCATCGCCGGAAGAAAGAGAGTAGATTCCGGTTGTCCGCCAGCCCCCGATTGTCTGACCCAACATTCCATGACTCAAATGGCGGTGACCGTGGCCCACCGGTATCTCATAGATCCCGGACAGGACCCAACGGAGCGGGATATCGCCCGCGCTGACCGAACGTTCAGCGCTTCGATGATAGAAGTCCTGCCCGTACATATCGCTTCCGCCAATTGCAGCCCAGTCCGAGGAAGAGTCATCCATCAATTTGCTCCACGTGACAGTGCTCAGGAAGGACAAGCCGTCCGCAAAACGCTTCTCGACTTTAGCTTCCCCCGCATGGTAGACGGAGCTGGAGAGACCCCACCAGCCGGGGAAGACCAAATCCGCGTAGGAGTAACCACCCAGCGCATTATAGTTGCCGGGTGCGCAGTAAGGGCTGTCCATGGATTGAGCATTGTACCCATTCTGGGCCAGGTCCACCTGCGAGTCCTGACAAAGGTTGTAAGAGCTGTTGACCGGGAGATGGACGCCATGACTTCCGTGGTAACTCAGAGTCAGCGCAATGTTCTTTGTGAGCTGTTGTTCCAGAACGACATTCCATTGCTCAAAGTAATTTGTTCCCTGGGTGCGAGGAGTGTAGTAAAACCACGACCCTTGCCAGGCGGCCAATGCACCAGTCGGGTTCGGCACATTCACAGCGGGCAGATGGGAGAGATACGTCCCGGGGCCGAACGTCGTAACGGTGCTGACGTTCGGGCTGGCGTTGCCATCTCCCTGGGCGCCATGCCCGTAGACGCCTGGATAGGTGATGCCAAATCCCGCGCGAAATACGGTCTTGGGGACCAGGTTGTATGCAAAGCCCAAACGCGGCGCAAACTCGGCCCAATGCGTATCGACGGATCCTTGGGGGGCACCGTTGAGACCCATCTGCGTCCATGTCAGGTTATATGGATCGAAGCTGGCCAATTGACGGTTCTGCTCGTGCCATGAAGGATCGTATTGCCAGCGCATGCCGAGATTGAGGGTGAATTTAGAAGTTACCCGATAGTCATCCTGAATGAACAGGGCATCTGCCCAGGTTCTCGACAGAGTGTACTCCGATTGCTCATTGATCGAGCTCGTGTCCATATACCCGATCAAAAAATTTGCAATCGCATTTTTTGTACCGGCTTTGGCGTCAAAAGCGAACTTCCCTTCGGGAGCCTGGGGTTGAATATTGTTGAGTGAGGCCCTGCGCACCTCGGCGCCGATCTTGATGGTGTGCGTCTTGTGCATGATCGTAAGTGCGTCCAGAAGTTCGTATTGCCCGGCAGGTTCGATCAACATTCCACCGCTACCAACTCCTGCCCAGCTTCCCACGTTCAGCTCGGGGGCTCCGCACTTACCATTCGATGCCGTGAGGTTGCAGACTGGGATGCCAGTCAGGCCAAAGGAGCTGTCATCGACCGTTCCATAGCCGCGGGGCGTCCGGATTGGCCAGCGATGCGTGTACCCATAGTGAAAATCATTCAACTTATCGATGTTGAAGAGGTGAGTCCAGCCCGCGGTAATGCTTATGTCCGGGTTGGTCGTGTAAGAGTAGCTGTCAGGCAGACTGCTTTCGTTACCGTACTTCTCGTGTTGATAATGAACCACTCCGAACAAATGGTCATTGCTCCCTGGGTGCCAATCGACGCGCGGATTTACACGATTGACGGTGGTGGCATTAGTCGTAGTTCCATCGTACCAACCCACGCCGACCGTACCCGATTCTCCACCGTTCATCGCGGGCCAAAGCGCAAGGAGCGCCTTTGAGATGGGGCTTACCGGAATCTGGTTATTGGGGTAGGCGTTCCCCGACGGGTCGTAAAGTTGCGTAGGCTTTGAGCCCGCGAGCAGGCCGGAGAGGTCGCCGTTGATTGCCGCGGGATCGGGGACCAATTGATTGTGTAGTGGATTGGTCGCCGTGGCTTTCAATCCCTCATAATCCGTGAAGAAAAAGAGTTTGCTCTTGATGACAAACCCGCCGACGGTCCCACCAAACTCGTTCAGGCGGAGCGGATACTTGGGCACGCCAACCGGCTGAAAGTAGTTTTCGCTGTTCAGCTTATCGTTCTGAAGATATTCGTACACCGAGCCGTGATATTGGTTTGTGCCGGATTTTGTGGTGACCGTGATGACACCGCCGCTCACTTTGCCGAATTCGGCTGAAAAGCTATTCGATATGATGTTCATTTCCGCGACGGAATCGACGGATGGCGTGGCCACTGACCCGCCAAAGGTAACATGCTCGGTGCTGGTGCCGTCGAGCAAGTAGTCGTCCATGCGCGGGCGTCCGCCATTGATGCGCGTGTTGTCGTATCCGTCTCCGCCTTCGCCCTTCTGCTGCGACACGCTGCCGGAAAGCCCAATGAGGTTGAATATGCTCCGGCCAGCGGAGCCGTTCCCCGAGCCGCTGATCACCGGCAATTCGGAGATTTCCCTGTCCGTGATGTTCTGGCTGACGGACGACTGCTCGGTTTGCAACAGAGGAGAGGTCGCGGTCACTACAATCGTTTCTGTGCTCCCACCAGGTTGCAGGCGAAGGTTAACCTTTTGCCGGGCATCCACTTGCAGAATGACTTCGTTGGCCACTGCCCGCTTGAATCCCTGCGCCACACCCACAACCCGGTAGCTCCCAGGGTTCAGGCTGGTGACCGTGAATTCTCCTTCGCCGTTCGTCTTCACCGAGGCGGTGACGTTTGTGGCGGTGTTGGTAATTGTAACCGTGGCGCCTGGAATCATCGCCCCCGTGGCATCGAAGACCGAGCCTGTAATCGTTCCAAAGAGCCCCTGCGCAAGCGAACTGCACGGCACCCATGCGATGAGAGCCACAAAGACAAATAGCAGTGCGCAGGCCTGGCCCCATTGCCGCTTTGACCATTTTCCTTTGAATTCACTCGGCCGCATACGAATCCGATCTTCCCACTTCTTCATTCAAGCCTCCAAATCAATCTGATCTCCCAGTCTTCAATCTGCGTACAAGCGATTGCACAAATTCAAGGTCGATCGGAAAGGATCATAGGCTCCGCTGAAAACCACTGGCATCCGCCTCTGGACGGATATGCCTGTGTTTTTCGCTGGGGTTCAATTGCCGTCTCGCGAGAAGCAGGAAGGACGACCAGAAATGCGGTGTTCAGCATGACTTAGAAGTGGGCGACACCGCGCCGCAAGGCGGCCACTACGGCTTGGGTGCGGTCGGCAACGTCGAGGCGCAAAAGGATTGTGCTCACATGCGCTTTCACCGTCGCTCGCGTAATCCCAAGCTGGTCGGCAATCTCGGTGTTGGTTTTGCCCTCAATCATCAGGGCCAGAACTTCCTTTTCCCGCGCGGTCAGCCTCTGAGCTGGATTACGTTCGGCCAGCGCCTTGGCAACCGGTGGGGGAAGGAACCGCCCGCCTCTATGCACCTTCTTGATCGCGCTCACCAGCAGTTCGTACGGCATGCCCTTGATGACGTAGCCCTGCGCTCCGGATGCGATCGCCTGATGGATGTCTTCATCGCCTTCGTAGGTCGTCACAACCACAATGCGCGCCTGGGGTTCCATTTGCCGGATCAGCCGGATGGCCTCGGCTCCGCTCCCATCCGGCAAGCGCAGATCCATCAGGGTCACGTCAGGACGAAGCTGGGAGAAGAGTGCGATGGCTTCATCGCTTCTGGATGCCTGGCCGACGACCTGCATTTCCGGCTGTGCGTTGATAATAGCGGCAATGCCAACCCGCATAAGCGGATGGTCGTCCACAATGAGAACGGCGATCTTCTCAGTGGGCCCGGAGGATGGCTGCGTCATGATACGAATAACCTCGCTTTTTTCATTGTGATTGTCAATCGGGCTCCTTGGCCAGCCGACGTTTCGATGGTAAATTTTCCACCTAGCCGCTCGATGCGTTCTTGCATGACCGCCAACCCGTAATGCCGATCCCCGGCGCCAGCCGCCTGCGATACTTCGAACCCTGCCCCGTCGTCGCGGATGCTGATCTCGAGCGCAGACGCATCGAATTGCACCAGCAGTTCCACGCTTTGCGGGTTTCCGTGGCGCGCAGCATTGTAAAGCGCTTCGCGCGTAACCATCATGAGCTCGTGCGCAACATTGCGGCCAACCGGCATGGATCGCCCTTTGATCTTGCAGCGGATGGGAAGCTGAAATTCCCTGTCGACCTGCTTGGCAATTTCTGTGAGATCGGCGGCAATGTCCTTGACGGCGACAGCTCCTGACCGCAATCCCCAGATCGCCTGACGGGCCTCATCGATCGTGGATCTCACCTGAAGGGATGCCGCATGGAGCAACTTGTTATCGTGCTCGACGCCCTGGTCTTCCAGACTTCGATGCGCTTCAAGAAGACTGGAGACGCTGGTGCATCCTTGAATCAAGGTGTCGTGTATTTCACCTGCGACGCGACTTCGCTCGCCGATCACGGCATCGAATTTTTCCTGCATGCGGCGGGTCTTTCGCCAATGAAGGGACCATGCGGCGCCTCCGCAAAGCGCCAGACAGAGCAACGCAAACCACACCGTTTGATAGAAATGCGGACGGCGGCGAAGATCCGACCATGCCTGGGTGCTGAGTTCGGGGTCATTCACATCGAAGGCCTCCACGCGGAACCTGTACTTGCCGGGCGGAAGGTTCGTGTACGAAGCCACACCCTGCGTGGTCGGATTCCACCCCCGATCGAAGCCGTCGAGCTTATAGCGGTATCGCACTCGATCGTGCGCGCTCAGTTGGATTGCCCGGAAGTGAAACTCCAGGCGCGATCCGCCGGTTCCCAGGTCAAGAGAATTGCCCAAGGTTGCGGCGCGGCCATCGATGCTGAGATCGTCGAGGACCACGGTGGGGGCTTTACTGGCGGCCAGCCCGTCCGGGTGGATTCGGATTGGCCCCGCAGCGCTTGGAAACCAGATTTCTCCGTTGGCGGCAAGCGCGCCGGCCGGCTGAATCCCGCCGTACATCTGGGTTGTCGGCAGGCCTTCGGAAATCCCATAGAGCTGGAAGCGAGGGGGGAACGCGGGGTTGTCTCCCGCAAGGTCGATGTCCTTCCGCGTGACCATGGTGACGGCATTGGGACCGCTCATCCAGACTCGTCCCGACGCATCCTCAAGAATTGAATAGACACTGTTCGAGGCCAATCCCTGAATCGTGGTGTAATGGGCCAACTTTCCCCTGCACCAGCGATAGAGACCGTCTCCGCGCGTGCCAAACCAAAAGCCGCCTTCCGAATCCTGGTAAATCGACCAGACCCTTTCTTGACGGAATGCGCGCGTGATTTCATCGTTGAGAAACGTCCCATTGTGCCAGTGACTCAGTCCGCCGTCGGTTCCGATCCAGATATCTCCATCGGTGCTTTGAAGCAATGTGCGCGTGCTGAAATAGGAAAGGCCATTCTGCTGCAGGTAGGTCTGCCATCTTAGATTGACCCAATGGCTGATGCCGCCATCGGTGGCGACCCAAATGGTTTGGTCGCGCGCCTGGAGCATGGCCCGTACGAAGTTATTGGCCAACCCGTCGTGCCGCTTTGTGTAGTGGACAATCGTGCGCCCGCGGATCTTGTAAATCCCCTGCCCCTCGGTGCCCATCCACAGCGCGCCACTATCGTCTTCGAGGACATTGCGAATCTTCACGCCTGCCGCGCCCGGCACACGATATTCCGACATCTTTCCATCATGGAACCGGTAGAGACGGGACGATGCAATCCAGAGATCGCCTCGACGGTCGCGGGAAATGCTCCCAAAATCGGAGTCGGCCACGCCGGGGATTTTGACGGCCGTCACTTCTGTCCTGCTGAGCCGCAACATCCCGGTTTGCATGCCGAGCCAGATATTGCTTTCCGTGTCCTCGTGGATAGCAAGAACGATGTTACTGGGGAGCACGTCCGGCGCGGCGTATTGCTTGAGCGATCCGTTGTCTAGGACGAAAACGCCGTGCCCGATGGTTCCAATCCAGACCGAGCCTTCCTTCATTTTGCGCAAGACACGCACCGTTCCGGCAACGCCATTCACCTTGCTCCAAGCCGCGCTGGCGCGCCCCGACCCGATCCGGAGGCGCATCAATCCCGACACGGTGCCAACCAGAACCGTTCCATCCGGCTGTGGCAAGAGAGACTTGATGGCAAGTTGTTCCGGCACACCCTGGAGGGGATACTCGACGGCCTCACCTCCCATCAGCCTGAAAAGCTTGGAACCACCGACCCAAATCGATCCTTGACGATCCTCGGCAATCGCGTGCACGGCGACCGGCTCCACGCCCATTTCCGGATAGCGAACGGCGATCACAGACTCTCCCCGCACCTGGAAGAGACCGCCGTCTGTTCCAACCCATATGCGGCCTTTGCTGTCCTCGAATACGGTGCGAATGAAATCGTCGGTCAATCCATCGGCGTGCGAGTAGGCGCGAAATGCCCCGTCGCGATAACGAATCAACCCTCCCCCTTCGGTGCCGATCCAGAGTGCGTTATCGTGAGTCCGGGCAAGGCAAAACACGCTGTCCGCATGGAAGGCCGGCGTGTTGGCCTGGGCGAAGAGCGTAAAACGCGCGCCATCGAAGCGAAGCAATCCCCCCGTGGTGCCCACCCATAAATATCCGTCCTCGGTTTGCGCAATGGCCTGGACGATGCCTTCGGGGAGACCGTCCTGCGTCTGCCAAAGCTGGCGGGTATATCCAGGAACGGAGACGGCTTGCGATTCACGGCCGAATGCACAAGGAGCGTCCTGCAGAAGAAGCAGCAGCGGCGCGATGAGCGCAACTGCGTGCAACGTCAACCGCGTCCTGAGGGTCCCATGTTTCAAACAATCCGTCCCGGCTGCATGATAAGCTTCAAAGCCCATGACTGTCCCTGACGCAACAGGCGGCGCCCAGTCCTGACCGCGGATGCGCTACTTCCCGCCTTCTTGAATCGGACGCGAACACGAGAAGTTCGCAGCATCGTTGGTGTCTCCCGTGCCGTTGTAGCGCACAGTCTGAGGATATGGACAGACGGGCCTTGCAATTTGCGTAACGCCATTCTCGACGCGCTTGGCGACGATCTTCTCTGGCGCGATTCCCTTCTCTACCCACAGCTCCAGCGATGGGAAAGCATCCAAGCTGTTCAGGCCGATTCCACCGGAACAATGCGCCATGCCTGGAACCATGAAGAGCCGATAGAATTCCTGCGTTTCTTCCCCCGCGCCGCGATGGTGGCTTGCCGCTTCAGTTGCCTGTGCATCCTCTACGGCCCCGTAATAGTTGATCGATTCCAGCGAGGGAACAACGACGTCGGCCCATCCATGATAGACGACAAGCTTGTGACCGCGGGCTTTGAACGCGCGCAGGTCGGGATCGGTGGCGTTGAGCACGGGCCCCAGCCCGGCATCGACGGCTGTTACATCGCGATTGAAGTCGAAGGTCCGCCAATTCCAGGATGCGCCGAAGGTCCACTTGAACAGGGAATCAAAGCGTGGATCTCCACTCGCCCGCATCAGGTAACTCCAATCGAACTCGCTGCCGCGCAGTAGGCCGGGGTAAATGGGCTTGCGCGTGACCGGGTTGGTGGGCCCGCCGTAGATGTCCCGGACGGTTGAGATCTGTTCTTGCGTAAGGCAGTCCAGAGCGTCGCCAGCTTTGCATAGAAGCGCCCGCGGGTCCCATTGGCAGTCGATCGGATTCGATAGGAATCGATCCGATGCTGCGGTCTTCTGCGCAGTGCAGGCATTCAGCACCGCCTCTGAAATGAACGGCAGCTTCGCCACAGGGATAGAGCTCTCCGGCTTTTTGCGCGCAGCCGCCAAGTCCCACAGAAAACTCATGTGAAGGCGGGTGCGGTTATTGGCGGGAGCTCCGGCGAGAATACCGTCGTAGTCATCGGGAAAGCGCTGGGCCTCCACCAGCCCCTGCTGTCCGCCGGTGGAACAGCCAACGAAATAGGAGAGTGCGGGTTCCTTTCCGTAATACGCGCGAATGATCTGTTTTGCGGCAACGGTCATTTCGTGCGTGGAACGCGAACCCCAATCCCGCCACTTCTCAGCGTGGCCCACGAGAACATCGCCGTCTTCCATCGTGGACGGAGAAGTACCCATATCGGTGTTGGCCACCGCGTAGCCACGGCGTATCCCGGCCGCCAGGTCCTGGTACCGAATCGAGCCCGCGTAGCCGCTGTTGCCTGTTCCTTGATACTTGCCGTTCCAGCCGGAAGCGGGCATCCAGACTTCAATTCCGATATTGGAATTGCCGGACGGCATGAGCGTGGCAGAAACACGGCAGAACGAAGGGAGATCGCGCATCGGGGCAGAACCGGGAACCGCAACCGCTGCTCCCGATTCAAGGAAGGCCGCAGTGATTTTGCCACCTGCCAGTGGCAGCCCGGCAAGATCTTTGCAGGTTGCGGCAGAGACACAAGGGCAAAAAGACAAGCTCAAGAAGGCAAGAAGTACGAGGCGTTTCATCGGTTCCTCACACATTGATTTTCAACGATCCAGCTCGATTTCTCGCCTTGTGTTTCCGGCCGAGAGATTTTGCGTTTTGCGATTGAGCGTCGCGATAGCCAAGGTCCCGGAATCGAGAGTTGGGGCAACCGCCGGAGACAGCACAAAGGGCGGAGAGGCAGCAACAGCGCTCTCCGCCGATGGCGCCGGGGGCGCGCTGCTCCTGCCGCAGGCCCCGGCGCCACTCTGCACCTCATTCTCGTAACCGTTCAATACGTCGCCGATTGCGGAGCTGTGCTGGTATAGGTGCACGAATCGCAATTCGAGAAAGCAGGCGCTGCCGGAGCCCGAAACACGGTTCCTCCACCACCGGGCGTCGACTCGGAATTGTTCGTCACCTGTTGAAGTTGCTTCGCGATGATGGTGGCGTCATTGTTGGATAATGTGGCATCGTTGTCCTCGTATTGGACCTGGAATGTAATGCCTCCCGTGCCTCCGCGGTCGACAATGTATACGCCGTAGTTTTGCGCCGCCGTGGCAACGATTAAGCCGCTCGCGGTCAGGCCAAGAGTGGAGAGGTTGACACTGGGCGGTATGGCCATCAGCGAGCCCATGGGAAGCGTCCCGGCGTAGCCGCTGTTGGTGTCAAAGGCGTACGCCGGCCACACTGCCTGTTCGGTGAGAATGGTCGGAGACAAGGTGGCCGCAAGCGCGTGCGGAATGTTTCCCTGTTTGACTTCGCCTGTCCGAATCAGCCCGGCGATCGCCGGAACCATGCTGGCGCGACGACCATTCTGCCACCCGCTTCCGTCGCCCTGCAGATCGTAGTAGCCGGCGACATTGCCCGCGATCAAATCGCCGCTGGCTGTGGTGATACCCTCGTAGGCTTCCATCACCCATCCGTTGGGCTGCACGACGGCAAGCAGGCCATCGGTATCGGGCGATGCGCATAACCCCGACGGGATATAAAAGGACGTAGAGTAGTCCGCGCTTATCGGGTTGTAGCTCGCCGGCCAAATGGTCTGGGAGTTCTCGCTGCCGGTGCCGATCGTCGAATAGGGGTTAGCCTCAAAGACGATCGACTGCGTGGATGTGGACAGAAGCGTCGCGGCATTCTTTGCGGAAACCTTGCATCCGGACTTGCCCGCCGCCAGCCACGCATAATTTCCGGTAGTCGTCCCGGTATTTACATACAGCTTGTCTTCGGAATTCGAAGTGGTCGTGAGCCCCACGGACACAGTCCACGCGGTGGGATTGAAACCGCCGCTCAGCGACGACCAATTCGCGACTGTGGCATACACCGCACCGTTTCCAATCGGGCTGTTCCACGCCGATGTCGCGCTGAACGGCCAGTACCTTGCATCTCTGGTCTGTGCCTGGGCGCATCCAAGCGACATCAGCATCATGGCCAGAGCTACGATCTCGATCATTCGCAGTTCCCGCGTTTTCATGGTCTTGCACCCGCCCGTCAATCTTTTGTGAAAAGACAAATGCGCCACCAGCACAGCGCCACTGGCTTCCTTCGGTTTTCGGCTTAATCGCCCCTGTTGCATCCGCTCTTGATCCCCACTCCATTTCATGAATGCCGCCAAAATGGTTCACGCCGCTTCAGGCTCGAGCATGGATACGCAATGCCGCCCAGACTTGAGGTTGAGCCAGGCCCACTATAGGCTCGCCTCAAAGCGGCTGCCATCCGTCCGCAGACGGATATGACAGCTCTTTATGTGGACTTTCTGTGAGAGCGGGGATGTGGATGGAATAGGCGGCCCAGGGGGAGCCCAGCGGCATTCGCTCGCGGCCCGGGAGATCGAGCGCTCACTGTGTTGAAACCATGCGCGTTGCTGAGGACCACCGTTCAGATTGAGCGACTTGTACTGGTCGCTTGGATCCTTGCGTTCTGCATTGACGACCAACTGCCAACCGCTACGGAGATCCAATGTCGCGTGATCGAACGGGGTGAGCCAATAATGTAGTTGCCGCTTAGTGCAGCGACAGGGTAAACGTCGCGCGAATTAAGAAGGGACCAAGCCGACATTTGCCCTACGTCTTCGCTGCCTGCCGTCTCATCCATCCGGCGCGTCGGCGGACAGTGTCGAGGCCATTGCAAACAGCTCGCCGAGTTTGACGATGAAGGCTGACGACTCCGAAGAGGTTAATAAGACCCGCCGGGGCGTGCTGCACGCCAAAGGTAGTCTGCCAGGCGTTTGACTCTTTGTAGTCCCGCCATTTGTCCCAATGGCCCACATCGATCGGACTGAACGAATTCGGGCCTTTTCCTTCCGAGTATCCAGTCCAACTACCGTCCACAACCTTCGGACACATGAATCCGATGGTAGTGGTCCCTGGCTCCAGGGCAAGTCAAATGTGCGAGAAACTCTGGACACTACCAATCAAATGATCAAGTAAGCCACTTGAAATCATGGTCGGGGCGCTCGGATTTGAACCGAGGACCCTCTGCTCCCAAAACAGGTCAGACTGTTTATTGAAGACTATTGAAATCTATAGAGAATAACTTCTTTATATTGAATGGCTTGGCGCGAACCGGTCGTCTCTTGTTGAATCCTGTGGCTTCTGGGTGCTTTGACAGCTACAAAATCGTCTACACCTCATGAATTCATCTGATCGCAGAGACCGTGTTCAGGTCGTTGACCGCCGATGCGAACTAGTTCACGATAAACATAGAGGTTCAATATGGCAACTGGTGCACTCGACCCAAAACGACAAGCCCATGAGATGATCGACCGCCTCTCTGCGGACCAGGTATCCGCAGTTGTCGGGCTCCTCACGACGATGCTCGATCCAGTTGACCGCGCCATTGCGAACGCGCCCTTTGAAGACGAGCCGATCGGCGAAGAAGAAGAACGCGCCGTCGCAGCCTCCAAGGCGTGGCTTGCAGAGCATCCTGGCGAGGGCACCCCGCTAGAAGAATTAATGGCCGAATTCGACCTTCCCTCGGAGACGCTGGAACAGCAACGGGGAGCGGCGTGAAAGAGATCATTTTTACCCCGGCTGCGCGTGCCGATGTGCGCCGCATTGATCGTGACGCTGCCATGCGCGATCTCAACGCACTGGACAGGTTTGCCCGCACTGGCGAGGGTGATATCAAGAAGCTGCAAGGCGATTCTGGAGAACTGCGTCTCCGCGTCGGCGATTACCGCGTCCGTTTCAAGGAAGATCCACCGGGGACGATGCACATACACGCCGTCCTTCATCGTTCTGAGGCCTATCGATAAGTAGGCTTTTTGCGCTGCTTCTGATACAACGGACTCATGCTCCGTTCGTTGAAGCTGCTGCTCGGTTCTCTGATTAAAATCCTTTGTTCCCGCCGCAATCTTCTCCTGGAGAATATTGCTCTTCGCCAGCAGCTTGCCGTGCTTCACGCAAAACATCCTCGTCCTCACCTCGCAATGCAGGACCGGATATTCTGGACTCTGCTGCGGCGCATCTGGCCGGGCTGGAAAACGGCTCTCGTTCTCGTACAGCCCGATACCGTCGTAGGCTGGCATCGTGCGGGATTCAAGTTGTACTGGAAATGGCTCTCGCGCCATCGGAATCGCATCGGAAGAAAGCGCATCAGCACTGAGTTGCGCGAACTGATCGTCCGCATGGTGGTTGAGAACCCCACTTGGGGCGCGCCGCGCATTCATGGTGAACTCAAGATGCTCGGCTTCGATATCTCGGAGAGAACCGTACTGCGCTGGATGCGGAAGGCTCCTCGAAATCCTGAGCCGGCCAAGCGCTGGACTGCGTTTTTGGCCAACCACCGCGAAGCCATCGCCGCAATGGATTTCTTCACCGTCCCGACGCTGACCTTCGGCGTGCTCACTTGCTTCTTCGTCATCGCCCACGACCGGCGGTGCGTTCTGCATTTCAATGTAACTCGGCATCCAACCAGCGCTTGGGTATCGCAGCAACTGCGTGAGGCATTTCCGTATGACACGGCTCCGAAATACCTGATCCACGACCGTGACGCTATCTTCAACGCCGAGGTTAGGGAGACCATGAAGGCGATTGGGGGCAAGTCCATCCGCACGTCGTTCAAGAGTCCCTGGCAGAACGGTATTGCTAAACGATTCGTCGGTTGCTGCCGCCGCGATCTGCTCAATCATGTGATAGTGCTCAACGAGCGCCATCTCAAGCGGCTGATGCGCGATTATGTCGAGTATTTCCACGAGGACCGAACGCATCTTGGACTGGCTAAGGAGACGCCTGCCGGACGCCCGCGAGGGTCGAACCCGAGCGCATCTTGCAAGGTTGTTGCTATGCCGAGATTGGGCGGCCTGCATCATCGCTACCAACTTGCTGCTTGAGTTTCCGAAAATCTGTCAAACACCGTATACGGACGACAGGAGTCGTGTGTCGCCCGTCGGCCAATGAGCTTCGTTTGCCCGATCTGCCGTATCCCTGAACAACCTCTTCTCCTTGGTCTGCTCTCGATCATGCACTCCCCAGCCCCCTCTTAACCGTTACGACTCACCGTTTCTACGCCCGGATGGAGAATTGGCGAGGCACAAGCGCGCTCGTCACCGGATCGCCTTAGGACTGTTTACAGACGTAAACACGGCAAGCCGCCCCGGAGAACGGCTTGTCGTTAGCTCCACAACACCGACTCAGGGCTGGCTCGGCGCATCGCTTCGGTGGTCCTTAACCCAATCGGGGATAATCTCAGGGAGGTTCCCAAATCCGGTACTCTTCTCGAGCTTAGGCCATCGCATTGCCGTGAACTTCCCTGTGCCATCCATGTCATAGAAAAAAACCGTCGCGGCTGCGGCGAGTTCTTCTCTCTTCCCGCCTTCCAGGGCCTCTCTTGCATACATCACACGGTATGCAAATACCTGCCCGCCAAAATCGAAAGACCACAACTGTAGGATTTTTATGGGTAAGTCCTCTATCTCGACTCTGCCCTTGTGATCCTGATCGAATTGCAGGTCCGTTAAATTTGCTTCCACCTCACCGGGTTGCAGCATGGTCACAAACACGCCTTCGATATTGGAGAGTTTTCCCCTTTGCTTTATAGCCTTTGCGCCAAGAACACCGGGCACGGTCCAACCATCTTTTCGAAAAAGCTCATTGAAACTGCAAACCGGTGACGCAACGTTCTGCGAAGGCTGCTGACAAAACGCATTTCCTACCCCAAGAACGATAATGATGGCGACTAAACAAGTGCGAAGCATTTGATCTTCCTTCCTTTGTGTTTACCCTCTCGCCGGACCGTCCTCATTGGGGATCTTTCTTCTGTTCGCTCTCTACGTTGTCGCCTGTGTCTTCAGGATGTTGGCTGTTATTAAGAACATTGTTAGCAGCAGCATCTCCGGCCTGTCCTCCCCCCGCAGCAACCCAACTGGCACCCATCATATCTACCGTTTCGATGTTTGTGCCGTTGGCCCCAGATTGCACCCCCGTGAAGTCAGTGCCGTCGTATTGGGAGGCATTGTCGTAAGTGTTGCATCCGAAAAGAGCTACTGAACTCGCCGCAACGTTGACGTCTGGCGTCCCCTGAAAGACAAAGCTAAAACCCGTCGGATCGTTGCTGGGCGCTGTGATAATAGTGCCTCCGTTCTTCCCCTGTGAGGTTCCGTCCGCAAGCAGAACTCCGGTCCCAGCATTGTTGTTATGACTGTCTTCAGTTCCATGGCCGACAAATACAACATGAGTGTCGGGCGTACTAAGAGCCTTGTTGTATGCTCCTAGCGTTGCCTTATCGCCTTCAATCATGTGAAACGTGTTCTGGCGTCCTTGAGAATCTTTTGAACCGGTAATGGCCTTTTCAGCAGCAGCCCACTCGCTCTTGTGCAAGCCAGCAAACTCCGCTGATGGCCGAAACACCACATAGTCATCCAGCCCGTCTGGATCAAATCTCGTCAGCGGGTTGTTGATCACATACGCATACTTGTTCCACTTTTGCGGATTTGCCAAATGGCGTTTCGTGAATAACTTCGGATCGGGACTCATGAAGCGCCCCATGCTGGACGAAAGGTATCTTGCGCCGAAGTAATCGAGTCCTGATTCGGTATCCCGTTCTTTGCCGGTGAAGTGGTGTTCGGTTGCGTCCGCGCCGGTGCAACTCAGGCCGTCGCCGAAGGGGTAGCTATAGCAGCGCTCCTCCTCATTGCCGCTGGCGCTGGTTTGCATCCGCTGCGTGCCCAGCCAATCGGTCAGGTGATAGTGATAGCCCTGCTTCGCCGTATCGCCGGAGCCGGCATAGGTGGCCATCAGCCTTCCGCCGACGAAGACGTTGCTGTGTACCCACACGCCTGAGCCGTTCACCTCCGAGACCTGCTCTCCGCCCAGTCCCAGCACATAACTGGCCGTCACCGCGCCCCCGGAGCCGAGCTTGGCTACGCGTATTCCCTCGGCGTCGTAGATGTAGGCCTGCTGGCCGTCCACCGTGGCAACGCGATTCTCCGCGTCGTAGGTGTAATGGTGAATCTGGTCGTAGAGCAGGTTACCCGCTGCGTCGTAACTCCAGCCGTCGATGCGGTTGTTGTTCCCGGTGAAGGACAACTGGGGCGAGACCGCCGTTGCGTTGCCGGTGCCGGTGACACTCTGATCCCAGCGATTGCCGTAGCGGTCGTAATTCCAACCCAGCGTCAGCCCTTCGTCCACCCCGGAGGCAGCCGTGCCGCTGGTCAGCCGGTTCATGTCGTCGTAGGTGTAGGTCCAGCCGCCCATCACCAAATCCGTCATCGCCAGCACATCGCCGTCGGGAGCGTAGCTGGAGATGGTCCAATTATAGAGCGGCTTCCATCCCCGGTCCCCAAAAGCGAGCGGCCGGGGCCACCTGCCGGACGCCCGCGAGGGTCGAACCCGAGCGCATCTTGCAAGGTTGTTGCTATGCCGAGATTGGGCGGCCTGCATCATCGCTACCAACTTGCTGCTTGAGTTTCCGAAAATCTGTCAA
>Ga0302320_10011724_pt1 | contig 18506 bp, 15 predicted proteins | sample Bog_T0_3_FD_202130 | JGI IMG/M metagenome (GOLD analysis project Ga0302320, IMG submission 202130) | Peat permafrost microbial communities from Stordalen Mire near Abisko, Sweden - Bog_T0_3 | ecosystem: Environmental > Terrestrial > Soil > Wetlands > Peat | place: Sweden: Abisko, Stordalen Mire...
CAACGGATCGGCCGGCGCCCTTCGCTATCGGCGTCGTCGAGAACCGCATCCGACTCGTCGTCGCCGGGATCCCCGGGCGCCAGAGCCGCGGTCGCGGCCGCGGGCGGCGGGGCGGAGGACGCAGAGGCAGCATCCGCCTGCGGGACAGCGTTAAAACCGATCGTCAACCCCCCCGGCTTGGCCGGCCCTTTGACCACCGCCCGGTACTTGGTCGTCAGCAGGATCTGCAGCTGCGCCAGCGGCAGGCCGGTCAATTCGGCCAGTTCCGGCCACTTCTTGCGGTCTTCCGGCCGTTCCGACTGCGGATCGACGCCCAGCACAATGACCGAACGGCTGGTCGCCAACAGGCTGCCGTTGGCGGCAAAAATGTCGCCGCGCCGCGCGAAGGAGGGAATCAGCTCCCGGCGGGCCTTCTCGACGTTGCCCACCCACCGATCCCGGGCGATGTCCTGCAACCAGACCAGCCGCGAGCCGATGCCGCCAAAGACGAGAAGGACTATGATCGCCAGGGTGGCAACGCGGCCGTTGGAGGCATAGCCCTTCGACATGGAAGTTACTCAATGTTGCCAGGCAACACGGAAGGAGACGGATTCAACGCCGGCGGGGAAGATGTCGCGATTGCGCTTCGCGGCCAGACGCGCCATCGGGTTCACGAGGACGGCCTGGACCTGCTCCTGGCTTTGCGGGACGAGCCCGAGATGCCATTCCTCATTGCGCCGCTTCAAAACGGTGATGTCCTGCTCCTCGGCCACCGCCGTGCGGATCTCTTCGCTGTGGCGCCGAACTTCGGCGATCTGGGTTTCCAGGATCCGATTGGTGTTGGCCGTCAGGGAGATCTGATGGCGCATCCACACCGAGCCCAGGCCCATGCCGCCGCCGATCACGATCGTCGCGAGAGAATACATCACCAGGTGGTTAACGAAGGCTCGGGGGGGTAAGGTCTTCATGGGCGGGGCGGAGGAAGGAAGCTAAAGTTTGCGAATGGCGCGCAGCTTGGCCGACCGGCTGCGGGGATTGGTGGCGGTCTCGAGAGCGTCGGCTTGGACGGGACGGCGAGTCAGGGCGTCGGCCAGCTTGACCCGAAGGTCCTGCGGCCGGTCGTCGGCGGCACTCTCCGGCATGCCCGCCCAGCGCCGAAACAGCTGCTTCACCGGGCGGTCCTCGAGGGAATGGAAGCTGATCACCACCAGGGTTCCACCCGGGCGCAGCCGCGCGAATGCGGCGGGTAAGGCGGTTTCGAGGGCGCTCAGCTCGTCGTTGATCGCGATCCGAATGCCCTGAAAAGCGCGGGTCGCCGGGTGGATCCGGGAGGTGAAGCGCTCCCGCTCGGGAATCGCCAAGGTGATGAGTTCGGCCAGGGAGCCGGTTCGGCCGAGGGCGCCCGTGCCGCGGGCGGCCAGGATGGCCCGGACGACCCGGCGCCACTGGCGCTCCTCCCCCAGGTCCCGAATCGCCCGCACCAGCATTTCCTCGGTAGCCGTCTCCAGCCACAGGCTGGCGGGAACACCCGTCCGGGGATCCATCCGCATGTCCGCCGGGGCGTCGGCCCGAAAGGAGAAGCCCCGGTCCAATTGGTCCAATTGGAACGAAGAGACCCCGAGATCAAAGAGGATGCCGTCGAAATCGCCGACGCTCAGTTCGCCCAGCCGGCGAAAGTCCCGGTCAACCAGTTCGAAGCGGCCGGGGAACTCCTGGCGGAGCAGTTCCGCCCGCGGCTGGGCTGACGGATCGCGATCCATCGCCAGGACCTGGGTGCCGGGGGCGGCCTCGAGCAGGGCGCGGGTATGGCCGCCGCCGCCGAAGGTGGCGTCGAGATAGCGGCCGCCCGCCCGCGGGGCCAGATATTCCAGCACCTCGCGCCGGAGAACGGGCTGGTGACCGGGGGTCATAAGGGCGGCGGAGATTTCAACGGGCACCTGACGCATGGGGATGGCTCCTTCCCCGACCAGTGCGGTCGGCGGCAACGGGCCGGAGGACAAGGGCGTCGCGGATCCGGGGGGTCGCCATCACGGTGAAAGCCAGGCCGTTCTCGGCGTCGATCCAGGCCGCGGCGCTGAGCCGGGACAGGGTCGGGATAATCCCGGGGCGGAAAGACTTGCTCGAGGATCCGGAGTTTTTCGTGCGGGTGGCCATGGTCAAATGCCCAGCCGGCGCATGACGTCGCCGAAATTGTCGCCCGCGGTGCGAGCCTCGACCTTCTCCCAGCGCGCCGGCGCGTAGAGATTGAATTTGGTCAGCGAACCAACCAGCACGGCTTCCTTGCCGATGCCGGCCTGGCGCAGCAGGTCGGCGTTCAGGCCCACCCGGCCCTGCTTGTCGAAAGCGAAGGACTGCGTCTGGGCGAAAAATCGGGCGGCGAAATCCTGGGCCGCGCCATCGCTCAAAGCCATCTGCGCAATCTTGGCCTGGAGCTTTTCGACCTCGGCGGGAGGCAAAACCGCCACGTAGCCGTCGGGGTGCGGGGTGGCCAAAAAAGTGTCTTCCAAGCCGTGGGCATTCCTCCACGCCGACGGGATCGTCAGACGACCTTTGTCGTCGAGCGTGTGCCTAAAAAGGCCCGTATAAAATGCCCTGCCGGATGAAGCCATGAGGTAATGGGGCTGTGACCTTCCCCATTTCACTCCATTTCAACCCATTTTAACCCACCTAGGTCAAGCAAAGAACAGGAGTTTCCGCTTAATACTTACTCACATTTTCTCCGAGGGAGATGCCGGCTTCGGACGGAATGGGCGCGGTTCGCGCAAATCGGACAAAATTGCCCGGTCGTCGACGCCCCAAAATCGGCCCAAAAAATTCGTGAAAATCGCCCCTTTTCGACCCACGCCCAGTCCGGAAGCCCGGACCGAGAAATCTTGAGTTGGGTCGGTCGCCCCATTGCGCGGGCCGCCCATTTGGAATAGGGTCTGGTTCGTCATGACCACGATCGCCACCTGTTACAGCATCGCCGAAGCGGAAATTTTAAAGTCGGTGCTGGCCGACGCAGGCATCACGGCGTCGCTGCCGGAGGAACTGACCGCCAATAGCGCGCCGCAATTTGTGTTCGCGTCCGGCTTGCGCGTGCAAGTCGAGGATGAAGACGCGGACGAAGCGCGCCGCTTCCTGGCCGCCGCCCAACTGCCGCCGCCGAAGCCGAAGGCCTGAAAGCCCAGGGCTTTGGTCCCCCGCTCAGGGCGGGCAAAATATCACGCACATCGGCTTTTCAATTGCGACCCGCTGGTGGGCCGAGGCCAATCGGCCGCTCGGCGGGTCGACGCCAAAGACCGCGACGTTGTTCGTCTCCTGATTGACGCAAAGGAGCCAGCGGCCGTCGGGGGAGAGGGCGAAGTTGCGCGGGATGTCGCCCTCGCTGGTAAGGCTCTGCAGCATTTTCAGCCGGCCGGTTTGCGGGTCGCGGGCAAACACAGTCAGGTTGTCGGTGCCCGGATCCCGATTGGTGACATAGACAAAGCGGCCGTTGGGATGAATCGCGATTTCGCCCGCCAAGCTCTCGCCCGAAAAATTCGGCGGAAGGGTGGAGATGTTCTGCAACAACGCCAGGTGGCCCGTGCCGGCGTCGTAGGCGTAAGCGCAGATCGAATTGCCCAATTCATTCAGCAAATAGAAAAAACGGCTGTCGGCCGAGAACGCGGCATGGCGCGGACCCGCACCGGGGTAGACGACGACGAAGGGCGGGGCCGCGGGCGTGAGCCGCGCCCGGGCGGCATCGATTTGGTAAATGAAAATTCGGTCGAGCCCGCGATCGCACGCGAAGGCGAAGCGGCTGTCGGGCGAAAGCGCGACGGAATGCGGATAGGAATGGCTCTGCCGTTTCCGAATCGGCCCGGGCGGACCGGTGAGGGCGATCCGGGCCGTGCGCTCGCCCAGGCTGCCGTCGTCCCCAATCGGATAGGTGCAGATCGCTCCGCCCGCGTAGTCCGCGACGATCAGCATCCGGCCGCTCCCATCCACGATTTGTTGGGCGACGGAGGAGCCCCCAGGGCCGCCGGTGGCCCGCTGGTTGAGCAAGGTGAGCCGGCCGGAAGCGGCGTCGACCGCGAAGGCGCTCACCGGACCGTCGCGCGAGTCAACCGCGTAAAGATGGCGGCGACTCGGGTCGAGCGCGAGCCAGGTGGGGCTGTTGGTCTCGACCGCCAGGATCGGCGGGGACAGCGTGCCGGCGACGGCATCGAAGCGCAGGGCGAAAATCCCGCGGCTGGAGGGAGAAGTGAAGCCTCCAACATAGACCAGGAGCGGCGCCGCGGACAGCAGGCCGACCGGGAGGAGTAGTCCGGCAAGGACGGGCAGAATCCGTTTCATGGGGGAGCCCATGAGAAGATTCTCGGCCGCCGACCGCCATCCGATAAAATTCCCACGGCGGACCCTGCCCGAGGCGCCTGTCTTTCTGGGGCAGATCCGCATCGGGATTGTCCTCTGGGGTTGCCTTGCTCGCGCTTCGTCAGCTACGACTGCAGCCTTAGAAAAAAGCATCCCCCCACCCCGGGCTTCTCGTTCCGAGCCAGCCCCCACCGATTTTTCCGCCCATGTCCGCTCACGCCTCCACCAATGCCTACGACATCGCCATCGTCGGCGGTGGCCATAACGGCCTGATCTCCGCCTTTTACCTCGCCCAGGCCGGCCTCAAAGTCGTCGTCCTCGAGGGCCGGCATCTGATCGGCGGCTGCTGCGTCACGGAGGAATTGATCCCCGGCTACCATTTCTCCAGCTGCGCCAACGTGCTCTGGTCCCTCCGCCCGCTGATCGTGAAGGACCTGGGGCTGATGGAGCGGGGTCTGACGGTCGACACCCGGCAATTTCTCCGCCTGCTGCCGGACGGCCGCTACTTCTTTTCCGGCCGCTTCGGCAGCACCGCTCCGGGCGAAAGCGTCGCCGCGGTCCAGGCGGAGATCGCAAAATTCTCCACGGTGGACGCCGCCGCCTTCCCGGCCTTCCAGGCCTTCATCGGCCGCCTGAGCCGGGTGCTCGGGCCCTGGCTCCTGAAAAGCCCGCCCCGCCTTCATGAGATCTATGCGGCCTGCACCGACCCGGAGGACCGGCAGGCCCTCGATCTGGTCCTGACCAACTCGGTCGCCCAGATCATGGACCGGTTCTTTGAATCGGACTTGATGCGCGATTCCGGCATTGTGGCGGACTTTGGCGACGTCCGGGGCGCGGGCACGGGACTCCTCTTTGCCCTGATCGAGGCTCTCGGCAGCTACAGCGAAACGGGCCAGCCGGTCCTGAACGGCTTCGTCCGCGGCGGCATGGGACGGGTCACCGCTCTTATGGCCCAGGCGGCGGTAGAACAGGGCGCCGAGATCCGGCTCAACGCCGCTGCGACCCGGATCCAGGTCGAGTCCGGCCGCGTCGCCGGCGTGGAGCTCGCCTCCGGCGAGACGGTCCGCTGCCGGGCGGTCGCCTCAAACCTGGATCCCAAGCGCACGTTCCTGAAGCTGATCGCCCCCGACGCGCTGCCGGCGAAATTCCTCCAGCGGATCGGCCAGCTCCAGACAGCGGTCGGCGCCGGGCTCAAGATCCACTGCGCCTTGTCGGAAATGCTCGACTACCGGGTGGAAGGAAACCGCCTCAGCACCGACGAATTGCGCCGCTCCACTTTGATCATCGCGCCCAACCGCGCCTACCGCGACGCCGCTTGGCAGGCGGCGAGCCAAGGCGAATTGCCGGCCGAGCCGCTCCTGGCCGGCTTTCTCCCCAGCGTCTTCGACGCCAGCCTCGCCCCCGCCGGCAAGTACAGCTGGTCGGCTTTCGGCATCTGGGTGCCGGCCAAGCCCAAGCGCGGCACCTGGGCCGAGCGCAAAGAGGAAATGGCCGAGAACATCTTCCGCCTGATGGACCGCCACACCCGCAATTTCCGGCGGGCCATGACCGACTACGTGATCTTCACTCCCGGCGATCTCGAGGCCCGCAGCGGGCTGACCGACGGCAATATCCACCACGTTGACGCCATCCCCTCCCAGATGTTCTGGCAGCGCCCGCTCGAGGAACTGGCCCGGTACCGCACGCCCATCGCCGGACTCTACCTCTGCGGCTCCGGCACCCATCCCTGGGGCGAGGTCAACGGCGGCCCCGGCCACAACGCCGCCCAGGCGATCCTGGCCGATCTCCGCCCTGGCGCCTCAGGCTGAGCGGTGCGCTCCGGCGGCGCGTCAGCCGCGGCCAAAGTAAGCGATGGTCCGCCGCAAGGCGTCGGCCGCCTTCTGGCGGCGCGCCGGTTCGAAATAGTTGGTCTTAAACTGGAGCAGTTTCGGCTGCAGTTTTTCCGCGACCGGACAGAGGCCGGGCTCAAAGCGCTGTGTTTGCCACTCGAAAATCTTTTGGCCGCGGAAGACCGGCTCCAGATAATTCAAAGCCCAAGCGCCGTAGAAGGGATCACCCCCAGCGGCTAGGTACTGCTGACGGAACTCGTGCCACGTGCAGGGCGCATCGTCAGTCAGCCGGCAGGAGAAAGCCCAATAGGAATGCACCGTCTCCGGTGGGGTTTTCTGCAGGACGAGCCAGCGGCAATCCCCCAAGGCCGCCGCCATGGCCGCGGCCGCATCCAGCCTAGTCTGAACCAATTCCTCCATCCGCTCGACCTGGCCCAGCAGGACGGCGCAGGAAAGCTCCGACAGCCGGTAATTCCAGCCGATCGAGATATGCCGGAGATAGCCGGGATCCTGGATCATCTCCCGGGTGATGATGCTCTTGCCCGCCGCCGCCTTGACCGCGGCGTAACCGAGACTGCTCATGCGGCGGATCTTCTCCGCCAACTCCTCATCATTGGTCGTGATCGCCCCACCCTCGCCACAACTGATGTGCTTGGAGTTCTGAAAACTGAAGCTGGAGGCGTGGGCGATGCTGCCCGACACCTTGCCCTTGTAATACCCGAGAAAGCACTGGGCGTCGTCCTCCAGGACAAAGAGCTTATGCTGGCGGGCCAGCGCCATGATCGGGTCCATGTCCGGCGGCAAGCCAAAGAGCGCCACCGGAATGATCGCCTTGGTCCGCGGCGTGATCCGGGTCGCGACCGAGGCGGGGTCAAGGTTCCAGGTCGCCGGATCGACGTCGGCGAAAACCGGCAGGGCGCCGGCATGAATGGCACAGAGGGCGGTGCTGGCCATGGTCAGCGGCGGGACGATGACTTCGTCGCCCGGCCCCACCCCGGCCGCGGCCAGGGCGGCGTGCATCGTCGCCGTGCCATTGGCGAAGGCGATGGCGAACTTGGAGTTGAACTTCTTCGCGAAGGCCTCCTCAAAGCGCCGCGTCATGCCCGCATTGGCGGAAGAGCGGAATTGGTGCCGGAGCACCTCCTGGACATAGGCGTTTTCTCGATCGGTGATGCGCATGCGGAAACCGGATGTTTTGAGCCGGGGGTGGCCGGAACAAACCCAATCCCGTTGTCTGATGAATGTACAACCCCAACTAGCGCTATTGGCCGGCGATCAGATCCTGGCGCAGGTACCGCCGGTACCCCAGCTGGGTGACGGCGGCGGCGGCGAGAAACAGCCCCGTCATGCTCGCGAACATCACGGCCAGCGGCAGGTGGGGCAGGAGAAGGGCGGCCAACTGCACGCTGGCCGCCCCCACCCCGATATTGACCCCGTTCATCAAGCCGACCGCGGTCGCCCGCAGGCTGGGCGGGAGCACCTCGCAGATCAGCACCTGGTCGTTGGCGCTGCCCAGGGCCCGGCAGAGCGAGGTGACAAAAATGGCGCCACTGATCACCCCCACTCCGGCGGACGTGGCGAAAACGAGGAGAAAGGGCGCCCCGACCAGATAGCAGAGGCTCTGCAGGAGCATGCGCCGCTCCCGGCGGCTGGCGGCAAAACGGTCGGAACCATAGCCGCCGATCGCGTAGCCCAGGGTCGCCGACACCTGGTAGGCCACGGTGCCGGCTAGGGCCGCCCCGGTCAGGGTCAGGTGGTATTTTTCGTGGAAGAAAAAGGGCAGCCAGGCGAGGAAGCACCAACCGGAGGCGGCCAGGCAGGACGACTCGAGGAGGATGATGAGGAAACTGGGGACGCGGAAGAGCTCGCGGAAACGGGCCCGGGGTGCCCCCGCCGCCTGTCCGGGCGCTGGCTTGCGTTCCGCCGCCGCGATCGGCCGCAGTGTCACGACGCAGACGGCGGCCAGGACCAGGCCGAAAGTACCCAAAAAAAAGAAGGCCGGGCGCCACCCGAAATGATCGCCGGAGTATCCGCCCAGGAATCCCCCGACGATGACGCCCAGATTGCAGCCCGCCAGCGGCAGGCCGATCGCGAAGGCCCGCCGGCCGGCCGGATGAAAATCGGCCATCAGGGCCACGGCCGCGGGCAGATAGGCGCATTGGCTGAGCCCGAGGAGAATCCGGGTGAGAAACATCTGTCCGGCGGTGGCGGCGCAGCCGGAGAGGACAGTCGCCACGCTCCACACGCTCAAGCTCCAGACGATGACCCGCACCCGCGGCAGGCGGTCGGCGATGAGCCCGGTGGCGGGCGAGGCCAGGGCATACGCCACCATGAAGAACGAGCTCAGGGCCCCCAGCATCGCGTCCGACATGCCCAGGCTGGAGCGCATCAGCGGCAAGAGGGCAGCGATCACCGCCCGGTCGGCGTAGTTCAGCGCCGCGGCCAGGGTCAGGACGATGACGACGTACCAGCGATAGCGATTCGACATGCCGGCCGGGGCGGAAACCGTGCCGCCCGCCTCAGGCCGGGCGGACTTGCAGCGGGACGCGGGGCCGGACCTTGGGATTGACCGGATAGGGCGGCCAGAAGCCCCGGCCCAGCGCTTCGACCGTATCGCCCACCGTCCGCCGCAAATGGTCCATGGCGTCCTCGGAAAAGGCGCCGTGGTGGGGCGTCAGGATGACGCCGGGCAATTGCCGCAGCGGGCTGGAGGCGGCGAGCGGCTCCTCCACCGTCACGTCGAGGGCGGCCCCGGCGATCCATTTCTCCTGGAGAGCGCGGATGAGCGCCGGCTCGTCCACCACCGGACCCCGGCTGGTGTTGATCAGGCAGGCGGTCGGCTTCATCAGGCGCAGCAGGCGCTCGCCGATCAAGCCGCGGGTGTCGGCCAGGAGCGGGGTGTGGACGGAGACCAAGTCCGCCTCGGCGAAGAGCCGCTCCAAGGGCGCAAGGACGACCGGTGAGCCCGGTTCGGCCTGAGTGACAAAGGGATCGGCCGCCAGGATCTTCATCTCGAAGCCGGCCATTTTGCGCGCGACGGCGCGCGCGATGCGGCCGTAGCCGACCAGGCCGAGGGTGAGATGGGAGATCCGGCGCATGCCCGCGCGGGGAAAGTCCGCCCAGCCGCCGGCCCGGACGTAGTGGTCCATGGCCAGAACCCGCCGGGCCAGGGCCAGGGTCAGGGCCACGGCGTGATCGGAAACCTCCTCGGTGCAAAAGTCCGCCGCGTTGGCCACGATGATGCCGGCCTGGGTCGCGGCGGCGACGTCGATATTGTCCACGCCCACGCCGTAGCGGATGATGGCCCGGCAGCGGTCGAGCGTCCCGATGATCCGGGCGCTGAAGGGCTGGTCGGCGTTTTCGAGCAGGACGATGTCCGCTCCAGCGCAGGCGCGGATCACCTCGTCCTCGCCGCGGGCCTTGTGCAGAAACAGGTCGACCCCGGCGGGGCCGAAGCGGCTCCGCTCATACTCGTACGTCCAGTTGCAATCGATGTTGACCGCGCGCAGCCGCGGTGGGGCGGCGGCGGTCACGGCTGGACCCAGCGGTGTTCGCGCGAGGAGGTCAGCATGGCTTCGCACACCGCGATGCCGATGCGCCCGTCCTCGCCATTGCCGCAGGCCATGGGCCGGCCCTCGATGCCGTCGATGAAGGAGGCAACCTGCTTGACGTAAGCGGCCATGCGCACGTCGCTGAAGGCGGAGCTGGCGCTGGTGTGGCCCACCGGCGGCTGAACGCTGGCCACTTCCCACTCGCCCTTGGCGTTGGTGATCTTGAGCTCCTTGTAGGGATTGAGGTCCATCAGGCCGGTCGTGCCCATGATGCGGAAACGGAAGTCCTCGTCCGGAAACGGATGGGTCGGGAAGGCGTTGCTGGAAAAGAGCGAGAAGAGGGTGCCGTTGCTCATCTCGATCATCGCCATCGTCGTGTCCTCCACCTTCAGCCCGGGGGTGAAGGTCCGGCAGAAGGCGCTGACGTTCTTGACCTCCGCCTGCAGGCACCAGCGCATCAGATCGATGGCGTGGGGGAAGCTGTTGATGAGGTGGCCCACGCTTTCGGGATCATCCCACCAGGCCCAAGTGCCCCCGAAGTTGCCGCTCTTGATCTCGCCCTTGTACAGGGGCATGGCGACGTGGGCGGTCAGGACCTTGCCGATGGCGCCGGCCCGGAGCAGTTCGCAGGCCTTGGCGTTGTTGGTCCGGAAGCGCTGCTGGTAGACGATGCCGATGACCGCCTTGGTCTTGGCCGCGGCTTCGAGCAGGCGGTCGGCGTCTTTAAGCGAAGTCGTGATCGGCTTTTCGATCATGGCATGCTTGCCCAGGCTGAAGGCGAGGAGCGCCTCGTCCACGTGCAGGTGATGGGGCGTGGCGATGACGATGGCGTCGACATCCTTGCGGCGAATCAGACTCTCCATCGAGGTCTCGAGCGCAGCGTTCATGTCCTTGGCCAGGGCGGGGGCGCGGCTGCCGCCCCACACCGCGGTCACGGTGGCGATTTTGTCGAGACGCCGAATGGCTTCAGCGTGGGTCCGGCCCATAAAGCCGCACCCGAGGATTCCGAAACGGATTTTATTCATGAGAAAGGGGAAGACGGGCCGCCGGGCCATCGGCGGCGAAAAAACATTCCGCGCCGGCAGGACGGCCGCGAGCTTTTCCGACCGACCCAGGCGCGAGCGCCTCGGCAGCGGCAATCGTTAAAGGTAAGGGGTGGATAAAAAAGGGCCGAGAAACAAACTCCCCGGAATGATTCGCCGGGGAGCCCAGGGAATCGGTTCGGCCGCCGTCCCGGCCCGAAAACTACGGGGCTCCAGTTTGGCGTGAGAAGCCCCGAATGCCTGGCAAATATCCGAACATCTGGGGCCACCCGGCCCACACCACGATGAAGAAACCGCCGGAAGAGGGATTGCGGCCTGTCCGCTGGGCGGTGCCAGCCCCTACTTACTCGTGTGAAATACCAGTTTAAACACCATCTATGACCCTGCCCTGAATGGGTTAGGGATTGGCACCTAGCAGGTAATTGGAACTATCTCGCAGTCGCAATGCTCAAAGTGTCCCAGTCAGTTCAGGCAATCCAGTCAGCCGATGAAACTACCACAGCTATTCTTCACATTAGCTTCGGTCCTAGGCAGTTGCGGTTCAGTCTCCGCAGCCCAGGATACGCAGCCGGTCGCCGATTTTCTCCATGCTATTCGCTTGGTGGAGACCGGGGACAACTACAATGCGCCGCCCGGCCGCCTGGGCGAGCAAGGCCCTTACCAATTTCGCCGGGAGGTGTGGCGCCGCTACACCCATGCTCCGTTTGCCCAAGCCCGCACAACCTTCGCCGACCGCATCGCCGCCCAGCATTACGTCTGGCTCCGCGAGGAACTCGCGGAGGCGGGCGTCACGCCTTCGACTTGGAATATCGCCGCCGCCTGGAATAGCGGCATTGGGGCGGTCCGCTCCGGCCGCATTCCGCGGGCCACCCGGGACTACGCCAACCGCGTGCGAAACATCATGCGGGAGGACGCCCGCGAGGAAGCGGCCATGCGGCTAGCCTTCACGCCGCATTTCCATATCGCCGTGGCGAGCACCCTGCCCGCCAGGCCCTTGATCGTCGCGGCCGCGCCTTAAGCGGGGCGGTCCGAGGGACTCACCGCTTCCTCCGGCCGGTGCTGCTTGCCGGCGACGAGGTGCTCGACCACGTAGAAGGTCACCGGAATCAGGAAAATGGCGAGCAGGCTGGCCGCCAGCATGCCGCCGATGACCGCCGTGCCCATGACCCGGCGGGCGATCGCGCCCGAGCCGCTGGCAAGCCAGAGGGGAATGCAGCCCAAGATGAAGGCGAAGGACGTCATCAAGATCGGGCGTAAGCGAATGCGGGCGCCCTCCAGGGCGGCGTCGATCAGCGGCACCCCATGCTCGTAGCGGGTGCGAGCGAATTCCACGATCAGGATGGCGTTTTTTGCCGCCAGCCCGATCAGCATGATCAAGCCGATCTGGGCGAAGACATTGTTCTCCATGTGCCGGAAATAGAGCGCCGCATAGGCGCCGAACACCGCGATCGGCACGCCGAGCAGGACGCTGAACGGCAGTGACCAGCTTTCGTAGAGAGCGGCCAGGATCAGAAAAACGAAAAGCAGCGAGAGGGCAAAGATCGCCGCCGGCGGCACGCCTTCGCGAGCGCGCTGCTCCTGGTAGGACATGCCGATGTAGTCGAAGCCCATTTCCCGGGGCATGGTCTCGCGAAAGACCTCCTCGAGGGCGTCCGTGGCCTGTTGCGAACTGTAGCCGGGGGCGGCCGCCCCGTTGATCTGGGCGCTGCGAAAGAGGTTGTAGCGCATGGTGAACTCGGGACCGATCCGGCGCTCCACCGTGGTGAACGCGGTCAGGGGCACCATCACGCCGTCGCGATTGCGCACGTAGAATTCATTCAGAGAATCCGTGTTCTTGCGGTAATCGCCCTCGGCCTCGACGTAGACCTGCCACTGTCGGCCGAAGCGGTTGAAGTAATTGACGAAAATGCCGCCCATGTAGCACTGGAGCGTGCGGTAGACGTCGGCGATCGCGACGCCCTGCTTCAGGGCCTTGTCCCGGTCGACGTTGATGTAGACCTGGGGGACGGAGGGCAGGAAGGTCGAGGACACCTGGGCCAATTCCGGCCGCTTGCGCGCCGCCGCCATGAACTTGGCCAGATTGTCGCTCAGGAAGGCGACGTCCTTGCCCGCCCGGTCCTCTAGGACGAAGGTGAAGCCGCCGGCCGTGCCGACGCCGGGAATCGACGGGGGCGAGAAGGAGAAGGCGGTTCCGTCCGGGATCTTGCCCAGCTCCTTGCTCAGATGGCTGCGGATGGCACCGTACTGCTCCTCCGGCCGGGTGCGCTCCGACCAGGGCTTAAGCGTGACGAAGAAGAATCCGCTGTAGGTGTTGTAAACCGTGCTGAAGAGGCTGAAACCGACGATCGAGGTCACGGTCTGGACCCCGGGGGTTTTCAACAGGACCTTCTCCACCTTTTCGGCCGCGGCCGCGGTCCGCTGCAGCGAGGCGGCGTTGGGCAATTGGAGGCCGACATAGATATAGCCCTGGTCCTCGTCCGGCAGGAAGGAAGAGGGCAGTTGCCGGCCGAACCAGTAAGCGCACGCGGCGAAGGCGAGCAGGATCAAGATGCTCAGCCCGCTTTTATGGAGGAGATGGCGAGAAACCCCGACATAACCCGAGTTGGCGCGTTTGAAGACGCGGTTGAACCAGCGAAAAAAAGCGCCCAAGGGGCCGGGGGACTCTTTCCGGGGCTTGAGCAGGAGGACGCAGAGGGCGGGACTCAGGGAGAGGGCGTTGAAGGCCGAGATCATGACGGAGATCGCCACGGTCAGGGCGAACTGCTGGTAGAGCCGGCCAGTGATGCCGGGAATGAAGGCGGTCGGCACGAAGACCGCCGCCAGGATGATGGCGATGGCGACGACCGGACCGGAGACTTCCTCCATGGCCTTCAAGGTCGCATCGCGCGGCGACATCCCCTCGTCGATGTGGTGCTCGACCGCCTCGACCACCACGATGGCGTCGTCGACCACCAGCCCGATCGCCAGGACCAGGCCGAAGAGCGACAGGGTATTGATGGAGAAGCCGAAGGCCGGAAACAGGATGAAGGTGCCGATGAGCGAAACCGGCACTGCCAGGATCGGAATCAGGGTGGCGCGCCAGCCCTGGAGAAAGATAAAGACCACGATCACGACCAGGAGCAGGGCCTGCCAGAGGGTGTGGGAGATTTCCACCATCCCTTCCGACACCGCCCGCGTCGTGTCCAGCCCGACCCGGTAATCCAGATCCTTGGGGAAGCGCTCCCGCAACTGGGCCATCACTTTCTTGGCACCCTCGGCCGCATCGAGGGCGTTGGAGCCGGGCAATTGATAGATCGCGATCAGGGCGGCCGGGCCGCCGTTCATCCGGCCCCGGACGTTGTAGGCCTGGGCGCCCAATTCGATCCGGGCCACATCTTTCAGCCGCACGACCGAGCCGTCGGGGTTTTCCCGGACCACGATGTTGCCGAATTCCTCCGGCGAGGTCAGGCGGCCCTGGGTTCGGACCGAATAGGTGAACTCCTGGCCGACGGGGGCGGGTTCGGCCCCGATCTGGCCGCTGGGATTGACCGTGTTCTGGCCCTGGATGGCGGTGACGATGTCCGACACCGTGATCCCGAGCTTGGCCAGCTGGTCGGGCTTGACCCAGTAGCGCATGGCGTACTGGCCGGCGCCGAAGACCACGACCTGGGCGATGCCGGGCACCCGGGTGATGGCATCGTTGATGTTGATGTAGGCGTAATTGGCGAGAAAGGTGCTGTCGTAGGTGCCATGGGGCGAGTACAGCGCCATGATCATGAGCGGGGCCGAGAGCGACTTCTGCACGGTCACCCCATAGGTGGCGACGTCCGACGGCAGCTGGGGGCTCGCCTGGGTCACCCGCATCTGGGAGAGGATCAGGTCGTTGTTCGGATCGGTCGCGATGTCGAAATTGGTCGTCATCCGCAGCGAGCCGTCGCTGGCGTTGATGGAATACATGTAGTTCATGTTATCCACCCCGCTCATCTGCTGCTCGATCGGGGTCGCGACCGACTGCTCCACCGTTTGGGCGTCCGCCCCGACGAAGGTCGTGGTGGTGCGCACTTCCGGCGGGACGATCTTGGGGAACTGGGCGATGGGCAGTCCGAGGAAGCAGACCAGCCCGACAATGACGGTGATGATCGAGATCACCATGGCCACGATGGGCCGGTTGATGAAGAATTTTGACACGGCCTTACTGGGATTGGCCGCCGCTCAGCGCCGCCTCGGGAACGAAGGGATGCGGTGAGACCGCGGCGCCGTCCTTCACCTTCTGCAGGCCGTCCGCCACCACCACCTCGCCCGGCTTCAAGCCGCCGCTGATCACCCAGTAGGATCCTATCCGCTGCCCAACCGACACCGGGCGCAAATGCGCCACGTTCGACCCGTCCACCACCGCCACCTGATAGGCGCCCTGCAATTCGTTCACGGCCCGCTGCGGGATCAACAGCGAGCCCTTGTCCGTCCGCACCACCGCTCGCACCCGGGCGTACTGGCCGGGACGGAGGAGCAAGTCCGGATTGGGAAACGTCGCGACCATCCGGAGGGTGCCGGTGTCGGCGCTGATCGCCCGGTCGGCAGCGAAGAAGGCCCCCCGCTGCGGATAGATGCTGCCGTCGGCCAGGACCAGCTCCCATTCGATCTTGGCCAGGTCCGGGGCCTGGCCCGCCTTGCGGCGGAAGAACTGGAGATAGGTCTGCTCGCTCACCGGGAAATAGGCCTTGATCGGATCGACCTGCGAGACGGTGGTGAGAACCCCGGTCGCCGGCCCGACCAAATCGCCCAGTTGCCCGGTGGCGATGCCGGCGATGCCGTCCACCGGGGAGGTGATCTTGCTGAAGGTGAGGTTCATTTGCGCCTCCTCGAGAGCGGCCTTGTCCGCCAGGTTGGCCTGGACCGCATTGTCGTAGTCCTGCTGCGCCACCGCCTGGGTCTGGATCAGCTCGGACTGGCGCTTGAGGTCCAGCTCCGACTTCTTGAAGTTGGCCTGGATCTGGTGGTAGGCAGCCTGGAAGGGCCGGTCATCGATCTCGAAAAGCAGGTCGCCTTTTTTCACCGGCTTGCCGTCGGTGTAGTCCTGGCGGAGGAGGTAGCCGGTGACCTGGGCGCGGATCTCGGCGTTGACGAAGCCGTCGAGGGTACCGATCCATTCCTGGGTGACGGGTTCGTCCCGCTGCAGGACGGTCATCACCTGGACGTCCGGCGGGGCGGCCGGAGGGGGCGGGGCCTTGGGCTGGCAGGCGGCGAGCGCCAGCGCCAATGCGGCAAAAAACGAGCGGGAGAAGGCAGTGCGGGGCAATCCGACCATGGTTTTCCTTTGAGGGGAAATAGTTAGGGTCCTAATCGGCGGGTTGCAAGCGCCGCCTCAAGTCTGCAAAGCGAATTGAACTGGCGCTTCCCCTCCCTAGGGTCGCCCCATGCCACCGGACTCCGCCGCCTCGCCCCTCCCGCCCGCCCCCGACGGGGCGGAGGCGTTTCGCCGCCTGGTCCCGGTGATCCTCGAGCGCTTTCTCTGGCAGAATTCCCGGCCGATCCCGCCCAAGGCCGAGCTCCGCGAGGTGGGGGCGCACCTCTGGGAGGCCGTGGCGGAGCGGGGCTTGCCCCCGGACCTGGCCCCGGACGAGCCCGGGGCCCCCGGCGAAGTGCCCGAAGCCGAGTGCACCGCTCTCGTGCGGCGGGTCCTGGCCTCGGCCTCCCCGGCCCTGCAGGAGGAGCTCGCCCTGCCCGTCCGCCACCTGATCAAGGCCTGCTTCAACCCCGTTTTCCGTAACTGCCGCAATTCCTACCGGGAGGCCTCGCCGGACGGCATCTGCCGCCGGCAGGACCTGGGCCGCGCCCGCAAGCGCACGAGCGGGACCCACTGCGTCGACTGCCCCTATTTTACCTCGCTGCGACCGGGCGAGCACCTGCAATTGCTCATCCGGGCGTGGAAGCCGGAGGCGCTCCCGCTGTTGGCCGGCTGCCTTGATATTTTCCTGCCGGAGGATTTCCGCGCCTTCCGGCGGCTGGTTCAGGACTTGAGGCCGACCGCGAAGGGTGCGGCCGTCTTGCCCCGGACCTCCTCGAGCGTAACCCCGGGCTGAAGCTCGATCAGGACGAGGCCCGCGCCCGGCTCCACCGCGAAAACGGCCAGGTCGGTGATGATGAGATTGACGACCCCCTTGCCCGTGACCGGCAGGCGGCACTGGGGCAGAATCTTGGAGGTGCCGTCCTTGGCGCAGTGCTCCATCACCGCCACGACCCGCCTCACGCCGGCGACCAGGTCCATCGCTCCGCCCGGGCCCTTGACCATCTTGCCCGGCACCATCCAGTTGGCGATGTCGCCGTTGGCCGCCACTTCCAAGGCACCCAGGATCGACAAATCGACGTGGCCGCCGCGGATCATGGCGAAGGAATCGGAGCTGGAGAAGAAAGCCGAGCCCGGGATGGCGGTGATCGTCTGCTTGCCGGCGTTGACCAGATCCGGGTCGACCCGGTCCTCGGTCGGGAAGGGCCCGATCCCGAGGAGGCCGTTCTCCGACTGCAGGGTCACGTTCATGCCGGCAGGGATGAAGTTGGCCACGAGGGTGGGAATCCCGATGCCTAAATTGACGCAGTAGCCGTCGCGCAATTCCTGGGCGGCCCGGCGCGCCATGAGTTCGCGGATCGGATTTTCCTGCTTCGCCACCGCCGCCCCGCTGACGGTGCGAAACTCGATGCGTTTTTCGTAGGCGCCCCCCTGGACGATGCGATCGACATAGATCGCCGGGGTGTGGATCTGGTCGGGCTCGAGCTCGCCCACCTCGACCAGTTCCTCGACCTCGGCGACGCAGACCGTGCCGCAGGTCGCGATCATGGGATTGAAATTTCGCGCGGTCTTGCGGTAAACGAGATTGCCCGCCTTGTCGCCCTTCCAGGCCTTGACCAAGGCGAGGTCCGCCTTGATCGCCCGCTCCAGGACGTACTCGCGGCCGTCAAACTCCTTCGTCTCCTTGCCCTCGGCCAGCTTGGTCCCGAAGGCGGTCCGGGTGTAGAAGCCGGGGATGCCCGCCCCGCCCGCCCGCAGGCGTTCGGCCAGGGTGCCCTGGGGCACGAGTTGGAGCTCGAGTTCGCCGCTTAAGACCTGGCGCTCGAACTCCTTGTTCTCGCCCACGTAGGAGGCGAGGACGGTCTTGACCTGCCGGCTCTGGAGCAGGATCCCCATGCCGAAATCGTCCACCCCGGCGTTGTTGCCGACGATGGTCAGGCCTTTGACCCCGCTGTCGTGCAAGGCGACAATCAGGTTCTCGGGGATGCCGCAGAGGCCGAAGCCGCCGGCGGCGATGGTCAGGCCGTCGCGCAGGAGCCCGGCCAAAGCGGCGCGGGCGTCAGGATAAACTTTGCTCATGAGGAAGTCATTTCGAGCGCCGCGGACATGCCCTCGCCGCCGCCGATGCAGATCGCGGCCAGGCCGCGCCGACCCCGGCGCTCGCGCAAGGCCGCCAGGAGGGTGACCAGGATCCGGGCCCCGCTGCAGCCGAGCGGATGGCCGAGGGAAATGGCCCCGCCGCGGACATTCAGTTTGTCGGACGGCACAGCCAATTCCCGGGCCAGGGCGAGCGGCACGACCGCAAAGGCCTCGTTCACTTCCCAAAGATCGATTTCCCCTCCGGCCCAGCCCGCCGCCTGCAAGGCCGCCCGGGCGGCGCCGACCGGGGCGGTCGTGAACCAAGCCGGCTCCTGGGAATGGGAGCCGAAGCCGGCCAGGCGGGCGAGGGGCTTGAGCCCGCGGGCGGCGGCGATGGCCGCCGTGGTCAGGACCAGGGCCGCGGCGC